>ERZ1669250.807-NODE-807-length-12183-cov-6.202647_pt1 | contig 12183 bp, 16 predicted proteins | sample MGYA00579295_ERZ1669250 | MGnify/ENA primary metagenome ERZ1669250 (study PRJEB41166, sample SAMN08046056) | hot springs metagenome | biome: hot spring; feature: acid hot spring; material: thermophilic sediment; isolation source: thermophilic sediment from acid...
AGCCGGTTATAAAGTTTATATATAAGAGATTGCACAACTAATAACTAAATGACATTTCCATTTTTCAATTATATAGAACTTCTTCTCAGCCTTGGAGCATCAGTAGTGGTACCAATATTCATTTTCATTATTGCTATAGCATTAGGAACGCCAATAAAAACAGCTTTCAGGGGGGCTGTAATGATAGGAGTTGGCTTTGTCGGTATATTCTTGATAATAGGAGCTTTTGGTAATGCAATCTCACCCATAGCACAAAACTTGGTCAAACACCTGCATACTCACTTAACGGTAATCGATATGGGATGGCCTACAGCGGCTGCAATATCGTATGCCACGTTGGTTGGGGTTTCGATAATTCCCTATGCACTTCTCCTGAACTTAGTGCTTCTAACGATAAAATGGACAAAGACGTTGGACATAGATATCTGGAATTACTGGCACCCGGCGTATGTTGCATCTATGGTTGCAATAATAACACATGAAATAATTCCCGCATTTATAATAGCCGGAGCCTATTTTATGATTCTGTTAAAAATTGCTGACTGGACTGCGAAGAGTATGCAAAAACAAATCAATGTACCAAACGTTTCATTCCCGCATGGCACGTCTGCTCCAGGAGCTGTATTTGCTGTACCTGTTGCTTGGCTAATAAAAAGAATACCGAAACTAAACACGCTAAAAGCAGATCCTGAAACTATACAGAGAAGGTTAGGAGTTCTTGGAGAACCTGCAATACTGGGGCTGATAATTGGTTTTGTACTCTCGGTTGCGTCTGAATCTTCCTTAACACAAATCGCAACTGCTACGATTACCGTTGCTGCGTTGCTGGTAATTTTACCTAAAATGGTTGGAATATTGATGGAAGGTTTGGTGCCTATAGCAGAGCAGGTAAGAAAAAGGTTTGCAACTTCATCCAGATTCACCGGTGGAGAATTCTGGATAGGGATGGATACAGCTCTAACAATAGGTGTTCCTTCTGTAATAGCCGCGTCTTTAATACTAATACCGATAGTACTGGCTGAAGCAGTGCTTTTCCCAGGAAATGAAGTGCTACCACTAGCAGATTTAGCAGTTATACCATTTGTAATCACAATGATGGCGCCTTTCTTCAAAAATAACGTAGTGCATTTGGTAATAGCAGGAACTATATATTTAGGGTTGGGACTTTACATGGCGACATATTTAGCCCCCTACTATACAGCGGCGGCCATTGCCGCAAAATTCCCCATACCAAGTGGCATATTTGAAATAACTTCCATAGCTGATGGGTTCATCTGGTTACCATTTGTAGTATTTGTGACGACGAGTTTTGGTGGAACCTTGACTTACATTGCAGGAATACTGTGGTTTGTAGTAGTTTTTGCTCTGGGATATATACTCAAAGGAAAGACATGGATAGCCAAGCTTGTACCTGAAAACCCGTGGCCCGAAGAACAAACACAACAGACAGAACCTTCATCGAGCTGATTTTTATTTTTTTAACCGTCTTTTTCCATATAATTGTTTCAGATCATAGAATTTTTTAAATAACGATAAGCATTTCCTGTAAACCAATAGACATGATGCTATCTACCGTGAATGGAATCGATGCCGGTGATAACCATCAAGTGCTGGAATTGTGACATGGTTTTTGGTGCTGCAGAAAGAGAAGCAAAGGAAAGCTAACAAAGCATATATATTCTGATGTATACTTTCAAAATATGTATAAAGTTCATTTTACAGAAGCCACAAACGAGAACGTTTCGGGCGGCAAAGGTCTTTGGAGAAGATGGTTAATATCAAAGGAACACGGAGCCGAAAATTATGCAATGAGATATTTTGAGATAGAACCTATGGGATATTCCATAGATCATAGTCATGATTATGAACATGAAATCTTTATATTAAAAGGGAGCGGTATTGTTAAGGCTGGAACAAAAGAAGAAAAATTTCGTGAAGGAGATGCTATATTTATCCCTCCAAATGAGAGGCATCAGCTGATTAATGATACAAACGACAAAGTCGCTTTTTTATGCATAATTCCCATAAAGGCATACTTTAATCAAAAATAAGCAACTATTACAGGTTATTTATAAAATTGCTTTCGATTAATTTCTTCAAATCGTTTAAAAACCTCGCACCTTCTGCACCATCATAAACTGCGTGATTAAATGAAAGGCTTAAGAACGCCTTTTTTTTCTCGTTTATTTTTCCGATTCCTATTATGCTACTCTGAGGCGGATTTATTATAGGTAAAAAGAGATCTATGTTAAAAGATCCGAGGTTTGAAACCGTTATTGTTCCACCAGTAATGTCATAAAGAGTTAATTTATTCTGTCTGGCTTTTTCAGCTAAATTCTTTATTATTTCATCAACTTCCTTTAAACTGCGTTTATCAACGCTGTCAATAACTGGAACCATCAAACCAGAAGGAGTATCCACGGCCAATGACACGTTTATATCTGAATATATCTTTATTTCGTCATTTTCCAGCGATGAGTTTATAACCGGATGAAGCTTTATCGATTCAGCAACGGCCTTGAGAAAAATTGCATTATAGCTTGGCCTATATTCTGTGGTTTCTCTCTTTAACACTACTCTTGATACATCTATTTCGCTGGCAAGGTACGCGTGCGGGTACTCATTTTTTGAAAATTTCAACCTTTGATAGATTGTTTTTCTTATGCCTTCTAGTTTCACTATTTTCTCTACTTTCGGTTCTCTGATTTTTATGCTCATTTCCTTTTTATTTAAGTATGATAAAATATAAACGTATTTTTTAAAAATCTACGGTGTTTTTTCAAAAGTTACTTCTACGTTAATTCCTTTTTTAAGAGTAGAATTAACGGGACACCTGTTTTCAACCAGCTCTAACAGGCTTCTTATTTTTTCTTCAGTACTTGATGATTTTACGGTCAGCTTTAACTTTACATTCTGCAATCCGGCATACACACCTTCTACGCCCATAAACCCTCTTGGATCTATTTCACCCTCAAGTTCGGCATTGGCTTCACTTATGTCCACGTTCATAGACGCTGCTGTAAATCTCAAAGTTATCAAAAAACATCCAGCTAACGCGGACAAAAACGTCTCGATTGGATTCATACCAAAATCATCTCCTTTTAGCTCTTTTGATTCATCCATGACTATGCTATGGTTCCCTGCAGTTGCCAAAACGGTAAAATTTTGGACGAGCTTTCCGTTTACTTTAAACGTAATGTATTTAACCATTTTGATTAAAATAAACTAAATCATATAAAAGTTTTATTTTCCTTTTTTTAATAATCTTTTGAATAAGGTGGTGAACTACTCTGACCTTGCGGTCAGGGCTTCCCGGTTCATAGCCGCGCTTGCTTTCACGATGCATCATGGATTTCCCCGACCGAGGTCTGCATGTCTTTAGGGGTAGTATATGTCTGCAAAGATAATGGGTAGAAGACTTCTAAAATCATTTCCATAAAAGGCTATCTAAAGCCCGCGAAAGGGGATTTTCGCCACCCTTAACTTCCGTTAAGTTAAAACAAAAACTGACGGTAAAATTTTAATAATCATTTTTGCAATTCTTTTCAATGAAAGAAATTAAGAACGTTTATAAGGCAGAAAAAGGCCTTATAAGGGTTACCAAAACGCTGAACAATAATAAAATAGCCAGGATAGTAATTACTGGCGATTTCTTTTTATATCCTGAAACTTCTTTATTAGAATTAGAAAATATGCTCACAGGTATAGACGACGATGAAGAAGAAATTAAAAAAACCGTACATAAGTTTTTCAATGATTTAAAGGTGCAGGCTCCTTTTGTTAAAGAGGATGATTTTGTAAAAGCTATAGTGGGGAAAGGAAATGAAAGTTAGACTTCTGACAGTAGAATACCTTGATAATCCAAGGCTTAGCCTCGCTACCGAAGAAGCCATATTTAACGGCGTTATCAGAGGAACATCTCCTCCAACAGTTTGGATTTGGCGTCATGAAAAAGCGGCTATAGTGGGAAGGTTTCAGATACCAGAAGAAGAACTAAACCTAGATTATGCAAAAAATAACAGAATAACAGTGGCTAAAAGAATGACCGGTGGAGGCTCTATATATCAGGACTTGGGCAATCTGATATTTTCTATCTACATACATGACTATTTTAACATCGAAAACAATTTTGTTTTGTTTTATAAAAAATTGCTATCACCTTTAGTAAACAAACTGCAGAAGTTAGGCGTTAACGCTGAAAGCCCCGGATTGAATGATATAATCGTTAACGGAAAAAAGATTTTGGGTTCTGCAGGAACCATAAGCTCCAGCACATTATTATTTCACGCAACCATGCTTGTAAAGAGCGATCTGAGAGCCCTTGCATCGGTCCTTAAGGTTCCACGCCAGAAGCTTCAAGACAAAGGGGTCACCAGTGTGGCTCACAGGGTTACTAATTTGTATGAGGAATCTGGCATTGGAATTCTCGATGCAACCAACATCGTTCTTGATAGCTATTCTGAAAACCTGAAACTTGATTATGAAAGAGGCAACCTTACTGAAGAAGAAAAGGAGGAAGCAAAAAATCTCTATTTAAAAAAATACAATACAGACAACTGGATCTATAATAGAGAAATTTAACCTCGATGATTAAAATTTGATTCCTTTCTTTTTATAATAATCAGCAACCAGCTTTTTCGTCTGTTCAGCACTTTTCATATGTAATGCCCGGCTTGCTAAATCTTCTGCCTCTTCTTTTTTAATTTTGCTTATCAGCATTTTTACCGGAAGCACGCTTGGAGGGTTTACGCTCAATCTGGTAATTCCCATACCGACGAGCAAAGGTATAGCTAAAGGTTTACTTGCAAGTTCGCCGCATATCCCTACAGGTTTTTTACTCGCCTTTATTACTTCGTTTATGTTTCTTAAAACAGCAGGGTGCATGTCATCATAAAGATAAGCTACGTTTTTGTTTTCTCTATCAGCCGCCAAAACGTACTGGGTAAGGTCGTTTGTTCCAATGCTGAAAAAATCAGAAACTTCAGATAGAACATCTACCATTATAGCCGCGGCCGGCGTTTCAACCATTATCCCGAGCTCAGGGACCTTTGATTGGTTGGTTTCCTTGGCTATCTGTTTCAGCAGCCTTCTGGCTTTAACTACTTCGTCATAATCGCTTACCATGGGCAGCATTATTTTCAAGTTACCGTTAACGTTAGACGTGAGTATCGAATTGAGCTGCTCCTTAAGTATTTTTTTGAATCTTAGCGTCAACCTTATACCTCGTAAACCGAGAAAGGGGTTCGTTTCTTTTTCAAACTTCATAAAAGGCGGCAATTTATCGCCACCTACGTCAAGCGTCCTTACTATAACTTCTTCTCCGGGAAAAGTTTCTGAAGCTCTTTTTAAAAAAACTGATAGCTCATCTGAAGTTGGCACGTGCTGTTTTCCAAAATAAAGGAACTCTGTCCTTAAAAGTCCTATACCTTCAGCCTTTACGCCGGCGCTTGCTTTGAGATCTTCCTCGTTACCTACATTGGCTTCAACCTTTATATAATAGCCATCAACTGTCATGGCTTTTACGCCTAAAAACTTCTTTGCCTCCACAGATAGCACGCGTTCTATTTCAGCCTTTGATTTATATTCGTCAATTATTTGCTGTGACGGATTTACAACAACGGCGCCAGTGTATCCATCAACAACCAGAAAGTCGCCTGAGTTTATCTTTTTTATATCAACGCCAGACACCATTGGTATACCCCTTTCTTTTGCCATTATCGCGACGTGGGAAGTGGATCCGCCTTCACGCGTAACTATCCCGAGGACTTTTTCTTTATCAAGCACCGCAAAATCTGATGGGGTAAGCAGATCCTTTATGATTATGCCTTTTTCATTTAATGAAAGGCTTTCCCTTTTCCCGAATATATTGTCGAGCAATCTGTTCATTATATCCCTTAGATCTTCAACTCTTTCGCGCAAATATTCGCTTTTAGCTTTTTTTAACTGCTCGATAGCTTCTTCAAAAGAACTTTTTATGGCTTCTTCAACAGAAAATCCCTTTACTATTTTTTGTTTAATGCCATCTATAAACGACTCATCTTCGAGGGCCTCTTTTTGAAAGTTTAATATATCAAGCTCAGTTTTGCTCAGAGAAGCGTTTTGCATCACCTCGTCTATCTGGGTTTTTGACATAGATATTGCCTTTTCAAGCAATGCTAGCTGATCTTCTGCTGATGTCTTTAGAATTTTTTTGTTAACCGGTTGTTCGCTTTTTAATATAAAAGCGAAGCCTGAAGCATAACCAGGCGATATCGGTAATCCTTTAAGTTTTTTCATTGCTATAATGAGTATATTGCGTTTTTAATAAATATTTATTCTTCAAGTTTGGATAAATTCTCTATAAGATCTTTAATGTATTCAGAAGCTTGCTTTGCGTCATCCCCTTCACATATTATTTCTATTTCATCACCTTTTTCAACTCCCAAAGAAAGAACTTCTATTATGCTTTTTGCATTTGCCTGCTTGCCATCCTTTTTTATTGTTATGTTTGACTTAAATTTTTTAGCTGACTCAACAAATATTGAAGCGGGTCTAGCGTGAAGACCTAACGCATTTTTTAAAGTTGTCTTGAACTTATAAGTTTTTGATTGCATTTTTAATTGTATAATATGCTTTTTTATTTAAGCATTGTGCATTTTCGAGCGGTGGCATTCACCATGTGTGCAGTATAAAAAGCTTTTTTCACCACCTTTATAAGTTGAGGATGTGCCAGCTATCAATTTGAGGAAGGGTCTCGTTATCACTTTCTGGTAGCGTGGTGAGCCTAGAAACATCTAAACGACGATGCTAACCTCAAAAAGATTCATGCAGATTCCCCCTTAACTGTAAGGCTTTAAAAAAGAGTGTATTATCTTCAGCATGGCATTTTGGCTTTGTCATGAGCTTTTATAGAACTTTTCAGCTTTACCATCAGGCTCATTCCTTATGTTTGCCCTTGTTATCTGCGTGAGTATCCATCTTGAGTATTATTTTCCCTGCTCTATAATCGGGCCAAAGTCTTTCCTGCAGTAGAGTGAGTTGATAGAGCAGTCCTGCATAAGATGCAGAATGGCTTGAGCTAGGGGGCCCTTTATATCTTCAGTCTGGCTTGATACCAGCTTGAATATTTGATCAATTTCTTATGTTGCGGGTTATTTACGGTAAAAACCTAAATATCCAGGTTTATATTAAACAAAATATGAGCGTTAAAGTTGTTTCTGGAAGCAATTCAAGACATATAGCGTTTCCGCTGGCAAAAAAGCTCGGAGCTGAATACAGCTTTGTTGAAGTAAAAAAATTCCCGGACGGGGAAACTTACATAAGGATAAATACAGAGGTAAAAGGAAATGATGTGATCTATGTTAATAGCCTCCAACCAAACCCCAATGAAGCCCTAACAGAAACGTTGATAACCATAGATGCCATCAACGAACAGGGTGCAAAAAGAGTATTCGCGGTAATCCCGTATATGTCTTATGCAAGACAGGACGAAATGTTTAGTGCCGGCGAAGCGGTAAGCGTTTTTACGGTGGGCAAACTTTTTAAAGCGTTAAACGTGCAAGCGATATACACAGTTGACATGCATCTGCATAGAATAAAAGATCCTAGGGTTACTTTTGGATCTTCTTTAATAAATCTAACAGGCGTGAGGGAACTTAGCGAGTACGTCAGGACGCACTTAAACTATAAAAATAGAATAGTGGTAGGACCTGATGCTGAAGCTGAACAGTGGGCAAAAATAATGGGTGAAGAGCTGGGCCTTCCATATGTTACGCTTGAAAAGAAAAGGCTGAGCGGGAGCGAGGTTAAGATTTCTGAAAAGTATCTGGGCGTAAAGGGAAAGGACGTTATAATTGTCGATGATATAATAAGCACTGGTGGAACGATCTTAGAAGCCGTTAAACTGCTCAGAGATGAAGACGCTAACAGAATAGCAGTAACATGCACGCATCCAATATTGGCAGGAGATGCGTACAGTAAACTTAAAGAACTTGACCTTGAACTTCTGGCAGGTACTGACACCGTGCTCAGTCCCATCAGCTTTGTTGAGATATATCCGGTTTTTTACAAGGAGCTGAAAAAGGTAGTTGGTTGAGATCATAACTCTTCAGAGTTCTGCAACTACGTGGCAGGAGCTATTTAATGAAGTCGCTGAATACGCTTTGAAAAACAATCTCGTAAAAAACGGATATAAAGAGTTTTTAATTTCGCGTGAGAAAGAATATCCTACAGGTTTAAAATACAATGACAGCTTTGCTATAGCGCTACCCCATGCAGACATAAAATACTCAAACAGACAATGTATTATTCTGGTTAAGCCGGCAAACAAAATAACTTTTAACAGGATGGATGATAAAAATTCCACAGTTGACGTAGATCTTGTTGCCTTTCTTATAATTACTGATGCAGATACTTACAGCAAATTCTTATCTAAACTTGTAACGTACTTTCAGGACCAAAACGTTCAAAACCTTATTAAATTGGGCAAATTAGATATTATAGCTAATGAGCTCAGAAAACTATAGGAAAGTAAGCACAATAACAAAAGAAGAATACGAAAAATACGGAATAAACAGAGATTTTCTGTTAGATTCATACAAAAAGATGTATTTGATACGCAAACTTGAAGAAAAAATCGAATATTTATATTTGGTAAGAGGCTTGCTGATGGGCCCCGCGCATCTTTACAATGGAATGGAAGCCATCGCTATCGGAGTTACGAAAGCCCTTTCGAAGGGCGACCTGATAGTCAGCAACCACAGAGGACACGGCCATGCCATAGCCATTGGTATAACCCCTTACCAGATAATCTCTGAAATGCTTGGTTTTTCAGAAGGGGCACAGAAAGGTTTATCAGGCTCGATGCACGTCGCAATAGATCCCGATGCTGGAGCTCTTTATTCTTCTGCTATAGTCGGTAGCCAGGTACCCATAGCAGTTGGGGCTGCGTACGCTTTTAAGTACAGAAAGCTTGACAACGTGGTGGCAGTCTTTTTTGGCGACGGTGCGACGACAACCGGCGCCCTTTTGGAATCACTGAACATGTCAAGGTTTTTAAAGGTCCCTTTGTATCTTATCTGTGAAGATAATGACTACGCTGAATACACTAACATAGATTATACGGTCGGCAGAAGCAGAATCACTTCCATGTTTACCTCGTTTGGAATCTATACTGAAGAGGTTGATGGAAACGATGTTCTTTCTGTTTACAGATCGATAAAAGATACAGAGGAGCTTGTAAGAGGTCAAAAAAATCCGGTAGCTATACATGCCTACACTTACAGGTTGAGCGGTCATAGCGTTACAGATCCGGCTTCTTACAGGAGTAAGGATGAAGTTGAAAAGTGGAAGGCGCTGGATCCAATACTTAGACTAAAAGAAAGAATGCTCAAGGAAGGTTTTACGACTGAAGAGGAACTCAGCTCAGTCGAAAAAAGCATCGAGGAAGACATTGAGAGCGCAGTAAACGAAGCATTGAAAGGATCTCCGATGTCCATTGAAGATGCTATAAAGATAGGTGATCCGTGATGCCCCAGCTAAACATCGCAGAAGCCATAAACAGGGCTCTCAGAGAAATAATGCAGGAAGATGAAAGGGTTATATATATTGGGGAAGATGTGGGGGAGCACGGAGGAGTACACGGAGTAACGAGAGGGCTTTTAGAAGCATATGGTAAAGAGAGGGTTATAGATACACCGATAAGCGAAATAGCGATTACGGGCACTGCCATAGGTGCCGCTATGAACGGGTTAAAACCGATAGCTGAAATAATGTATCAAGATTTTATTTTTATAGCGATGGAGCAACTCATAAATCATGCAGCACAGGCCAAGTTCATGAGCGCGGGAAAACTAAAAGTACCGCTTACGATTTATTCCCAGTTCTCGCTAGGCAGACAGCATGGACCGCAGCACTCTCAGTTCTTTTTATCTCACTTTGCAAACGTGCCTTCTATAAATGTAGTACTTCCTTCAACTCCATACAGCGCGTACGGGCTTCTCAGAAATGCCGTTAAGCAACAGATACCTACGATATACCTTGTTTCAGCATGGGAATATTTCAGGTTTAAAGAAAACGTGCCTGACGAAAAATTTGAATTGCCTTACGGCAAAGCAAGAACGCTTAAACAAGGAAAAGACATTTCAATAATATCTTATTCAAGAACTGTTTACCCCTCTTTAAGAGCCGCGGAGATGCTCGAAAAAGAAGGGATCTCTGCTGAGGTTATAGACATGATGACCGTCTCCCCGCTGGATCTGGATACGCCCAAAAGCTCGCTGTTGAAAACTAAGAAGGGTCTTGTAGTTAGTGATGAGCACGAACCTGCCAGCGTTTCTTCTTATATCGCACAAAAACTTAACGAAAGCCTGTATGGAAAGCTGGACAGACCCGTAATGACCTTAAACCCACCTTTTATGTTTGTGCCGTTTTCGCCAGCTCTTGAAAAAGTTTATATGATAGATGAGAATAAAATAGTAAACAGGGTGAAAGAGGTGTTAAATTAAGATGGTAGATGTCTATGTTCCGAGGTTTGATCCTTCTTTAGAAACAGTAACTGTGGTCGAGTGGAAGAAAGAAGTTAATGACGACGTAAAAAAAGATGAGGTGATAGCTATTCTTTTGGGAGAAAAGGTTCAGTTCGAAGTCAAATCTCCCTGTGACGGAAAGCTGGTAAAACTAAATTTTCGCAAAGGAGAAGAAGCACCTGTGGGTTCTGTCCTAGCTGTTATCGACTGTAAAAACTAATTTTTATGATAAAGATTTCGGCATCAATTTTAGATGTAAAAATTACGGATTTAGCTTATAAGATGAAACAAGTAGAGGAACTGGTAGACAGCTTTCACTTCGATCTTGCGGACGGTTGCTTTGTACCCAACCTATCTTTTGGTCCTCGAATTTTAAAAGATCTCAGAGAGATATCAAAAAAATCTTTTGAAGCCCATCTGATGGTCCTGGAACCGTCAAAATATTTTGAAAACCTTAAAGGCTTTGCTGAAACAGTGTATTTTCATCTGGAGGCTTCTAGTGATATCAAAGCTGACATCTCCAGAGCCAGGGAAATGGGCTTCAGGGTTGGTTTAGCTATTTCTACAGAGACCGATGTTTCAAAAGCTCTTGAATACTTGGGCGATCTGAACGCGGTTCTGGTCATGCTGGTCAAGCCTGGACACGGTGGACAGCCCATGGATGAATCCCAGTTAAACAAGATATCAGAATTGAGGAGCTACATATTAAAAAATAACATTTCCTGCGATATAGCTGCTGACGGCGGAATTAAATATTTTAACGCGGAGAAAGTTGTCAGGGCCGGCGCAAATTTACTGGTTTCTGGCAGCGGGATATTTTCAGACGATCCGGTTGAGGCTTTATTAAACTTTAAAAGGGTATTAAAAGCTTATGACAGATGACAAAAACAACCCGAAGATGATTTACAGAATAAAAGAACACAGGTTTCTCGTCGTAGATGGGAAGAAAGCATATATAGTGGACTGCGATCTGGATAAGGTTCCAAAATTTTTAGATTATGTATCTTATACGTTGATCGTGATTTCAGTGCTCTTCATTATTTTTAATTATTATATCGTTGCGGCCTACGTTTTTATCTTTGCTTCGATAATAATACTGGCTTCATATTATTTTAACAAGGTAGTTGTAAGGAGAAAAGTAAAAAACAACGCCTTAAAGCGAGATCCCTTAGATATTGAGGAAGTGCGCGCAAAACAAGGAATAAGATCTTACGATATAAAGGTTATTTTCTCAAACGACGAAAAGAAAAACGTTGATATTATATTAAATTACAGATCCTGGTTAGAACTCCAGAAAGAGCTTAAAAAGAATAACGTTTTGGTAAAAATTCAAAAATAGGTTTATTGCTGAGTCAGAGCCTTTAAGATTTCTTTTTCTAACTGTTCAATGCCAATTCCTGTTAAATAAGGAGTAGCGTTCAGAGTTTTAACATCTTTGTCATTATAAGGTGAAGTTACAAGAAGCAGGTCGACTTTACCAAGCAGCGTTTTATAAAAGTTGATTTCTGCAATTTTACAGTGCGAAATATCAGCCTGAATATTATGTTTTTTTAAAAGTTCTTTCAATTTACTTTCTACAACGGTAGAGGTGGCTATTCCTGTAGCACAAGCAACCAATATTCTTTTTGCCATTACTGAAGAAAGAGTATTAAGTTAAATATTAATTTTTCGTTCGAAA
>ERZ1669250.808-NODE-808-length-12169-cov-3.450058_pt1 | contig 12169 bp, 12 predicted proteins | sample MGYA00579295_ERZ1669250 | MGnify/ENA primary metagenome ERZ1669250 (study PRJEB41166, sample SAMN08046056) | hot springs metagenome | biome: hot spring; feature: acid hot spring; material: thermophilic sediment; isolation source: thermophilic sediment from acid...
ATGACCGCCTGCTGCGCCTTGCGCCCATCTTCCCCAACGTCTACCCCATTTTCCTTGGCCGCCTGACCCAGATCCTTGGCCGCCCTTTTCACCGCCTGACCAATGCCCTGAGCGGGCGGTTCCGGGATCGTGTGCTCGTACGGCTGCTTTATCCCTTTTCCGGATTCCTGCTGCCCTTTGTTAGCATCTGGGGAATCTGGGTTCGCAGCCAAAGCCTTATGCTCTTCGTTGGTTTTTCCTGTATTTGCGGAGATCGTTTTCCCCACGCCCTTTCCTGCTTCCAGATCGCTGATCTTCTCCTTAAGCGAAGCAACTTCCTCAGCAAGTCCGTCCACCAAACCTTTCAGTTCAGAGACATACACAGAGCTTTTCTGCTGCAAGTCTTTCGGGATTTTCGGGAAAATCGCTTCGAACCCTTTGTCTATGGCGTTTTTTACCGCCGCAACCAGCTTTTCCCATGCCTCTACACGAGCCTTCCTGCGTTCTTCGGATTTCTCCTCTCGGAGGTAAGCCTCCAGATTGCGCCCAGCAGCTTTGGTTGCTTTGGCGGCATCGGTGTAGGTCGTTACAATCTCTCCTGTAAGCTTGCGGGCGGCACGGGGATCGTTGCAAGACTTCAGCGCATTCTCTTGTTCCTTTGCATGATCCAAGAGTTTTTGAACTTTGACCTCGGAAAGCAAATATGCCTGAGCGTAGCTCTCCAAGCGGGACTTCTTCTTGCCCTGCTCAATAACCGGCGCCTGGGCTTGCTGCCCTTGGGTCTGCGTAGCCTGATTCTGCGTCATCGTGTCAGCCATGATTTAGTCCCCTATGCCTTTGGATATATTCTTGTCTTTAGTTTGCTCGTTCACACGAGATACGCTGAAAAAGTCGTCCAAAGACTTCCGCTGTGCCCGTGCGATATCGCCCCGTTCCAGCCCATGCCCCTTGGCTACTGGGAATGCGTACAGTTTTTTGTTGGCGTCCGCCAATATCAACGTGTCATGCTTGCCATCGCCGGAATCCAGCGTATTCAGAACGATGCCCGTATGCTGCTTTTTGGGCATTTCCAGCAAGTGGTTTGCTCGTGCGTCTTCCAAAGCGTACTCCGCCATAGTTTGGGATTGCAGAGTTTGAATCAGCCCGTCCCTCCGCCGGTCCATCATCGCCTCCTGCGCCGCCAGGTAGTGCCCGGACGTTACCCCCAGGCTATACTGTACGTCCTTATCCTGAGTCTTGCTGGACAGTTCGGATAACATATCCTGACTAGCTTTGCTGTACTCGACGCCGCCTTGAAGCATGTTATCGGCGGCTGGCACGGCGTGTCTCATCGATGGGTCGGAATACACCAAATCCGAAGCCTGACACATGGATTTCGTCAAGTTTTTCGCAGCGGCGTTGGTCAGGTCCAGATATTCCCCGATGACCTCTTTCGCTTTCGGCAAAAAATCCATTGCCGTGTCGACCCGTTCCAACAGCTTCTGGTTTTCTGCCAGATGCTTGACAACGGTCTGCGCCATGCGATGCACGGGCACGTTGTCCGCAACCGCCTGGGAGAATGCGTCCACATATTTTTCCAGTGTGCCAAACGCAATGTTTTGTTTTTGTCTCCCATCCATTTCAAGTCACCCCTCTTTGCAATACACGATCCTGCTCTTGTGTTACACGGTAGCCGCCCCTCGGACCTCTAGCCACTACTACAGGCTTCCCAAACTCTGGCATCCGGTCGACCTCTTTTGATCCGAATACCCGGACCTCCCTGCGGCACTTGTCTACAACCGCAAAATTGCCTTTGTCCAATGGGACTGCTTTTCCGCTAAAAATCCTCCGGCGCTCTGCCACCACAGTAAATGCTGCGCTGGTCAACCGATCCAATACGCCCCCCTGCATGTCCGCCCAGTCCTCGCCGATGTTGGGCGGAAACACTACGGAAACCTTTAGGTCTGGGTTTGCGGAGGCAACTTTTGATGCCCCCAATAATGCTGCCGTCTGCCCTGCACGGTTGGCATCCCGATCTCCAGCGAACACTATTTCCGTCCCCGGACGTGCTCGGCTGATAGCTTTGATTGGCGGGTTTTGCATACCAGACGTGTCGTACAAACAAGCCGTTATACAGCCTGTTGCCCGCCAAACTGCTGCCGCCGTTTGCATTCCCTCTGCCAAATACACTTTATTGGGTTGCCCCTGAAGGACAAAACCCCCAGCTTCAACCTTTGTTGTCGCATGTGAACCAAAACCGCCAGACTCGACCTTTGTCGCTATGTGCGACCCGAGCATGCGCTTGTTTTCGTGTCCACGCCCCCATTCCCTTTGTATGCCGATCATTTTGCCGTTTTCCAGATCCCGGATCGGCCAAACGATGCAAGGCTCGGGCCTCTGCCCCTCTCGTTTGCTCAAAGTCGTCCACCGTGCACCGGCGGCTATGGCGGCATCCTTACCGCCCCTGGATTCCAAGTAGTTCATAATGTGTGCTTCAGCATCACGCCAGTACGCCTTTTGGGATGCGGTTTTTCCATGTAACTCCACCTGCGGATCCAGCGCCCTGCCAATGGGGTAAGCTTGCTCGTAGATGCTGATCGCTTTTTTCTGTTTTGCCGCCCTTTCCAGATACGAAGCTTGACGAGCCTGTTCCACAGCGTCTTTGTCTACTGCGATCTTGGCTTCTTCTCCAAGCCCCAACTTTTTAACCAGTTTAGAAAAATTGCCTTTTTCTCCGGACACCTTGTCCACCCACCCCCCGGATACAGGGTGTACATGCACCGAGAAGTTTTCACCGCCCCGCCATGAGGCGTTTATGGCAAGCCAACTACCCGCTCTGCGGGTTTGGATTCCATGAGCAGCGAAAACTTGATCGGGAAGCATGATTACCGCTCCATGCCTTTTTTCAAAGCCAGATCGTTGTCGAGGCTCCGGAAGTTGGATTTCCCATCCATCCCCCGTCGCACCTCGACCCGACTGCCTATACCCAAGCTCTCTGCTTCCTTGTGCGAGAGAGTGGCCATGTAAGCCTTGTGGTTAGCCTCAACGCCAACAAGAACTTTCTGTGCATGCTCCACACCTCCAATGGGCGTCTTGTCAACGCCAGTTTTTTGGTTTTCGTGGTCGACGATTGGGAATAACGATACTATCTCTCCGTTTGTTATAATCTTCGGCGGACTCGGTAGATAAGTCGGGCTTTTCATGTGTTCAATCTGCCGGACCATCCCCTCACAGTCGCTTTTTAGGTATTCCAAGACCCTCTTACGCTGCACTTGTTTTTGGTCTTCACTTTCGAGTTGGGTGCGATCTACCAATACTCCGCCACGGTACGCAGCCCGCTCTGTGGATTCAGAAACGTTGTCAGCAAGAGCAGATTCTACCAACTCCTGAATCTTTTCCCGTGTATCCCCTGACACGCCCTCCTTGAATTCGATGCTCACTCCCACAAAATCCACCCCTCCGGGTATACGCCGATTAGCGTCGTATAGGTACTCTCCGGTGATGCTTTCGACGTGGGACACTACCGACTCGTCCCAGTGATTCAGGTTTTCCCGAACTGTGTTTGCTACGAGAATCTGCTCTTTTTCCATGAGGCTTTCCTCTTCAAAAGTACGCCTATCGTGGGGCGTTTGCCATAAAATGAAACTCTATAAAGCAAGCGCCCCATCGTCCGGGATACGTTACCGCTCCACGCCCTTTTTCCTGTCCATGTCTTCCTCGAGGCTCCGCATACAGCATACCCCGTCCCGATCCCGCCAGATTTCGACACTTTCACCCATTTTCACGTGTTCAGCCACACCGTCCGTATGCACGATCCCATACGTTTTGTCCCCAGACCGGACGCCCACGATTACCTCGTGTATTTCAGGACCATCGATCTTTGAGATGACCTCACCCGAAGCGATTTTTGGGACCGATTCGTAAAAGTTGAGGTTCCTCATCAGATCAATGGTTGTCGCCATGGGGTTTCCCCTCTGGTGGTCCAGCACCGATTCCCGCCGCTCCTGTTTGCTTTCTTCATCGGCAAATGTGTCACGATCCACCACCACACCACCACGGTACACCGCCCGCTCCGTGGACTCAGAGATGTTTTCAGCCAGTATCGCTTCCACCAGCTCCTCAACCATCTCCCGAGACTCGTCCGTCACACCATCCTTGAATTGGATATCAACACCAACAAAATCCACCCCGCCGGGAACTTTCTGGTTGGCGTCGTACAAGTATTCCCCATTGATGCTTTCGACTTGGGACGTTATCGACTCGTCCCAGTGCTTCAGGTTTTCCTGAACGGTGTTTACTACAAGGATCTGCTCTTTTTCCATAACGTTTTTCCTCTCTGAAGTGTTTGAAAGCGTTGCCTCTACTAATTTCTGAATCTTTTCCCTCTCCTCCTTGGTTATCCCATCCTTGAACTTGATGTTGGCTCCCAAAAAGCTTAACCCGTTTTTAGCATTAGGGTTGTTCCTGTCCAATAGGTATTCCACTTCTATTTTTTCAACGGATTCCCTCACCACGGGTTCCCATTTTTTTAGGTCTTCCGGAGTCGCTGTTGCTGTGAAAGTCTGGCCTTTGTCCATAAAACTCTCCTTTCCAAAGTGTTGTGTATCCAATGTACCCCTATATCACGGAGTGACTCACCTCTGCTTTTTTGGCGGAAGTTCAGCCCATCTGCCTTTCCACTTCTCGACGTTTTTCAATGTTGCGGATAAACACCCCACCGGATTTAGTTCTCGATACCTGGGCCTCTTGCCCATTCTTTATATACTTAGACTGATTCTCGGTCATCTCGAACGTGCGGGCCTCCTTGGTATCCAGTATCACGGCGGCGGGCACCTTGCCATCTTTGGGTTCGCCGGTGATCAAAACAAACCCGGTGTGTATTTTTTGCATCGGGTATATATCCATGCCCGACTGCTCCAACCACGTTTTAGCGGACTGTGGTCCAAGTTCTTCCAAAGTTCTCACCAGCGGATCTTTTTCTGTTGTCATCGGAACGGGGCTATCCATGATATGCTCAGGGGCGTCTACCTGTTTTTCCAACTTGCGATCCAACAAGTAATCTGCGGCCTTGCCAGCATCCTTTGCAGCCACGAATATAGCGTTCTTGTCTCCCCTCAAAATGTCCGACCAGCTTTTCAAGTATGCAGCGTGTTGTTCGTCTGGCTGATGCGGAATGCCGGTTTCTGCAGCAACGAAAAAAGACGTCAGCTCTGCTACCAGTTCTTCCTTGGCATATTCTGGAGTGCCAAAGGCGTTCGCCAATGGTCGGTTCAAACGCTTCTCGGCTCCAGTAGCATGCCCTAATTCGTGCAATACCGTGCCATAGTATCCGTCTGATGAGTTAAACTGCTCCGGATGTGGCAGGCGTACCACATCTTCAGATGGGCGATAATAAGCTCGGTCGCCCCCATGCTCTATCCGCAGCCCATCTTCCCTCATGCGCTGCATAATTTTTTCCGCCGCCTCGTGTTTCTCGATTTCAGTCAATACTTTCGGCTGCGTAAGTTCCGGAGGCACGCCGTCCATCTGGTCCAGATTGAACACAGCGAACCGGCGGGAAAACGGCTTATCGAAAGCACTGTGTGCTTGCCGAACAGTCATTCCTTGGGCTTCTGGCGTATCGATTCTAGCAGAGTGTGCCTGGATTTGCTCGCCAGACTTCAATACAAGAACACCACTCTCTTCCTTGAATATGTCAGCCACTGCGAATGTGCGGCCTTCCGCTTTCAGCGCAAAGGACTTTCCCTCTCTGGTTTTCCAAAATGGGGTGGCGTCCCACACCTCGATCGCCGTAGACTTTTCTCCTTTTCGGACCTGCCACCCTTTACTCTCAGCTTGCTTGTACGTAGCCCACTGGTTCGTGCCGTAGCCCTTGTCCATAGCCTCCAGCGTCAGCATCAATCGGTTGCCGCCAGAATACTGTGTACCTGTGATGGGGTTGAGAGGGATCCCCGGGATACCCAAAGATTCCCATGGTTTTTGCCATGGAGCAACGCCGGAATCCATCAGATCGGCCAGCTTTGCTGCCTGATCTCGACGGCAATCCTGCTTTTCAGAATTTTCGCCTGCCACTTTGACTACTCCAAATTTTCAACATCATAGGGTATGCAGCGTGACCGGCATGGTGGCAAGGAGAGCCGTGGAGGTTGCGTGGCTGCCGACCACACTGCATATAACGATGGTAGCACAACTTATCACAAATGCAATAGTCAGTCTCCCCACCCATCGATCTGGTATCCCAATGCCTCCGCTTCCTCTTTCGTCCACGGGCACTCGGAGTAATCGATGTACTCTTCATCGTCTTCCGGCTCGCCAAACTCCACCGAGTTCAGCAGCTTTTCTCTGGCTACAGGATCCATGGCTTCCAGTTGCGCATACGCCATCTCCATGTGTCCCTCCTCGATAATTGCATGCACTTCGTCGTTTGTCAGTTCCATCTTTCACCCCTCCGCCCAGTTGTCTTCCCGTTCTTTGGAACGCAAATAGCCTGCCCTTTCCCTGTACAGTCTCTGCCAAGTGTCTAACCGCCCCTTTTTAGTTTGGAAACGTGCATGCAGTTCCCGCACAAGGTCCGGCATACTGCGCACCCGTACATCGTTGTACTCTCCTCTATCACAACCCCACCAGCATGACTGAAGAGCACCCTCTCCACCTCTATATCTCAATGCCACGGCCTCTGTCTCTCATCAGTTTCTGCGCAAAGTCTGAACGGGCTGGCAGAATATACGCTTTGCGGGAAGCATGCTGCTTCGCCATCTCGGACCTCAACGCCTCCAACGGATCCCCCGTCCCGGTAAACCGCCCTTGGTGAATCAGTCCCAGTTTTTCCCACGTTTTTACCCGATTTTCCATGGTTTGCCTTACCATGGGATTATCGAAGGCGGACGGGACAAACCGCCTACCATTTTTTACCCTATCCGCAATAATCCGATCCGATTTCTTGGGTTCGGACGGGGATTCGTCCTTGAAAACCAGTATCTCCGATCCGGCCCTGGGCAGCCTGGAAACAGTTTTTTTGTCCAGCAACCACGCCCGACCCTTGGTGTCCATGATTCTCGCAAAATGTTCCCCACGGCGCTCCACTGTGCCCAGCACCATTCCGGACTGGAACGCCTTGGCGTTGCGGCCCAAACGTACCCGCTCGATGGTTTCCTCCGGATTCTTAGACGTCGGCGTCGCCAAGGCGCAGTTCACCCACTCCGCCGGTGCCCCCCTCATACCTGGAATGGGGTATACCCCCCATGCCTGAGCACGAAGGACGGCTGTGTAGGGGACGGATCCGCCTTGGTACAAGCCAAAGTCCTCCACCCTTGGGTAGCCCGTTCCAGACCGCTTGCCGGGCTTCACTTCAATCGCAACCAAGTGTCCGGTTTTTATAGCGTTGCCGTGCATCTTCCCCAGTCCATCGATAACGTGTATTCGGTTGTCCAGCCCCTCGATAATGGTAAACGCCTTGCCGTTCTCATCGTCGCCCGCAGCCACAACACGACCCACGATGCGATCTCCCGCCTTGAGTTTCAGGTGTACCTGGGGCATTGCGTCGGGATTAGTCAGGATGGACTTGTAGGCGTTCAGCATTTTCGTTCGGTCGTGCATCCGCCCCATCTCCCGCAGCGCCTTTTCCGCCTTAGGGTCCACCATCCAGCTATTGTCCGGCTGTTTTTCCGCTAACCCATGCCGTCGCAGATAGTCCAGACGGTCCATTATTTGCAATCCGGCGGGTGTCCGGCTGTCGGCGTAGAATAGGCCATTTTCACTGATTCCACGGAGTATTTCACGATCCAGATCGGTAAACCGGTCCTGATGGATTTGCTTCTCTCGTGCCACCACAATATCGGTCTGCGTCCGATACCCAAGCTCCTCGGTCGCAATTTCGCTGGCAATCTGCCGAGAGCGGTTTTTGATCCAGCCGGGGGATAGCTCCAGATTGTCTTTGCCACGGATAACAATATGCGCATGAGGATTGTCGGTGTTGTAGTGACACACGGCGGCCCACTCCAATGGTAAGCCCAGCTCCTTTTCCATGCGCCGGACATATTCCGTTGCGAACGTCTCCATGTCCAGGCGGTCCCCGAATTCCGGGGATACAACCAGTTTCCACAAACGCTGATCTCCGGCTTTTTGCCAAGAGTCCAGCACGGTGGACAAATCTTCCCCGTTCGCAACCGCAGACCCAAAAGCGTGCGCCTTGTCCCCGTCCGCCCCTGCGCCGTCCCGCTCCAAATAATTCCCATGCGCACTCCATGCACCGCTGTCTTTTCCTCCACCCTTGAGTCTACTGGATGAAGAAAAGCTGACCTTCACCAACGCCCGCTGCATGTACTGCCTTGGGGCAAACGATGCTTTTGCTGCTTTTCCCATACCACGGGTAAAAGCCTTTCGGGCGCCTTTCGGAGGTTTTGGCTTGCGCAGGCTACCCACGGTGCGGGCGTGCTTCACCAACTTTGGCTTCACCGCATACCCGCCACCCCGGCGTTTGCCTCCCGTAACATCGTCTGACACATGCAGACGCCCGCCTTTTCGATCGCTCACCGCACCCTGGCGGTTGGCGAACAGGTCGGCTGGGTCACGGGTGCGTTTAGCCACGGCTAACCACCATCGTGTGGGTCTTCAGGTCCAAGGTAACATGTATATCCGCTGGAAGCTGCTGGCACACTTGCCCAAGAAAAGAGCCAACGGTTCCCTGTCCGAACAATGCGACGACCATGCTTCGTACCTGGGCGTCCAACACCAGCTTGACACCAAGTATTTTGGCGAAATGCGCCAACGCCAAATCCGCCCGCCCAGCATAGGCGGCGTTCATGGGTCGATTCAAAAGGTCTTCGCTGCCTACGGCAGTCGACGGCTCCGTTGTCCGGTGCACAGCACGCATCGGCAGCGGCGGTTGGGTCACTGCTCGAACGATCGGAACCGCAGCCGGTTGCCGCACCGGCGGAGTATACACTTGTGTGTACCACATTATGCTGCCTCCTCTTTCTTAGTAAATCTGGTCAACCTGCGGTCTTGCGGAAACATGCGCAGGTAGGATTCCCTGTTCGGTATCCGAATTTGCATCAACGCTGCTGGTCCGCCCGCCTCTCTCATATCATCGCTCTCCCGTGGATGATTGATACAATGTACTACCTTTGTATTTGCCGAGACACCTCCGCCTGCGACATCGCCATCCGATCCCGTGCCTTGTCTGTAACAGCAGGGGTGACCCCCTTTTCCAACATCTGTTCCACTTCTGTTACCACCGCTTTCAGCTTGTCCTCCAGCCTTTGCAGTGTTTTACGAGCGCTGGCGTCTGCGGCTTTGCCATCAAACATGAGCGCCTTCGCCATTTCCTGGTAAAAGCTTGGGGCTTTTCGCTCTTCTTCGGCAAAAACACCCTTGGACTTCTTTTCGTGAGTAGCAACCCCATCACCTCGCCGAGCAGGCATTAACTTGTGATCCAAGTAGGTACTCACGTCATCAAAAATATACCTAAAACCGGCGTAGTCTCTGGCGGAAAAGCGATCGCCAACGACAGCGTGCGTGGCTTCCACTATCGCCTGCTTTTTCAGCGTTTTTTCCGCTTCTTCTCTGGATTCTTCTCGTTCAACGTTGCCGTAGCCTTCTTCAACGTGTGCACCTTTTGCCAGTGCTGTACCGCCATCCTCCTCCATCTCTATTCCGAGGTCTTCCAAGAACTCCTCCATGCGAAGGCTGTTCAAATTTCTCGGAGTGGTGGCTTCGACGCTGCCGTCGGTGATCGGTCGGGTAACATTGTTAATAATGTCGATCGGGCTTCCGTCGCTGGCAGACAAGTAGGATTCCGGGATCATCTTCTTCACTTCTTTCATATCCTTGGTCGTCGCTCTGGTGGCTTCTATGGCTTCGGTTGCGCTGGCCCCCTTAATAGCAATGCTTGCAACCATTTCGCCCAAGATAGATTCCCACTCAAACCCCGCATTCCCGCTTCTTCCGTTGTTAGATATTTGCTCAAGCCGTTTCGATTCTTTTTGCATGCTGGAAATTTTTTCTAAGCTTTTGGGATCGGAGTGCCTTTTTACAATTTCCAGCGTTGCATCGTCCGCAAGGCGTTTTCTTGGCACTTCCACCGTTTCCCCTTTTTCCAACCCCTCAACCCGCTCCACACCCGAGTCGAAGCCTATCGCAGATTGCACCCCCCGATAAAATTTCAGCCAGACTTTACTGCTGTTCATCTCCGTTCCAACCTCAACCCCGTGCTGCCTGGCGATGTGGTTATATGCCTCCACCACGTCTGTTTGCGACATCCCTAGCACAGTCGTTGCCAGTGCAACGGCTTCCTTGGCTTTTTCTGCCACCACAGGATTCAAGCTGTCCGGTATTACGTTGTGTTCCATGTCGTGCTCCGTATGTGTCAGTTGGCACTTTTGCTCTCGGCCCTTGCCCGTACCACTCCGAACGCATTTATCACAGAACGGATAAACAGTTCATCATCATCTGCCACTTCGGACATACGGATCGCAATGGCTTTCAACGTTTCCCGCAAATCGTCGTAAAATGGCTTTTTCAAAATTGGAATCGAAGCTACCTCGTCGTCGTCACCCTGCATGGCGTGCTCAACAACTCCCATGGGTATCAATGCAGCCAAAGTAAACATCGACTGCACTTCTCCCAATTCTCGCATTAACTCCTTTTTCTCGCTGATCATGCCCACACTCCTCGTTATAAACGGACTCACACCCTTTCTGTTTGCCGCACCGGACGTTTCCGCCTACCTATTGTTAGGCATCCATCGCCCTTGCAGGCGAGGAGGCGATCGGCAGCTTCACGAAAGACACTATCCTAGACAGTAGTCATCATGGTAACTCGTGCTTTCTTGTAAAGTCAATACGCCGAACCTACATCACCCCCTCTGGTGCCTCATGTACATACATGACCCTGATGTGTGCTTTCTTGTCCATCAGTAGGCGTATAGCCACACCCAAATCGCTCAACACCTTTTTCCTCACCCGTTCATCTTTCTCAATCGCACTCCTTGCAGATTCCAGCGTCGACATCATTGCCTCCAGCCATAGCCCAATCCGATCCGCAACTATTACCTGCAGTGGCTCCAGCAGGATCTGGTCGTTTCCGATTTCCGCATCCTGTATGGCATCCACAATGACGAAATAGCTTATCATTCGTAGCCCTGCGGTCAGGGGGCTGGACTGTCCCCCAAACATCCAAGCGTGTACTACCTCCTGCCCGTGTTGCCACTTTTCGACAGCCTCCATTGCCAAACCCAAAACGTCTTCTTCCCGAATGACTGCCCGGTGCATAGCCTCACAAAACTTCAGGCGTGTTGCCAAAAACCCTGGTGCGTCTTCTGTCGCCACAATCCCACTATACATCAGCGCCAACACGTCCAGATCGTGGATTAAACGATCCATGTCGAACATCCGATCACACATGGCGTTTCTCCCTCAAAAACTTGTACGTCACCCAGGACAGCATCACCACCAAAAGCACTGGCGCCCACAACGGGGACGACAAAAGCAGGGCGATAAACTCTAGGGGGTAGTCCAAAAACGTATCATCGGACGATTTTTCTACCATCACACTCATCACCCCCAGTGTTAATAAAAACAAAATGCTGGCAACCAAAACTTCCCAAACACCGATCATGAATTGCACCATGTTAACCTCCTGGTTCGTCCTATCTGTTTCTACCCATGGTTTTGCCGAGACAAAAACGGATTCCCCCACGCCAGCCACAACCGCACCTTTGACCGAACCTCCCCCTCCAAATCCACCAAGTCCCCGTTGTTTGCTATAACGGACTGCATCAAAAACCGATCCAGAGCGCCGGCGGACGGGTGCAGCGCCGTGGGATCTCCTGCTTTCCGCTTCGCCATTTCTGCGGCATCCACCTCCTCCCTGATCACCCCCACGGCATACCCCCGCAGCGATTTGCGAACTAGCCAGTATTCGTCTGGAAACCGCATGTCGGGGATGACCACGGGCGCCTGATTTGGGATTTCAGCCAACAGCTTCTTGTGCCAGTACAAAGTATCGGAAGCACGACGGTATTCCGTGCCCCATTTTTGCAGTACCTCACGGGGAGATCGGGGTTTGCTTTGGTCCTCGAACAGCGCACGAAACGCTGGATCGTCGCACCGTGCGATCTGAAGATCCTCCAGCGGCGTTTCTTTCGTATCCCGATCCACCAGCAGAGTCACGTTCACGCCAAACGCCTCTGACACCTCCGCCCGCAGTGCAT
>ERZ1669250.809-NODE-809-length-12168-cov-3.220342_pt1 | contig 12168 bp, 12 predicted proteins | sample MGYA00579295_ERZ1669250 | MGnify/ENA primary metagenome ERZ1669250 (study PRJEB41166, sample SAMN08046056) | hot springs metagenome | biome: hot spring; feature: acid hot spring; material: thermophilic sediment; isolation source: thermophilic sediment from acid...
CCGATGAACCCGTGAGGGGGCTGTATGATGCCGTGAAGCCCAAGCTCTACTACGCATATGATAGGTATGCTGATGCGTACCTACCTATGCGTACGTAGGGTGAAACCCAACGTGCAATAAGGGCATGATCTAGTAGACCTCGACCGACTCCAGCGTGGAGCCGGACGATCTATAGTAGAACTCCATGACCACCGCGGCCGTCATAAGTATAACTGCGCTCAGGAAGAACACCAGCTGGTATCCAGCCGACTCCGCCAGGAATCCCGAGAGCAGCGCGCCGGCCATGAACGATAGGCTTCCGACTGTGCTGTAGGCGCCGAGGCTCCTCCCCCTCGTGCCTGGGATCAGCGACGCGTAGAGCAATGCGTTCATGGTCACCGTTATTATCGTGTAGGCGAACCCTATGAACGTGAACGAGAGCATGGTGGTGTACAGCGCATCAGATCCCACGACGAACGTGGAGAACGCGGCCGCTGCCAGCATGCCGAGCGCCCTCAGGCCCATCCCCCTGGACGCCAGCCTGTACTCTGGCCTCCTCAGCTCATCCGCCATGAGCACCGCCACGAGCGCGTTTATCGCCGTCATGTACAGGTAGGATATCAGGACCTGCGTCTCGTTCAGCCCGACGGACTCCTCGTATGGTATGTAGACCGTGAAGAAGAGCTGCGCAGATACGCTGAACAGCGCGTTAGTCAGCGTCAGCACCGTCAGCTCGGACCCCGGTATCCTCCTGATCCTCTTCCTCAGGAGATTTATATCGAAAAGCCTCGGGAAGTTCAGGAATATCATGGGGAGCGACGTCAACCTGGACACGAACAGGTTCGGGGAGCTCAGCACGGCCCTCCTCTCCAGGACCATTGGCGGCTCGCTCACGGAGGCGTATATTATCGCAGTCCCGACTGCGCCCACCACCGTGGACGCGAGCGCGTAGCTCAACAGTGCCGATCCGATCACTGACGCCAGCCCGAGCGCCGTCCCGACGGCGCTCCCCGTCACCAGGTAGAGAAATCCCCTCCTCGCGTTCTCGTTCCACTGTCCCTTATCGGTCATCTCGACGACCAGCAGGTTCAGATAGACCGCGAGCGCCGCGTAGAAGAAGGCGCCCACCGCGTACCAGAGCACCGTGCCAAGTATGGAGTCGCTGGCCACCATGGCTATCGGCGTGACGGCCAGCCCCGCGGAGCTCGCGGTCAGGAACATCCTGCGCTTTGGTACGACGTCCGCCATCCAGCCCCAGAATATGCTCCCGATCATGGACGCGGCGTAGTACGCGAACGTGGCGATGCCCACGTCCAGAACGCTGCCTCCCAGTTTCAATATTAGCAGCGGGGCCAGCATGCCGAGCGAGTATGATACCGCGCCTATGAGCAGCCACGAGTACAGCCATCTGGCCAACGCGCGAGATGGGCGTGCCGTTCCCGGGCTAAAAGCTTGGAGCTTTCCCAGGCACCGTCCCATCCCTCATAATCCTCCCCGCAATGGCGGAGCGGAAGCTCCAGGGTAGTCGCTGGGTCATCATCGACTGATGCAGCATCGTTCTGCCCTGGGACCACTTGGCTTCCATTTCTACGAAAGCTGTTGGCGATCGAACCGAGCCGCCGACTTCATCGACGTGCACCCACGATTTCCAGCATATCCAGCCTAACGGAAGAACTACCTTTCGCCCCCTGGCTCCTGTTAATATAAATCGGGCGATAATTTCCCCTTCGCGCGTGGACCGCGAGAGCGTCCTCCCATGGTTGGCGGTCGCCCTGGGCGGTGCCGCGGTCGGCCTGCTCGGCGCCCTTTCCTTCAGGGCGCTCTACGTCCTGTGGCGCATCGTGGAGTCCGGATTCTCCCGGAGCCCGGCAGCCGCGGTCACCTTCCCGCTGCTGGGGCTGCTCGCCTCCTACCTGCTCGTGGACACGTTCGCCGTCAACAAGTCCATCGGCAGCGCCACCGGGATAGTGCTCGCGGAGTATCACACGAAGGGTGCGCCCTCCCTGAGGGACTCAGTCGTGCGCGCGTTCGCGGGCGTCGCAACAATAGGCTTCGGCGGCGCCGCGGGTCCAGAGGGTCCTGGGATCCTGATCGGTCCTGGTATAATGCAGTACGTCGCCAGGGCCCTCGGAATCAGGAGCCGCCGGGGTAGGCTAACGCTGGCCGGCGCCGCAGCGGGGCTCGCCGGCGTCCTAAAGACCCCTGCGACCGCCATACTCTACGCGCTCGAGGTTCCGTTCACCAGGGGCATAGAGAAGGAGCCCTTCCTGGAGGTGGTGCTGGCGGCCACGGCATCGTATGCAGTATCTGTCGCGCTCACGGGGCCCGTTCCGCTGTTCGCAGTGCAGGTACAACTGATATCGGGTCCGGCTACCCTAGTGTGGAGCGCTATACTGGGGGTTGTCGCCGGTGCCTACTCCGTCGGCTTCTCGAAACTGTACGGTCTGGCTGGCAGGGCATCGTCCGCCACGAGACTGCGCGGCGGCTTCGCCCTCACGGTGCTGACCGGCGGCGCGGCCGTGGGGTTGCTCGGGCTCGCCTCGCGCTCCTCGATAGGTCCCGGTATAGACCTCATGGGAAGCGTGGTGCTCGGCGCGCTCGCCGTTCAATCGCTGGCGCTGCTGCTGGCGCTGAGGAGCTTCACGGTGACGGCGACGCTGAACTTCGGAGGGGTCGGCGGCCTCCTCACGCCCGTCGTCATAAACGGCGCCCTACTGGGGGCCCTCTACGCCAAGCTCCTGGGCCTGGAGCCGGTCTCATTCTACGCACTGGTGGGCGCGGCGGCGACGCTCGCCGGCACCTATAAGATCCTCCTCGCACCGGCCGCGATGGTTGTCGAGCTATCGGGCGTGGGCTTCATGATCCCCGCACTCCTGGCGTCCGCGGTCAGCTATGCAGTCTCCCTCCCCACCACGCTCTTCAGGTTCCAGCTCACCGGATCCGCCAAGGAGGAGGCCCTCCTCAGGAGCATCTACTCGAGGCTGAAGGGAAGCCAGTTCCTGTCGCACATGAGGGTCTTGGACGTCGTGAACCGCGCCGTGCGCTCGGTGAAGCTCGACGACCAGCTCAGGGTCGCCATCGAGGTAATGACCTCAGAGGGCCTGGACGAGTTGCCAGTGGTCGACGAAGACGGCAGGCTCGTCGGTCGCATTTCGATAGATGATATATCATGGTTGGGCGGGAGCCGCCTGGACGCGCCGGTTTCGTCCGCGCCGCTCCTGAGCGCGAACTCCATAGGCCTCGACGCGCCGCTCGAGGACGCGATAGAGCGCATGCTCACCGCCGGCATAAGGACCCTCTACGCAGTGGCGCCCGACGGCGTCCTCGTGGGCGTGCTGGACGAGATGGCCATAGTCCGCGCGCTCATGGGCCACATCTGATACATGTTAGAAAGTGTTGCTCCATTCGGCATTTGAATTGCGCATTTTTAACCGGGAATCTAGCATGTAAGAATTTATTCACCATCGTCGAGTGGGGTACTGCTTCTCATCGCCGCCATCGTGCAGCCATTCGCAATGTTTATATTAAACTGCGTGTAGACATCACCTGAAAATGGTCGAGTGGGAGGCATTCGACGTAAAGGCGAGGAAGAAGGTCAAGATACTCGACGCCGAGGTCAAGCAGCTGAAGAACGGCCGCTGGGCGGTCGTCGGCAAGAGCGCCGAGACCGGAATAAAGGTCTTCAGGTTCCTGACGAAGGCGGAAGCCGAGAAATACGGGAAGAAGTGACGGCGTCCTCCGCCGCACGGCGTCCCATAGTCTTCCCTCAATTTCTTTTCATCCGTTCAACTTAAATAGGAAGTGCGCTGGTAGGCATGTAATCGGGATTTCGGTTGGCGGATCTCGATGTGGTAATCGTGGGGGCCGGCCCGGCCGGTCTCTTCGCCGCGTATGAGCTCGCCTCCTCCTCCGAGGGAAGGCTTCGCATATCGCTCGTCGAGCAGGGCCTCGAGGCCACCAGGCGCATCTGCCCCATGGACGTCCTCGCGGCGAGGGGCAAGAAACCCGTCTGCGTCGGATGCAGGCCATGCCATGTGATGAGCGGTGTGGGCGGGGCCGGCGCCCTGAGCAGCGGCACGATAAACCTGAGGCCTGACATAGGCGGCGACATAGACAAGCTCGTGGGCAGCTGGGAGAAGGCGAACGAGCTCGTTCGCTACGTCGACTCAATATTTGTGAAGTTCGGCGCGCCGGATCGCCTGTTCGTGCCCGACAAGGACAGATCCAATGAACTGGAGAGGATGGCGGCGAGCGCAGGCGCGCGCTTCATACCGGTGGCGCAGAGGCACATGGGGACCGAGAACACCCCGAGGGTCATAGGCGCCATCACCGACTACCTCGAGTCCGCCGGGGTCACGCTTCTCACCCTGACTAAGGTCCATGACATAGTCAAGGATGGGGGAAGCTACTCCATAATAACGAACAGGGGTGAGCTCAGGTCCCGCTACGTCGTGCTCGCGCCGGGGCGCAGCGGCGCCGACTGGTTCTCCGAGCTCTCGAGGCGCCGCGGCATAGAGGTGGAACCGGGCCCGCTCGACATAGGCGTCAGGGTTGAGATTCCGTCGTACGTGGCCGAGCCCGTCACCTCCGTGGTGAGGGATCCCAAGTTCATAATGTACACCAAGAAGTACGACGACAAGGCCAGGACGTTCTGTACGAACCAGGACGGCTACGTGGTCGAGGAGTACTACGAGGACAGGACGGTCGGCGTCAACGGGGAGAGCTACGCCTCGAGGAGCAGCAGGAACACCAACTTCGCCCTGCTCGTCACGGTGAAGCTCACGGATCCCTTGGAGGACACCATAGAGTACGGGAGGTCGATAGCCAGGCTCGCGACCAGGCTGGGAGGCGGTAGGCCCATACTGCAGCGCCTCGGCGACCTCGAGGCAGGGAGGCGCAGCACCTACTCCAGGATCGAGAGGAGCCTCGTGGAGCCCACGCTGAAGAACTTCACCGCCGGCGACATATCGATGGCCTACCCGCACAGGATAGTGGAGGACATACTGGAGGCGCTCGCCAAGCTGGACCTGGTGATGCCGGGCGTCGCGTCGCCGCAGACGCTCCTGTACGCGCCTGAGGTCAAGTACTACAGCGTGAGGGCGAAGGTCAACGCCGACCTGGAGACCACCCTGAGCGGGGTCTACGCGGCGGGCGACGGCGCCGGGCTGTCCAGGGGGATAAACGGCGCCGCGGCCACGGGCATCATTGCAGCGCGCGGTATATTGAGGAGGGAGGGCATCGAGGTCAGCCCGGCCTACAGCTTCACGGTCGGAGGCCTCAGGGACCGATCCATACGATAATCTAGGCCGTCGCACTCGCAGGACTAACCGAACGTCATTATCTTGAGCCCCCTCATCCTCAGGCTCACGGTGTATCCCGAGGACGCGAGCTCCTTGGCGGCGTTCATGAGCTCCCTGAGCTCCCTGAGCGCCACGTCCGGGTGCAGGATCGTGCGCCCGCTCAGCTTCCTCACGTCGATCGATATGGAGCTGCCCTCCAGCGAGATCCAGACCTCGTTTTTACCATATGATAGCTTGCCGTCCAGCCTCATGTAGGCCTGCGGCGATTCAAACAAAAACTCCCGCTCACCGACTGATATTCTAGCTCTCAGAGTCACCCTCACGCTCGCCGACCCCGACCACCTTCAAGAAGAGCTTTCCCCCGACGTCCTTCACCTCCAGCTCCAGCCCCTCCGGGAGCTTCACCCCCGTGGCGGTCTCGGTCGTCTTGGAGAGTGTCGCCGTGGCGGTCTCGGTCGTCTTGGAGAGGAGATCCACTACCTTCTCGACGAGTGCGTCATCCACCTCTATGTCCATGTTAACCGTTATCTTGGCCATCTCATCTTAACTGTGCAGCTACCCTTTAATAACCTTTTGAGCTTCGCGCACCGAGATCATGTCGTGGCGCATCTTCGACGAGCTGGACGCGAGATACGATTCTTGGTACGAACGGAACGCCCTGATATACGAGAACGAGCTGAGCGCCGTGGAGGCACTGGGCCTCAACGGCATCGGTGCGGAGATAGGGGTCGGGACCGGGAGGTTCGCCGCCCCTCTCGGCATTCCGCTCGGGATGGATGCGAGCGAGCGCATGCTGCGCTCCGCCCTCTCGAGGGGGGTCGATGCGGTGAGGGGAATGGCCGAGGATCTGCCCCTCAGGAGCTCCTCCATGGACTACGTGCTCTTCGTGGTCACGCTCTGCTTCTTGGAGGATCCGCTGGCTGCGCTCCGTGAGGCGAGGCGCGTCCTGAGGAAAGATGGAACAGTTGCCGCGTGCATAGTGCCGAGGGACAGCTCGTGGGGCGCCTATTACACGTCGCGCGGCGGACGGTTCTACTCGAGCGCGAAGTTCTACACAGTGGACGAGATATCCTCCATGTTGCGCTCGGTCGGCCTGTCGCCCGCGCGCATCACCTCCACCCTGAGCCGTAGCCCCCTGGACCCACCGGCCAGGGAGTTACCGGGCGCGGATCCCAGGGCCGGCTTCGTCTGCATCAGCTCCCGGGTGTCCTAGCCTTACGGAGAATCTCCTCGACGCGCTCACCGTATCCCCACTCGCGCAGCCCGCTCACCAGCGAATCCAGATACGCGTTGGACGGCTGCACGAACTTCCGCCTGTCCACCATCACGTACGTGTAGGCATCGACTTCCCCCAGTCCCTCCGCCTCCACCCTCACGTGGAGCCTCCTGGCTATCGACGGGACTCCCTCGTATCTGTCCAGCACGTTGGCCCTCTCCTCATCTATCAGATACGCGACGCCCGGCACGTTGGCCCCATCCCTCTCCACGAGGTCTAGGACGCCGCATCCCCACTGCTGGGAGTACGAGAAGAATCCGGCCTCATATCCCCGGAGGATCGCCCGCCTGGCGTCGTTCCATTGGCCGATGGCCTTCTTCATCCTCCTCGTGCTCATGTTGCTCCCGAACGCGAAATACCAGATGTCCACGCCGGGCATCGGTGCCCACTTCTAAATGTCAGTATCGCTCACCTCAACGCTTATCTCTTTTACTCCCCTGGGATGGGCGTGGACCGCGATTATCTGACCGGAAGGGGGTTCCTCTACGCGGACTATGCGCCCAGATTCCAGCGCCAGTACAACTACAGGCCCCGCTCCCTGTCCCTCAGGGTCTCGATAGACGTCGATGGTCGCGCCATAAGCGGGCTTGCCCGCTACGAGCTAGAGTCCTGGGGCGTCCTTGAGTTCGACGCGGCTGAGATGAGGATCGATGGCGTCGCCGTCGATGGTTCTCCCTCCGAGTTCCACTACGATGGCAAGGTCCTCGTGATCGATGCGTCCCCCGGGGCTCACTCGGTGTCCATCGAGTACTCCACCGTCCCACGCAAGGGCGTGTACTTCGCCGAGAGGAAGGGGAGGATGTTCGTCTGGAGCCATGGGGAGACGGAGGACAACCGGTACTGGATACCGTTGCCCGATTCACCCTACGTCAAGTTCCCGACGGAGGTCACGGTGGTCGCGCCTGCATGGATGACGGCCGTGTCGAACGGCGTGCTGCAGGGGGTGCGCGAGGCCGGCGACCGCAGGGAGTGGACGTGGAGGCTCGACCGTCCGCACTCTCCCTACCTGATAGCGATGGCCGCCGGGGACTTCGAGGTCATAAGGGAGGACTGCGGCGGGACGCCCCTGGAGTACTACGTCCCGAGGGACGCGGCGCAGCATGCCAGGCTCAGCTTCCATCGCACGTGCGACGTCCTCAAGTTCTTCGAGGAGTACACCGGCCTGAAGTACCAGTGGCCGAACTACAAGCAGGTGGTGGTCCCGGAGTTCATCTACGGCGGCATGGAGAACACGACCTCCACGCTCCTCATGGACTACACGCTGCACGACGAGCACGCGCATTGCCCCGGCTCAAAGTTTCCATGCCCGGGCATGGAGGACTACACATCGGATCCGCTCGTGGCGCACGAACTGGCGCACCAGTGGTTCGGCGACCTGGTGACCACTGAGGACTGGCCGCACATATGGCTCAACGAGTCGTTCGCGACGTTCATGGAGGCCATATACGAGAGGCACGCACTGGGCGAGGACGAGTTCAGGTACACCCTCTACAGGTGCCTCCGGACATATCTGTCCGAGTACAGGGATCGCTACGCGCGTCCGATAGTGTTCAAGATATACAGGGATCCCGAGGAGCTCTTCGACACGCACAGCTACGAGAAGGGATGCCTCGTCCTCTGGCACTTGGTGAACACGATAGGTGAGGACGCCTTCAGGACGGCGATAAACAGGTATCTGGTTTCACGGTCGTTCGGCCCCGCCTCCAGCGAGGACCTGAAGGACTTCCTCGAGGACTCCTCGAGGAAGAGGCTCGACTGGTTCTTCTACCAGTTCCTCGAGTCCTCCGGGCATCCGGTCGTGCGCTACTCATGGGAGTACGATGCCTCCACCGGCACCCTCAGGCTCAAGGTCGAGCAGGCCCAGGGCGACGATTCCTATCCAGAGTACAGGCTGGACCTGGAGGCCCTGATATCCACAGATCGCGGGGAGCGCAGGGTGAAGGTCAAGCTGCACGACAGATCCACCACGCTGCAGGTGCAGGTGGACGGGAAGCCCAAGTACGTGTGCATAGATCCTGAGTTCAGGGCGTTCATCGAGCGGAAGCCGCAGAAGGGGCTCGAGGACGCGGTGAATCAGCTCTCGTCGCCCTACCTGGCCTGCAGGCTGGAGGCCGTTGCCGCGCTGCAGGAGGACGGCAGCGGCAGGGCGGTGGAGGCCCTAGCCAGGGCACTGGCATCGGACGGCTTCTGGGGGGTCCGCGCGGAGGCCGCCAGGGCGCTCGGTAAGGTGGGAGGGGAAGCAGCGCTGAGCGCGCTGATCTCATCCATGAAATCTGAGAGACACCCGAGGGTCAGGCAGGCGGTGGCGGACGCTCTGGGGTCCTTCAGGGCAGAGCCCCGCGCCGCGGAAGTCCTCAGATCCGTGCTCGTGGATGAGCACGAGAGCTACTACGCCAGGGCCAGGGCGGCGTCTTCGCTCGGCCGCGCGGGTGGAGAGCAGTACCTGCAGGCGCTGATCGAGGCCATGGGCTACGGCGGCCACAACTGGTCCATAACCGTGGGCGCCATAGAGGGGCTGTCCAAGGTCGGTGGATCTCAGGCCCTCTCCGCCATCCTGAGGAGGACCGAGCGCGGCAACGATACGTTGGTGAGAGCCGCCGCGGTCCGCGCGCTGGGGGCGTTCCCAGACAGTCCCCAGGCGCTGGACAGGATACGCGATCTCATCAGGGACCCATCCTTCAGGGTCAGGAGGGCCGCGGTGGAGGCGGCGGAGCGCGTCTCCAGCCCGAGGCTGCTCGATGCCCTCGACGAGGCATCATCCAGGGACGTCGATGGCAGAATAAGGAGGCTGTCCAGGGATGCCGCGAGGAGGATCAGGGAGGCTATGGAGAAGGGCGCAGAGTACGCCAAGCTGCGCGACGACATCGATCGCATGCGCGAGGAACAGCGGCGCCTCGAGGACCGCCTGAGCAGGTTGGAGCGCGTGGGCTAATATGGCCGTCGACGATCACCGCGACGCATCACGAGGAGGTCGCCGTGCATGAGGAGGGGCCTCGAACCCGTGGCGATGAAGCCCACTCCTCCGTACAGGGTGACCCCTCACCTGGAGCGTTACTGCCTGAGCGGTGAGCCGATGCCCTGCACATACGATCACGAGTCCAGGAGGTGGAGGTCGCTCGTCAGGTTCGGCGATTCCGAGAGGCCGATGGTGATCGTCGTTCGCTCGGAGGGGCAGAATCCAGCCCTGCAGCTGCTGGTCGAGGACGACTTGGATCGCGGACTGAGGGAGAGGGCGCAGTCAATCGCGCGCTGGATCTTCGCGATCGACGTCGACTACATGGACTTCATGTCGAAGACCGCCGCAACGCCGCTGCACTCCCTCGCGTGGAGGGGATTCGGGCTCCGGCCGACTAGGGCACCCGGAGTCTACGAGGCGCTGCTCATGTCGCTCGCGTGGGGGCAGGAGAAATCGGCCAGGGCGCTCGCAGAGCTCGTCCGCAGGACCGCCAGCTCCTTATCCATCCGCGGCGAGCGGTTCTACGGACCGCCGGATCCCAGCAAGGTCACCGCGTTGGGGATCGACGGGCTGAAGTCCCTCGGCTTCTCGCAGCAGAAGGCGGAAGCCGTGCTGGAGGTGGCGATGGCCCAGGGATCCGGCTCGCTGCCGTCGCTCGAGGACGCTGCCGAGAATCCCCGCAGGGCTGCCAGGTCCTTCGCTGAGCTCAGGGGCGTCGGGAAATCCGCGGCCGAGCTGGCCGCCTCCCTGATATCTAGGAGACCATGGGGAGGCGTCTCTGCCGAAGCCGTGGCGCGCGCGTTGAAGGACAGGCTGGGTGTGAGCTACGAGGCGAAGTATCTGGAGGCGCAGGTGGGCGATTACATCGGGCTGGTCTATTACCTGCTGGAGAACTCCGTCTGAGACCCGGACCACTGTGCGCAATCGGCTCGCGACGGAGAGTGCATTGGCGCCCGTATGCTTAGCTATCCACTCCACAGGGTAAGTGGCGATCTCCTCCTGAAATGTGCATAATCTTTAATAGATACTTAGCTTTTTTATCTTAAAGGGAGCTGAGTATGAGCAATGAGCTCGTCGACGAGAAAGATCAAGTAATTTTGGATAAACTCAGGAAAAATGCCAGATGTTCTTACGGGGAGATCGCGAAGGAACTGGGAATGAGCGACGTTGCCGTCATGAAGAGGATAAGGAAGCTGGAGTCGGAGGGGGTAATCCGGAAGTACACGATAATCGCCGACGATAGAAGGGTGGGATATGGCGCCACGTCCATAACCGGCGTGGATGTGGATCCCGAGCACCTCTTCGAGGTCTCCTCGACGCTCAAGGAGAAGCCATACGTGAAGTACTTGGCGATAAGCTCCGGGGATCACCAGATAATGGTCATCGTGAAGGCCAGGGATAACTCGGAGCTCGCGAGGTATCACGAGGAGATGTCAGCGCTGCCCGGCGTCAGGAGGATATGTCCCTCCGTGGTACTGGACATCCTGAAGTTCGACGAGGTCTGAACTTCCAGACACGTCGCGCACATCGCAGGGATGTTTATCCGCCCCGTTGACGTTGGATTCGCGTGCTCAGGGTATCGATAGCCCAGATATCTCCGGACGGCACGAAGGAGGAGAACGCGGACAAGGTGGAGGTCCTCATAAGGAGGGCCCGCGGCGCGGATGTAATAGTATTCCCTGAGTACTCGCTCGGCGCCAGGCTGGAGCATGCGGATAGCTTGGCGGAGCCGGTGAATGGACCACTGATCAGGCGCATTGCGACGGCGGCTCAGGAATCCGGCCTCACCGTGATAATGGGCATCTTGGAGAGTGCCGAGGGCGGTCCCTACAACTCAGTGATACTCATGGCCAACGGCGATGCGATCGTCGTGCATCGCAAGATCATGCTCTTCGACGCCCTGGGCTCGATTGAGTCGCGCCACGTGAGGCCAGGGAACTTGCCGCTCACGCTGGTCAGGCTCGGGGAATTCACGGCAGGATTTGCGACGTGCTTCGAGCTCAGGTTCCCCGAGATATTCAGGTCGCTGGCGACCGCTGGCGCGGATCTGTTCATAGTGCCCGCCGCGTGGTATGCCGGGAACCTCAAGGAGGAGCAGTGGCTCGTGAGCGCGACATCCAGGGCCATGGAGAACGTCGCCTACCTGGTGGCGGCGGACAGCGCCGCTCGTGCGTTCGTTGGAAGGAGCCTCGTAGTCAACCCGTGGGGACACGTCGAGCTCGACCTGGGGAGGGGCGAGAGGCTCGTCGCGTGGGAGATATCGAGGGATGCAGTGGACGATGCGCGGTCGGCGCTGCCGCTCGTCGAGATGGCGAATCAGCACGCAGGAACCTGGGCGCGCGTCAGGCGCATATAATTAGATCTCGGCGCTGCGGCCGCCCCTCACGTCCCTCAGGATCCTCCGCCCTCCCTCGTTGCCCAAGTCCGCGATCCTCCGCACGCGCTCCGCCCCTGGGACGCCGATGTCCGCCACGACGAACGCGGCCAGTTTGACCTCGTGATCCTTCTCGAGTTTCTCGAGCAGCGCGCGCACGGATTCATCATACATCCCACCGAGCAGCGCGAGGCGCCGTTCCCCCGCACCCTCCCGCGCAGCCTCTGCATGATACGCCCTCAATCCCAGCCTCTGCGCCATCACGATGCCGATCGAGGGGCAG
>ERZ1669250.810-NODE-810-length-12140-cov-13.464129_pt1 | contig 12140 bp, 10 predicted proteins | sample MGYA00579295_ERZ1669250 | MGnify/ENA primary metagenome ERZ1669250 (study PRJEB41166, sample SAMN08046056) | hot springs metagenome | biome: hot spring; feature: acid hot spring; material: thermophilic sediment; isolation source: thermophilic sediment from acid...
TAAGTTTAAGGAAAATACTAAGTTAAAGGGCATATCTCCAATGCATTTATATCTTTATATTCTAAAAGCCCTAGCAAAGCATATTCCTCCTGTTAGTTTATATCTTGTAAAAAATAAACGTAATATAAAAAGCGTTTTAGTAAATCTAGAAAACTTGCAATTTATTGGTATTTACGACAGATTGTTAGATAAAGATTTGATGTATAAAGCTAAGGAATATTGTGAAAAAGTTGACAATTATTTTGTAGAAGAAGATGATAGAGTTAAAGATTTTGTAAAACATTTACCTGACAATATAGAAAAATTATTAAATTTTGGTAATTCTTTGGAAGGTAAAAGCAATAAGATTGATTATGCGCAAACTTTCATTAGCTCCCTGGAAAACGAAATAAAAACCAAGATTGAAAAGCGTAATGACAAAAAACTTAGCTTATTGGCCGATTTCTACGCTTCTTTATTTAAAATGCCCTGGCTAAAAGATATTAAAAAAGAGTTAGACTCAAATCTTTTTGAGTTATCAGGAGATAGCTTTAATTATAAAGGCTCCAATGACAAAACGCCGCTAGATATATCTTTGCAAATTAACGATATTTTTGGTTTTCATATACAATCTGGCAGATTTTACATAAAAGATTACGATAATGATAGGCATAGACAAATAAGTTTAGACGGATTTCAAGGTACTAAATTTGAAGCTTTTATAAAAGATATATTCAATAAGGAAAACGTAAATTCTGGTATTTTGTTAGGCTTAGATACAGATTTAGATAAATCTTTGCTAAAAAGATTATTGGAGGAGTATAAGAATGAAACTCCTTTTAAAGAAAATAATTTGCAAATAAGAAGAATCTTAGATCTTTATCCTTATATGCTTGAGCTTTTGTTGTTGAATAATATAGGGGTTGTTGACAACGGGAAGCTAAGTAAGTATATAAGCAAAATGCCAAAATTATACATAGATAAGTTTTATAATAACACAACTCCAAAACACATATACAATATTATATTTAGAGTATTAGATCATGAGTTTAATAGTAAAGATAGTTTGGATCAAGATGAATATCTGCAATTTATCACTCCAATAGAGAGCTTGGATAAATATAATTTGATAAAATACTTCTTGTACACTAACATTTTATATAGTGCAGGAACTTTGAAGCCAAGTAAAATTATATTAGATGATATAAAAAATAAAATAGAAGAGCTTGAAAGTGAAATACCAAAAGCTGTAATTGATTTGCTTGATTACGATAGTACTCACAACGAGCTAAACAAATACTACAGAAGCGGCGAGTTTGATCAGCTGAAGGAGTATATAGACAATAATATAGATAATATAAAAGAAAAAATAATGAGTTCTAGTGGCATCTTTAAAAGAAGATATCTTACGACCCTAGCTGCAATATTATCAGAAATGTATGAAGGTATTGCCGCTTTTAAATTGCTGAACTATATAATAAATGATCTAAGTAAGAAAGCTAATATAGAAAGTGAGCTTTACAGAACAAAAGGAGCGCTTGCAGAACTTTATGCGAGATTTGGGATGTATAAAAAAGCTTACGATATTTATTGCGACGAGAATTTAAAAGAACTCAAACACTATGAAGAACAGAGGACAATATCTCAAATGATACCTATTATGATTTTGCGCGGATATGAAGAAAACGATAAACGTTTATTGAATACAGCAAAAGATTATGCAGATTATGTTTTATGGTTTTTTAATTCTAGATATGAATATAACCTCTCGGGCTTAGAAGATGTATTGTATGCTTTGTTTAACTATGTAGCTTTTGATGTTGGAGAATTGAAAACTAAATATGTAGAACTTGATATAGAGAACAGATCTGAAACGCTGGATCCAAAAAGCTATGCTCAACTTCCTTTAGCTATAATACTGATAGCTCTTGGAAGAACAGAGGAAGCCTTGAGAAGGCTTATAGAAGCTAATTTTATCATAGAAGCTTACGATGTTATAAATTCTAGTATAGGTAACGACTACAAATCTAGATATTTAAAGATTATAGATGAAAAATTAAATAACTTTAAGTATAATAAAGGGGTAAGAAGGTTATCAGAAGATGTATTGCAAGCATTGTTAAAGGAGGCAGATCAAAGCATAGATGTCCCAACACATATTACATCACAAGATAAATTTTTAGAAGAGCTAAAGAAGCCAAGACAAAAACTAATCACATATAGAACAAATGTGTTAAATTATTTAAGGAGTTAAAATATGATTGATTTTAAGGTAAAATCTTTGACACCTATATGGAGTGGAGATATAGAAGGAAAATCCGAAAGACTAAGACAAACATCCATAGTTGGCTCTTTGAGATATTTTGGAGAGGCTATATTAAGAGGATTTGATATATATATATGTCCCATAGTTTATAATGGAGATTATAAAGATAACAGCTTAAAAAAATGTATATATAAAAAAGAAAAACACCTTTCCAGTATTTGTGCAGGTTGTTATATATGGGGTACCACTAATTGGCAGAAACAGGTTAGAATAAGCTTTGATAACTACTCTTCTATTAGTCCTACAAACTTTCAAGATAACAATAGATGGATAAGCGAAGTGCTTGGCAAAGGAAATATAAACTTTAAAGCTATTTGGATTACCAATGCTAGCATAAGTTTTATACCGTTAAATACATACAATACGGAAGATATTTTAGATACAGAAAATTATATTCATCTTTTGATGAAAACCATAAAAGAACTAGGACATATAGGGGCTAAAGCTAGAGCCGGTTTTGGTTTTGTAGATATAGAAGGAATAGATGAGCAAAAGGTGAAAAAATCTATAGGCGAGTTAAAATCGCTTAGAAGAAACATTTTTAGAGATGAAAATAAGAATAATGATATTTATAGAATGCTTTCAAATATAAGGATGTTTGTTAGACTAGATTTTAAGATTCAAGACACTAATAAATTTTTAGGCTCTTTATCTAATACATTTACCTTTAAAGGTAGGCCTACTATGCGTATTCCTAGGGATATAAACGAATTTTATCTTAAAATACCAAATGGTTTTTATATAAAGTACTTTTTACGCAAAAAGCTAAAACGAGATTATCCATACATGTTTGGTTCTAAGTCAAATGGTAGTTTGGTTTATTCTTCTCACATAATTAAAGAAGGTAATGATTATAAGTTTAGAGTTATAATAGAGTTTCAAGAAAGGCTTAGATCTGATTTCGTGAGCGCTATAAAAACTACGCTTGCACAGGCTGGTTGTATATTTGAGAAAGAAGTAACTTTTGAGAAGGGAGTGCTTTCATGAAAAGCTATGATGCTATACTATCTATGTATTTAAAGATGTTAGAAGAGGATGATAAAAATAGAAGACGTGTAAGCGATGAAATATATAAAAATCAATCTCCAAAAGGCAAACACAAAGATACCATCGAAAAAAAGATAAAGGAAAGATTGTTTGAGGAATCTACAAAGTCTCTCGATAACCAACTGGTGGATTCCCCTATATATCTTCCTTTTTTCTTAAATATCGGTAAAGAATATGGAAATGGTATTGAAAAAAATATTTATAAAGATAAGTTTTTAAAGCGCAAAGGTGAGATAAAAACTTTCTTCAACAAAAGTTTTGATTTAATGCAGTCTGTTATAAATTTTGAAAAGGAGCTTGATGGTATAAAAGCTATAAAAACTAAATGGGTCGTATTAAGGTATGAATTTGAGCTTCAAGAGGTTTATTTTTCAAAGGATGATACTGCCTTTTACGTTATAGATAATCCGCTCAAAAAAGATAAGACATTTAAAATACCATACATTGCGCCTTCTACTTGGAAAGGCATGATAAGGTGGGTAGCTATAAAACATTTTAAAGATAAAAAAGCTAACATAAAAAGGCTTTTCGGTACTCAAAAAGGCGCCGAAGAAGAAACTGATGCTTCTGCAAATTTAAGAATATATCCTTCATTTTTTAACAACTTAGACTTAGACCTTATAAATCCTATGGATAGAAAATCAAGAAAAGGCACACAGCCTATATATTTTGAAGTGATACCAAAAGGTACAAAAAGTACTCTAACTCTTGTTTATATTCCAAAATTCCATGAACAACAATATTTTGATGAAGATGTAAAGGTGTTGGAAGAGAGCATCAAGCTCTTAATAGAAACCTACGGTATATCGGCCAAAAGATCCTCAGGTTGGGGCAAGGCTAAGATTATATCAGCAAACAAAGATATGAAAAGGGGATGATCTATGAATTTTAAAGAATTTATAGAAACATACAGACATTATTTTCTAATAGCTGAACTAATGGGTGTATTCCATGATATTGGTAAGATGAGCACTAAGTTTATTTATGCCAAAGACGAAGATAAAAACTCTTCTCATATTGCCAGAGAGCTATTTGAAGAGGAGTTTATAACGAAGACTAACGAGTTTATAAGATCCGTTTTGCCATCGATACCAAATATGGAAGATATAGTACATCCTGATAAATTTATGGAAATAATAATGAATCATCACCATCCTAAAAACCTTGATGATCTCTCTAAAAATAACTATATAGCTGATGTACTTTTTAGTCCCGGGTCCGATGGTATAGACTCTGGATTTGACAAGGGATTTGTATCTAATGAGGGAGCCCAAAGAGTATCTGAGAATGAAAATCAAGGCTCATCAAACTTTTATGCGATAACTTTTAGTGGATTGAAAATTCCTTTAAACTACAAAGAGTTTGATAAAAAGAGAATAGAACTTCAAAAAGAAATCATAAAGATAATAGACTCAAAAAAATCTTTGGAGGAAAAGCAAGAAAACATTGTAAAAATTTACAGAAAATACACTAAGGATGCCCTTGCTGAGACTAGGATTCCAGCCAACGACGTTAGGCTTTCAGATCATTGTTATTCTGTTGGAAGTCTTGCAAAAAGCTTGATAGTGCAGCTTCTTTGGGATTTTGTTAAAAAGGATGAAAAACCTAAAAATCTTATAGAATGGTATTTATTTAAAAGCAAAGTTAGGTGGCAGATATTGCTTGTGGAGTGGAACTTCGATAGATATGTAAGCAATCTAAGAAGAATAGATGATCTATTAGGAAGGCAATATCTCCTAGGGAAGTTTAAAGAAAAGCTAGAGCATATTATATCTTATAAATATCAGCTTGGCAACAGGCTTTATGATGATGAAAGCTGTATAGCGTTTTTGATGCCTGGTTTTGATAAGGAGTTTATAAAAGAAAATATTGACTTTTTATTTGAACATCTAAAGGATATCTTTCCAGAAGAACTAAAACCGGAGTCAGTATTGAAAATATATTCCCTAAGATCACCCACTGTAAATCTTCTAAAAATTGCGTCGTTTTTTAGCAAAAATAAAGCAAAAGATTTTGAACTTTTAAAAAGCATAAGTTTTTACAAAGAAACCGAGGACAACATAAGGAATAGGATTGCATCCGATTGGAGACAAAATCTTTGTATAGTTTGCAAATCAAATATAACAACACATACCGATGAAGCTGACGAGGCTGTATGTAAAAATTGCAAGAAGATAAGAGAGAAGGCTAATGCTTTGGAAGAAAGGAGAAAATACTCTAAAAAGAATATCAACCACATAGATGATAAAATTTTATGCGCAGTAGTTATAAAGCTTCCGGTAGAAAAATGGGTTAGCGGAGAGCTTTTAAGAACACTCTTAATAAGGGAATTAGATGTTCAATATAAAGAAAAGATGATTAACTATTTAGAAAAAGATTTTGAAGAATTTAAAAATGTCATAAAAGATAAAAATATAAGATATTTGGAAGAATATTGGCAAAAAAGAGATGAGATAAAAATACTCGTGAGCGGCGGTATTAAGAAAAGTATGAGTTATGTAGAAGACAAAAACACTTTGGCGGGAGAAGGTATAAGAAAAAAATTTTTGAGGGATAAACTGAGAGAACTTAACGAGCATTTTGATGATAAACAAGATGGAGATTTTTATCCAAGCGATATAATAGCCTATATGTTAGAGGAGCTCTTTATTCAAGACCTGTCCGAGATAGAAAATATGAATTTTGATGATATAGTTAATAGGTTTTATGAAAAGTATCCATCTCCTTCAAGGATAAGAAGAATCTTGAAAGAATGCGAAGAGTTTTTAGATGAAGTTAGTCTTATACCAGAACAGGAAGAGAAAAATCACAGGATACTTTTAAAATCTCCAAAAGAATTATCCATCTTGGTACCGGCTAATTATGTGCTTGATTATATAAAAGCCATTTTAAATAAGCATAAAGAAAGGTTTAAGTATCTAGTAGGAAGATTTCCAATTTACTTGTTTAGTATGTTTTTCAAAGTCAAATATCCTCTTTACACAGTTCTTGAGGCTGTTAAGAACATAGATTACCTTGAGTTTGGAGAAAAAGAAGCTCTTTTGAAAAATAAAGAGATTAGATTTGAAGAAAGTGTCATATCTTTGAAAGAGTTTGACAAAGAAAATGGTAAGGAAAAAGACAAAAAGGACGAGTACTTAAAAAAGCTTTTTATCAATTTTCTAAATAAAGACAACAAACCGGTTAGCTATCAAACCGAGAAAGAAGAAATTATCAAATTTTATCCTTCCTTGTTCGACTTTATAATATTAGACTCTCCAGATAGGAGATTTGAAACATTGATGTATAAGGATAAAATACCATTTGAAAAGTATGACGATTACTTTAAAGCAAACGTAAAAAGCTTTTTTATAGAAAATAAAGATTTTGAAAATATGCTTAAAATAATGGATATGTTTAATAAAGTAAATAGTAGCAGTTTGTACAAAGCTATGGATGTTTTAGAGAAAAATTATCTTTCCTGGAAAACTCCTCAAGCTAACGGGGAATCCTATACGCCTCCTCACTGGCGCGAATTTGCTGAGGATACTCTTGATATGTTTTTAGGAGATTATATAAAGGACAGCGAGATAAAAAAAGCAATGTTAGATTTTGCTTGTGATTTGAGGATTTTTAAAATATTTAATCTGTGGAAGCATTTAAGGTAAAGGAGGTTATTATATATGGAAGCTTTAAAGCAATCGGTAAAAGAGCTTGGATATTTTCTGGTGGCTATTGACCCTATACATGTAGGGACAGGGGGATATAGGTTAGGAAGTGTTGACAATACGATATTAAGAGAGCCTCATACGAAAGTACCTAAGATTCCTGGAAGCAGCATAAGCGGTGTTGTAAAAAGCTTTTATCCTTACTTATCTGGTTCTTTAGAAGAGTGGGAATGTATAACCTCAGATGGTGGATGCGGTAAAGAAAACTGTATGATATGTTTTACCTTTGGATACTCTACCAACGGAGAATCGCAAAAAGGGAAGGCTCAGTTTTTTGATGCTAACATAATTATGTTTCCTATATTTACCACGATAGGCACAAGGTGGATTACAACTCCAGAGATATTGAATAATATTTTCGGCTTTGAGATCGAAGAACCTTCTTACGAAAAAGCTTTTATATCTAAGAAGCCTAAAAAAGATTTAAATTTTATAGCGGTAGGCTGGCTTTCTTTAAATCTTGAAGAAAAACCTAACTTAGATTCTCTTAAAGAAAAAAGCTCTTCAAAAGAGTTTCAAAGTATATTAGATAATTTGGTAATAGTAAATAGCGGTATATTTCCTTTCTTGGTAAATGCAAACTTAGAAGTTAGAACTTCTACCGCTATAGATCCAAAAACTGGCACTGTTAAAGAAGGTGCTCTTTTTACATACGAAGCTATACCAAGAGGTACAGTTTTTAGCACAGAAGTAGGATTTTTTGATTATACGATATTTAAAAGTCATCATAAATCAGAAGAAGCTGTAAAAAGGCTTAAAGATGCCATAAATTTGTTAGCTGTTATTGGACTTGGCGGTATGAATACAAGAGGTTTCGGTAGGGTAAAACCAATAGAGAGGTGAGAGTCATGAAGAACATTGACAGTGTCATATCCAGTGAGGTATATAGTCTTTTGAAAAACTTTGATAAGAATGATTATAAAAAATTGGAGAATATAACAAATAAAACGATTTCAGTACTTTTAGAGGCTGGTCTTTTCTCTTCTGCTCTTTTTGTAAAATATCAAGGTAGCAAGAGAGAATTTAGCAATAGTTCAAGTTTCATGTTAAGTTTGATCGTAGATATTTTAGAGAAAAACAAGGATATTTTAAACATAAACACAAAAACACAAACCAACGATAACTATGACAAGCTAATAGAGTATCTTAAAGAGATCACAAAAGATGTCTATCTTACGGTGTTTACCACAAATATAATATATCAAGCTTTAGTTTATCTAAGATATCATCTAAAAGCTAAATAGGAGCAATTTTATGAGCTTTGTTAAATTTGATTTAAGCATTAGACTATTAAGCCCTATGCACATAGGTAATCTAACCTATGGATTTATCAACAGAACGAAGACTTATGTACCTTATTATACGATGAATTCCGCTTTTAATTACCTCAGCTTTTTAATGTTTAGAGAGACTTCAATGAAACAAAAACTTATATCTACCAGCTTTTTCTTCTATGAAGAGGATAAGCTTCAAACCCCAGATGATTTAAGAAGAAAATACATAAGCTCTAAAACCTCTACGGCGATAGACAACTCTAAAAGAGTAGCAAAAGAATCCCAGCTTTACAACATAGAAAGCATATACCCTAAATCAAAAGATGGTTCTAAAACAATTATTTTGAAAGGTAGCGTTTTTGTTTCAAAAGATTTTGTAGATAAATTTAGGACTATCTGTCAGTCTAACCTTGTAAGAATAGGTGGTGAGTTGAAAGAAGGGCAAGGGAAGGTAAAGATAGAACTTCTTGAGTCAAATCAAGATAGTATAACAAATATAAGGCAAGGAGAGTACGTTAGGGAGCTTGTAAGAATAGACGAAAAAAGCGACGAATGTATAGCTGGCAACAAAGAGATAGTGTTCTTAAGGAAAACGAGAGCTTACAAAAAGCATGGAAACTGGAAGTGGTATGAGGGTATATTTTTTACACCATTTTCAATTGCTTTGAAGGATATAAAGATAGACCTCATAACCAAAAAAGTTGTTGACTAATAGCTACACAATATCCAAGTCCTTTAGTTTGCCTATTCTTTTTATGTTGTTTTCCTGATTTTCTAATTGGAATATGTATATCCTGTCTTGCTCTTTATCAAGAAGAGCCTCTAAATCCTTCATAATCTCTTTTATAACCTTTTTATCACCTTCCATCTCAAATATGCTGTATTGAACCCTTATAGCCCTCTTTTCGAGAAACTTGCTCACTTTCTGAAGCCTTTTGTTGTTAGCTATATCATAACAAATTACAAACTTCATACTTTTATAAACGTTAAAAGTTAAAAGATATGACTGGGAATTTTACAGAGGCAAAATATTCATAGTGTTTGTGAGCTTCTACAAACATTATATAGAAATTTTGGTGATCTCTTCTATATCGTCAGTTTTGACTGTTTTATATGTTTCCAACAAATCATTAAAACTTTGTTTATCTTTTAGATGTTCGTAAATAATAGAAATATTTTTCTCAATTTCATATTTGCCACCTGACACGATAAACACACCAGGATAGAAGAGTATTGATTTTTGTAGACTAATAAACGTTTGAATGTTGCTTAATATTTCAAACATTGGTGGCGAAGTAAACACGATTAAAGTCTTCTTTTTAATATGGTTGAAGTATTCTTTTATCTCATTAAGTTCTTTAATAGTATCTAAATCAGAATAGTGATAATCTTCTATCGTTTCTCTGATTATACCCTCGGGTTTGTTTATGATTATATTAACACTATTGTTGACAGCATCATTGTCAGCACAGAAACTAAGTGATTCTGATAATGGTTTTGCAAACCTTTCATTTAAATAATCTCTAGCGTATCTAATCATAAAATTACGAATTTTTATAAAAAGGTTTGCTTTGATATTTTCTTCATCTTCTTCCTCTATTTTTTTAGAGATACTATACGCAAGTCTTGAGATAAACCTAATGACTCTTCTACTCATATCATCTTTTATGAATGCAGATGGTATATGATCAGAAACAGCTATATTTGAATTTAGTTCAGTGTTGAAATTAAATCTGGTGGTTTCAAGATAGCGTTTATCAAAATACTTTATATATATGGGCAACATTAAGTTAAATGAATAATCAATTAATCTTTTAAACTTTTCATACATGAAATTGCTATCATATGATAAAAAGAATGAAATAATAAGTCTTGTGTCTGTGCTATCGTTTAATGATATTAAACAATGTTTGCTTGATATGTAATTAAGTTTTTCGAAGATATCATAAAGTGTATTTACGAGTTCTATGTCCTGATCGCTTACCATATTCCCGCGATGTAATCATCATATTTGAACACAAACCTACTGCGTTTCAATATATTATCAATTTTTATCGGCTTACCATCCTTGTTTTGGCAAGAAAACTTTAGCTCAGAAATAAATTCTACTACCATCACAAACACCTCATTATTTGCTAATATATTTAACGAACGTTTTGAGCTTTTAATGACATGAATTGTTGATCTTGTGATATTTGAAATATAAAATCAGCTACTCTAACTGAATTTAGGATATCTGAACTTCTTAAAAACTTTACATTTTCTTCTATTAGATCTTGAAATTTTGGAGTTATGCTTCTTACCAACGTTCTTATAGATTCTTCCGACAGATAAACACCTTCTTTTACTTTTTTGAAGCTAAGCTCGTTGCCTTTGGTTTTTAAAAACTCATAAGCTATCATAGTAAGCTGTGGCCTTGATACTTCCATTATGTCTGATACAAAAGCCCTGTGAGTTCCCCTTTTGGAATGTAATACCCCTATATATGGATCAAAGCCGTTTATTATTATCTTTGGTAGTATTATGTTGTAGTAATATATGTATGTGGAGCTTAATAAAGCATTTACTTCATCGGGTGGAGGATTGTAGTCTCGTCTTTGAAAGTTAAAACCTAGCTCATTTACAAGACTTTTGAACACTTCAAACATCTTATAAGAACCCATACCCTCTACCCCTAATAGCTGCTCTATTGATTTTACTGATCTCAATCTATCTTTTTCTGCTTGTAAAGAAATTCCAAACACTGTTTCTGTATTTTCTAATTTTTTAAATATTATTTCTTTTGCAAAAGAAAGTCTTATATTGTCATCCAAAACTATTTTTAGCTGAGTTATCCTATTGTTGTTATTGCTTTGAAGAATCTCTTTTATCAGGATACCATTCATTGCACCTTTTAAAGATAGGAATGCCACAAATTTGTTGTTTTGAAGTAAAAAGTTTATGGCTGTCGGTTTTATTTCTACATTACCAAAAGCATAAATACCATCTATGTAAGAGATAGGAAAAGCCATCAATTTTCTTTCATCTTTTTCAACTCTTATTTGGTTTTCCTGTCTTTTTACTATAATTCCTTGCTCCATTAGAAATATGTTTGGCATAGTTATGGCTCCATTTCTCCTTTATCTACTTTCTGAACTTCTTTCCATATTTGTTCCAGTCTTTCTAGAATTTTATAGTTGTTGTAAAAAGATTCTGAAAATATTTTAGATATTATCATCTTGGCAGTCTCATTTAACTTGTTGTTTTTGTAATCTTCGAGGTATATAAAGTTATTCGTAGTTTCTGCTGCAATTCTTGCTATCCAAATTCTAAATACACTGTGAAAAGCTCTTAAAAAGCTTGGATAGTTTTTAAAGCTTTCGCTAAACCAAAGATTGTCTGATATAAATGGGTTTATTCCTTGTGTTGTGAAAAACTCCAAGAGTATAGCATAAAAAAGCGAGGTAAAATAATTTATTACTATGTTTTTTATGTGTCTTTCTAATTTAAGTTCTGAGTACTCCTCTAAAGGTTCTCTGTAAAATTCTGTATTTCTGGTAAGCCCGTTGCATACATGGTTTAGCATAGAGTAAGAACTGGCTATTATTGACTTGTGATTCCTTTCGAAAGTAGAGTAATCTCTGGCTGCATTTAGACTTATAGGAATTGTCCAAGTTAATTGTTCAACCATATCCTTTAGCATTCTGGATTGTTGCTTTATTAGATAAAAGCTTGAAAAATAATCTCTTAGAAGTATATATTTTGATACCTTGAGAGGTTGTTGGAAGGTATACTTTTCTAAATTATTGTCGTTGAATAAAAGTTTTT
>ERZ1669250.811-NODE-811-length-12140-cov-6.832933_pt1 | contig 12140 bp, 14 predicted proteins | sample MGYA00579295_ERZ1669250 | MGnify/ENA primary metagenome ERZ1669250 (study PRJEB41166, sample SAMN08046056) | hot springs metagenome | biome: hot spring; feature: acid hot spring; material: thermophilic sediment; isolation source: thermophilic sediment from acid...
GTCATCGTGGCAATGGACTGGCACGACATAATGTACTATGGAGACCAAAAAGCCGAAGGGGTTAAGGGGACAAAGGAAAAGAAGGGGACCAGCTGGGCATACCAGTTCGCTACAGCATCTGTTGTCATCGATGATAAGAAGTTCACCGTAGCCGTTACTCCTGTAGCGCCGCACGAGAGCATAGTTGAGCACGTCAAGCTAACCGTGATATTAGAAATGATTCTTCCAAACATAATTTGATGGTTGATGGATAACTGCTGTCCTCGTTGCCTATGCGCAGGTTTCTTTAGGTTAAAATATACAAAATTTTCAGGCAAAAACGATTTTTGCTAACAAAAATCCTGCAATTTTGGACTATCAGCATATCTGGCTAGCCTATCAGGTAATATCAGAGGTATTTTTTAAGGAAAATTACACATAAAAGCTGTTAATATGGCAAATTTATCATAAAATCAGGCAAAAGTTTTGATCGACTGTGAAGGGCGGAGAGGAGGTCAGTTTTGTAAATTCTTGCATGGTACGTTTTTAAAATATACCTAAAGACTCTGAAATCAAAAAAAGCTTAAAAAAATTGAACGGGTTTAGACCTTGCTCTGAATTTAAGCTCGTCAAGAAAATAATGCTTATGGGACCTTACTTCGACTTCAGCGAACGCCGCAGGCCTGCTTTCTCTTAGCAGCTCCGGAGGAACTGAAAGCTCTTCTCTAAATGAAAAGAGGAACGTCTTTGCTTCGTCGAAGTCTGCAAAAAACTCAGCCTCAAGGTTTTTGTCTACTCCCAGCACCCATATGTTTGTCTGATACCTTTCAGTAATCATCGGATCCCTTGTCCAGTAAAGGATCCATTTTTTTGAAAATGAAACTTCAGCGAGCTTTCTGTTCAGCAGGCTTCCCTTTCTGTACAGAGCTACCCTGTACCTCACCTTTATCCTCCTGTCCATTTTTCTGTAAGCCTCTTTTATGTTATCAAGTGTTATGTCTTCGAGGAAATTTTTTGGAAAAGAAAATTCGATGATAAAGTCAATGTTTTTCTGCTGTTCTGTCCTGTTCTTTGGCTGAATAAGCCTTATGAATGGCTCCTCTGCGTACTGAGTTTTCAGTTTCAACCGGTTACACCGCTGAGCATTTCGTTAACGATGCAGCTGGCGCCGCTTCCCTGCTTTATGGCGTCCTTCCTGAGCTGTCCCCTGTAAAGCCTGTCTTCCAGCTTCTCATTGTGTTCCTTCTCCCACTGTTCGACCGGTATTCCGTATTTCTTCTGTATCCTGTCCCTGTACCATTCTGGTATCACGTTAAAGCTGCAGAACGGTATTATCCTGAGGTCCGGGGTAAGGTAGTGTATGTCGCACCTCTGGAGCCTTTCCTCATCGTGGTTGTATTTGTCCATGAAATGCATCATCCCAAGGAACAGGCTGTTCATCTGGAACTTGCCAACTGAAGAGTAATCGTGCTTGAACAGAACCTCAAAGAGAAGCCTTCCCAGGTCAAGGCCTGCTGGCTGTTTTTCGTCGTCAACGAAACTCCTGATCTTTAGCGCAACTTTGGCAAGCTCAACGTATCTGTTCGAGCCGCTTTCTATCTCTTCAGAAACGTCGTCAAGGTATTCAAGGAGCCCCTGTATGTCCACGAACCGCGTTATGGGCACGAGACTGTCCTTTTCTTTATCCAGGTATACATATGTTCCGGCCCCGCACGCAAAGTGAATCGAAAGCTCGTACTGTTTCCTTTTTGTTATGGCTTCTATAAAGTGAGTTACAGGGGAGCAGCTGGGCACAGGGAACCAGTCTTCGCTCGCTATTTCGCCTCCTGAAAGTTCTTCGATCCTGTTTATGACGTCCGGTATCGTTATCCTGTATTTTTCCCTCTCTTTTTTGCTCATCCTTCCCGTAAGGGAGACTGGCTGGAAGTTTACTGCTCTAACAACGTCTATGTTGTTCTTTGCAAACTTTATTATTTCATAGACCTCGTGGTCGTTCACGCTCTTTATGACCGTGGGCACAAGGACAACGCCGAGGTTTGCTTTCCTGCAGGCTTCAATTGCATATGGTGCCTCCCAGTGATTCTTGGGATTGGTCCTTGGCGTAACCCCATCAAAGCTCATGTAAAGGTTGCTGACTCCGGCTTCCTTGTAGATCTTTGCCAGCTCTGGGTGAAGAGCTATGTTAATGCCGTTCGTGTTAAGCTGAACGTGATCTATGCCTTCCTGTTTTATCATCCTTATTATATCTGGAAGATCGTCCCTGAGCGTGGGTTCTCCTCCTGTTATCTGAACAGAGTTTCCCGGTACTGGCCTTTCAGCCCTTAGGGTCCTTACCATGGACCTTATCTGCTCCAGGCTCGGCTCATAGACGTATGCTCCTTCAAGCCCTTTTTTGACGTAGAAAAAGCAGTACCAGCACGTAAGATCGCAGCGGTTTGTAACTATGATGTTCGCGAGTCCTGTATGGCTTAAATGGTTCGTGCACAGACCGCAGTTGGCCGGACAGGCGCAGCTGTCCATCTTGACGTTTGGCGCTTCCTGTCCCTTCCCATCATCCCAGTACGAGCTGAACCTGCGGTACATATTGTAATCCCCGAAGTAAAGCTCTTCAAATTCTCCGTGGACTGGGCAGGTCTTGCGCATGAATACTTTTCCTTCTCTTTCAAATATTTCTGCGCTGATGATCCTGTTGCATTCCGGGCATATGCTCTGCGTCATTTTTATCGGGTTTTCGTTGTATTCGTGAGAAGTTTCTTCATCAAAGCTCTTCCTTATTGGTATGAAGATTACCCTTTTTTCCTTATCAGCTTCTTTTGACGTCGTTATCATTACCGAGTGCTAAATACGAGGAAATATATATAATTTTTAACAAAAATTACGAAAAATTGTAATATCACTATGTTATAAATTTTAAATCAGATAAAAATTAAAAAATAGTTAACATTGTTTCCCAAATAGCTAACAGAAACAAAACATGATTTCGATGTGTATTTAATTAAAGGAACAAACATAATAATAAAAGGCAGAAAATGAACAAACTTCTCCGGATCTGTTTAAAGCTTTGTTCTTGAACTTAAATTCATGCTGAAAAGACAGAATAGCGTCAGCGGCGCGGTGATCGCTATCGTAATTGTATTGATTATAGTTATTGTCGCAGCTGGGGTCTATTCCTATTACAGGAACTCAACGGTTACCTCAGCTAAAGGGTCCTCAGGCGCTGTTACAGGAAACACCCAGTCAAGCTCATCCGGGACACAGTCTAGCGGCTCTGCGAGCTTAACCGGCAGCTCTTCAGGAAGCTCTCAGAATAACAGCACTACAACCAGCTCAGGAAGCTCAGGTAGTTCTGGATCCGGCGGTTCTCTCTGGGGATCCTAAATTAATTTTTATTTTTTTTTTTTTGTATTAAATTACGAAATGTAGAGCGCACCATAAGATAATTTTTTTACCATAACACATAATAATATATTATTATGATTACTGCAAGTTTTGAAGATGTCATCAGAATTTCCTCCAATCTGCCTATTTTTATAAAACCTGAAGAGCCATTAATTGAAGTGGCCTTCATAGTTGGAGTTGCAAAGAAGACAAACGCTATAGTTACAGACTACAGCGGCAAAGTTTTAGGTGAAGTCAGCTCTTACGACCTTATCCAGGCTGCGATCAAAAACAGAAGGGACATATGGAAGGCTTTGTACAGCACAAAGGTTTCAGATGTTGCTCACGAAGTGTTTGAGGTAGAAGCGGGAGAGCCGTTGCAGATTTATTACGATCGTATAAGGAATTCAAAGTTCTCCTCTGCTCTCGTGTTTTATAATGAGAAGCCATTAAGCTTGCTAACTCCGCTAGAAATAATTCCATATTTAATAAAAGAAGGGAAGCTCAAAAACTTGAGGGCAGAAGTTATAGCAAGCGAAGTTAAGCGAGTTAACCCTGAGATAACAGTTCTGCAAGCTATCGAGATGATGGTAAATTGGTGGAAGAGAAAGCTTGTCATAGAAAACAAGGTGATCACGGACAGGGGAATCGTTGAAAAAGGAACATTTTCTATCCAGATGCTGAACGCCCTTGCAAAAGATCCCGGTTCAGTGCTCGGTATGAAAGTTAAAGAACTTCCAGGGATTTTCATGTATCCCGCTTTTTTTGATTATGAAGAAAGCGCCGAATCAGTAGCAGAAAAGGTCCTGAGAACAGAGTGTTATGCAGCCCTTAGTGAGGATGGTTCAAAAATAATAACTCCGTACGATCTGGCCGTAAAACCGTTTATATGAATCATTCTACGCAGCAGCTCATCATCGAAACGTCTCTCCTGAAAGATTGAGCGGCAAGCTTTATCGATTCAGAAATTGTCGGGAATACGTGTGAAGTATCTATTATGTCGTCTATGCTCAGTTTATGCTTTACCGCGTAAACGCCTTCCATTATTATTTCTGATGCAAAAGGTGAAACTGCATGTACCCCAAGCACTCTGCCATTTTCATCGATAACTAATTTTACAAGGCCTTCTTCTTTCCTTATTATCCTGGCTTTAGGCACTGACTCAAGAGGCAGAACCCTTGATGAGCATCCGGGGCATTCACTCTCTTTCAACCCTACCGATGCAACCTGGGGCTGCGTGAACACAGCAAAAGGGACAGCGTTAAAGTCTATCCCTTTATCCGCGTTCTCGTAAAGGTTTTCGGCAACTGTTGCCCCTTCTTTTGCTGCAACTGTTTCGAGTTTTAATTTCTGGTCCACTACGTCTCCTGCCGCGTAGATCCTCGGGTTCGTTGTCCTGAGAGTTCTGTCAACCTTTATTCCTTTTTCCGTGTACTGCACGCCAGCGTTTTCAAGTCCAAGGCCATTTACGTTAGGAACCCTGCCTGTTGCAACCAAAAGAAGGTCGTGTTCAAGCTTTTTCTGTTCGTTTCCGGTTTTAACGTAAAGTGCGCCCTTTTCTGCTTTTACTGCAAAAGCGTTGAGGTAGACCTCCATGCCATCGCCTTCAAAGACATCAAGAATAGCTTTTGAAATTTCGGGCTCAAACCCGTAAAGCACTGAAGGCATAGCTTCAACGAGCGTGACATCTGACCCAAGGCTGTGAAATGCCTGGGCGAGCTCGGATCCAACGGCCCCCGCTCCGAGCACTGTCATCCTTGCTGGAAGATCCTTTATGTTCCATATTTCGTTACTGGTCATGTAACCCGAATCCTCGAGTCCGATGATCCTGGGAGCTGCCGGCCTCGAACCTGTAGCAACAAGGAAGTTAAAAGCAGAAACTTCTTCCCTTTTATCTCCGTTTTGTACAGTTACCCTGTTGCTATCTATGAATGAAGCATTGCCGCTGTAATATTCAATGTTTTCGTACTTCTTAAGGACTTCCTCGTATTTAGACTTCCTTTCGCTCTTTACAATGTCTTTGAGCGATTCCATGAGCCATGGAAAGCTCAACGATGCCATCGCAGTAAGCCCCGGGAAAACAGGTTCTTTTGCATTTCTGTAAGCTGAGGCTGCCTCTATCAGGTACTTGGACGGCACGCAACCGACGTTAACGCAGGTTCCCCCGAGCGGTCCCCAGCCTATCATCGCTATCTTTGCCTGGTGCGAAGTTATCTCGGAAGCCCTTATGGCAGCTGCAAAGGCAGCCGCGCCGTTTCCTATTATAACAAGGTCGTATTCTTTCAGAAAACTTCCCTCAGCTGAGCCCTGTACCTGGATCTGCCAGAAAATACTGGCAGTTTCACCAGGGCCTCCGGAGTCACTTTTTTGTCATCAAATTTAACTTCAGCGTAACCATTTTCTAGCGAAACATCAGCTTCAAGGACCCCCTCAGCGCTCATAAGTCCTCTCTTTACAGTTACAGCGCAGTCATCGCAAGTCATACCAAAAACCCTCAACACGGCTTTTTTGCTCATGAGGATTCATTGATTATGTTCGTTTATAAGTCATGTAATTTAAATTTTTAAACTAGCTTTAAATTTGTAAGAACAGTAAAAAATTTGTGTCAGAAAAAGCCTGCATGATATTAAACGGAAATAAGGAGATATGCATCTACCCTGCAGAGAAGATCATGAGGGTCCTTGGGAAAGAATACACGCTCCTGATAATAGGCTTGCTGGGGAACAGGGAAAAAGTTGGGTTCAACGAAATAGCAAGGAATGTGGGGAACCCGAGGCCCAACCTGCTTTCGCAAAGGCTTAAAGAGCTTATGGAAGCTGGCCTTGTATCGAGGAAGGTAAGCGCGGGTCAACCCGTATCAACAGAATATTCTCTTACAGATGAAGGAAAAGAGCTCAGGGATCTGCTGGTTCCAGTTTTTGAATGGGTTGAAAGAAGGCAGAAAAACGCCAGGGGCAAAAGGATAATAAAGAAAGGTTAGGGATGGGCGCTTTTCGTAATTGTTGACGCGTTCGTTTAATAAAAGCGTATATCGATAAAAATTATCAATAAATTTGCACATAATTTGTACATTATTTTGAAAAACGTTAATATAACATCGTTATAATAACTAAGATAAGATGAAGACGTCAACAGTAGCTCTAACGGTGATCGCGGTGATATTCATAATAACAACAGCAGCATACGCTTCAATGTATTACTCGGCAGTAGCATCTTATTCATCTAAAATAAACAGCCTGAATTCTCAGCTTGCAACAGATAGCAGCAAGATAACATCGCTTTCTTCAGAGCTTTCAGGCTACATGCAGCAGGGGGCACTCGCCACGGCCATGTCTCACTGGAACAACATAGCTATAGAGAACACGAGCCTCATCCTTCAGAACTATGCTCCAAATGCACAGCTGAAGTGGGTCGGAGGACCGCTCAGTGGCACTTATACCGGAACTTCCATGATCAATTCTGTGTGGACCAAGTTCACAAACCTTTATGAGACAGTTTACTGGTACACTATAGTTCCTCCAACGGTAACCCAGGTGAACTCAACTTATTATACGGTAACTGCTCCCGTTCAGTTCTTTGTAGCACCAGCTAGCAACCCGGAGAACATATTCGTGCTGAACGTTACAGAAACCCTGGGCATGAGCGCTAGCTCCAGCGCGCCTACTGGTTTCCTCATAACCCAGGAAGTATGGAGCGTAAAACCGCTTCCGCTGACTGACGTTATAGCAGGTTATCCGGGACAGAACACCCTTATAGCTGATGAAGTTCTGGCTAACGCGTACGCGCACTGGAACAACATAGCGATAGAGAACACGAGCCTGATAATGCAGGAATACGCTCCAAGCGCTGAGCTTGTATGGATAGGAGGACCCCTTCACGGTAACTACACAGGAACCTCTGCCATAAATGCTACATGGACCAAGTTCGTAAACCTTTACGAATACGTGGTCTGGTACGCTGAACAGCCTCCAAGCTTAACTGTCTCAGGAACAACTGCCACGGTCAGCGGACAGCTTCAGTTCATAGTGTTCCCGTTCCCGACAGCTTCAAACCCAACGCCTCACGCCCTGCTGCTCAACGTTAACGATACTCTAACCTACCAGTTCAGCAACGGAAGCTGGATGCTCGTACACGAAACATGGCAGGTATCTCCAGCACCCATAAGCTCAGCAGCACCAGGATACAGTACTCCGGTGTACTCATGAATTGAAGTTTGAAAATATTTTTTTGTCATTTATTTTTTGTTTTTATCACGGCAAAATTAATATAAGCTTTTTTGAAAATAAAAGTGAGGATTGCAATTTGAATCTACCACCCACATGTACTGGTGGATTTTTATCGGTTCAAAGGGGGGTGTGATGAGAATGAAGATAGTAATGAGCCTAAAAGATTACCCCCAGAACGCTAACCAGCTGGCCCAGAACCTGGGCGTGAACTACAGGACCGTGACGCATCACCTGAGCATACTTGAGGAAAACTATATTGTAAAGTCTGAAGGACCAAAGTACGGAAAGGTTTACTTTTTGACAGATTCATTTCTGAAGAATTACAGTCTTTTTAACGAAATAATATCCAGGGGGAGGAAAAGATGATAGGCATCTACTGGTCGATCGATATAGCTTTGTCGTCTCTGAGCACGATAATAGCCGCTATTGTGTTCATATTTTATGCCGGGACCGCCATGAGACAGAGGACAAGGTTCACCTTAGCGCTTTTCGTGTTTTCTTTTGCTTTTCTCCTTCAGAGCGCAGTCTCGACCGTTGTATTTTACTATTTTGCGCATCATTACACTGCTTCAGTAGCAATACCGCTCATGCTCCTGATGGTTTTTGAGCTGAGCGGCCTTGCATCTCTCCTTTATCTGGTTCAGTCGTGACCTTTCTCCTTCATTTCCGGGATCGTGTACCTGTTCCAGAAAAGCTTGTATAGCTTCAGGTAATCCGGAATATCTCTCAAGCCCGGTATCCAGGGTAATAACAGGATCACTAAAGTTAAAGCTGCAAGTATGAGCTCGTTGTAGAGGGAATGCCACCACGGTATAGTATCGCCCCACGCTTCTAGCAGGTCATAAGGTAGCATCCAGTAGGCTCCTATCTGCCACGGTTCGACGTTGAACTTCAGCATTCCAAAGTACTTTTCATTGAGCCTGTACTGGATTCCTTCAACGTTGTGCACCAGACCTATGTCGCTCATCAGCCTTATGGTGTAAGTCTGGTCAAGGCTGCTGTGGTCATAGGTCTCCATGTAAAGCGCTCCGTCATAAAGACCTGATTTTGCCATGATCGTGAGCTGTGAGACAACAACCTCTATCGGGTTAGATGATCTCAACCCCTGCTGCACTGTTCCCCCGTTCATGAAAAAAGAGTACGCGCTGTTCAGCTGTTCAATCCTTTCAGAGCTGTTTTCTGACATGTACTCTCTGAGCATGTTCTGAGAGCCTGTAATGTTGATGAGCATATCATACGGACCTACAACGTAAACTTGACTTGTGTTAACGTAAGTTACGGGATCGCTGCTGTCAGCGTACGGGTTGACGTATCCTATGGGAGAAAATTTGGAATATGTTGCAGTGCCTGAAGTCCCGTTGAATTCCTGTAAAAGAGTTGCGGCAAAGGAACTCGGGTAATGCTGCGCTGCCCACTGGGCGTTAAGTGCAGGAACAAACGGGTATGCCCAGAAAGGCCCCAGTACGACTCCTGAAGCTATAGCCACAACAACAATCGCTGATGCCCTCACAAACATCTTCTTATGGTCAGCTTTCACCATATTGTACTTTATGCTCTTTATGTGAGGAGTTGTTAACCCCCTCCTCCATGCTAAAACAAAGTGAACGCTCACCAGCAAAAGCAGCACGGCCGGTATTATCATCACGTGCCAGCCGAGGACAGCTCCGAAGTTTTCTGGGTTAACTATCCAGCCAAGCAAAAGCGAATTCCAGAACCCTGCCCCGCTTTTGTCGTTGTACTGGGCAACTACGTTGTTGTTCAGGCCCAGGCCAAAAGCGTACGTGAGCATTGCCAGGACGAACAAAAGAACGCCTATCACCCACGAATCTTTCCTCTTTTTATATGAAGAAGTTGAAAAGTTTACAAAAAGGTGAACAATTAGCAAGGTCATCAGGATTTCAGCAGTCCAGAAGTGTATCTGGCTTACGATTATCCCGGCTTCTGTGTAGTTCCACCAGTAAGGTCCGAATATCAGCATTACAGCTCCGGTTATTCCGAGGAAAATGCCAAGGACTATTATGTAAAATCCAAGTTGAAACCAGAAGCTGTTGCCATAAGAAGGGACGTATTCAATGTAAAACATTTTCATTACATCGCCGAGCTCTTTGAAAACATCTCTAAATTTAGAACCCCTTTCACCGGAGGACATAACCTTTTTATAAATATAAAAATCAGTTTATACATATTACTAATTTTTTAATTATGAAAAATTTGCAGATCTGTTGAGTTTTTTAATAAATTTTTTCATTTTATTTGATTAGTTTTATCAAATATACCGGAACAGATCGAAAATATTCTGGCAAAGAGCTATAAATACCGAAAAAATTTTCATAAAGCTTTAACGTTAAAAATACAAAGATAGCAGCATGGCTCTGGATGAAAAGGTTATATCGCTTATAAAGGAAAAGAGCTTCGGGCACATAGCCTTTGTTGATGAGGATGGTTTTCCCCACGTTACCCCTGTATGGGTTGACACAGACGGCGTTCACGTTCTGGTCAACACGGCGGTTGGAAGGAAAAAGCAAAAGCTGGCTAAATTTGGTAAACCCGTATCCATAGAAATATCTAATCCCTCAAACCCCTACAGGTATGTCCTCATAAAAGGCATAGTTGCTAGGCAATCGTTTGAAAATGCTGAGAAACACATAGATTATCTGGCAAAAAAGTATACTGGAGCTGACAGGTACACAAAGAGCTCTGAAAATGAAAAGAGGGTGCTGATTTACATAAGACCGGTAAAAATAACAGGAAATTTCTGACATGAAAACGAGCTCGATCGCAGGCCTGATAAGGGCCTGGACGCTCCCGATGACTGTTTCGCTCATACTGCTCGGGGCATCTTACGCGCTGTTCCTGAGGCTTAGAGTAAACCTTTTTACGATGCTGCTGGCACTGTTCGGATCACTCCTGCTGCATGCAGGAGCTAACGTGCTGAACGACGTTAACGATGTAATCAAAGGCGTGGACACGCAGAACAGCCCGACAGCAGTATACAGGGATCACCCTATCCTGCGCGGGGAAATGGATATAAAAAAAGCTACATTACTCTCTTATGTCATAGTTTCTTCAGGCCTGATAACTGGGGCCTTTGTTTCTCTGATGACAGGGCCTGCAGTATTTTTGCTTGAGCTAGCTGGAGCTATATCCCTTTTCTCGTACAACGGGCCACTCATAAACCTCAAGGCTAAAGGCCTGGGCGAGTTCCTGGTTTCGACTGTCTGGGGACCACTTTTTGTTTTGGGTGGCTTTTCTGCCACAGCAATGGGCAAACTCAGCATTTACGCTTTTCTCGTCAGCATTCCATCTGCAATGATCATGATGTCCGTAATATATTCGAACAATTACAGAGATATTGAAACAGACATAAAAGCCGGGGTAAAATCCTTTGCCTACAGGACTTCAAAGCACGCAATTCAGGTTTACGTCTCAGCGCTTATTGGAGCTTACGCGCTGCAGCTTGTTTATGTATACATGGGCTTTTTACCTATTTATACTCTTGTTAGCTTTATCACGGTGCCGTATGCTTTTTTGCTGTTTAATTATTTTAGGATAAAATCTCCTGATATAGACGCAAGGACCGGGATGCTGTTCACAGTATATAACTTTCTGATCGTTGCAGGGCTTGTGCTGAGCTCATTTACATAACTCCACAGTAAATAAGCAATTTTTTATTAAGAGCAAATGCGAAGCAAGAACAGGAAGGCCGGTAACAGGTAAGATATCACGAGCATTATCTTTATGACCCTTTCTGGCCTGTTGACCAGATCGTTTAGGCTTAGAGCTACCTCTGTCCCATCTTTTAAAACAACCTTTACTGGCTCGCTTGGCATTCTTCTCCACCTTTTAATGAACCTGCTGGGCGTTATCTCCAGTGATACTATAAGGCCGCACAGTGCAGCAAGCAAAAAAGGCATCATGGAAAGGCTTCCATCTGCAGCTATATAGCCGGCAAGTGCGGGAAGCGAACCTACAGCAACAGACACTACAAGATCGTTGTGAAAAAAGCTCGTGAGCGGAAGGTTATAAGTGATCATAAAGAAGATCTCCAGCACGCCGACCGCTAAAAGATAGATGTTCCATTTCAGAATTGCTGCAGCTGTGAGTCCAAAAAAAGAACTCAGCAGAAGAGAAAAATACCCTATAACTTTAGCTTTGGAAGCTGATATGCTCTCCGCAAAATGACTCGAATACGCTTCATTTATAAAATGGGATGCAAAACCGTGCCCGAAGAAGTAAGCCAGGATAAGAAAAGCATCAGCGGTAATCAGAAAACGACCAGCAACTATGATTCCGTCGAGCAAATACGATATGCTGAGAAAAGTATAAGGTAAGTACATCAGGTCAACGTAGATGTTGTGGCCCATGAACCAGAATTCTTTCACTATTTTATAAAAAATAAAATTTCTATATAAACTTATGAGAAAAATTTTTGAGCTTTGAGAATTGTGCTACCGGATCTGTTCTGCTGACATGCTTTTAAAGTCATCAGTTTGAACACTGGAGTATCTTATCTGGAAATTATTACATACCATTAGATACATAAAAAATAAACATTAT
>ERZ1669250.813-NODE-813-length-12129-cov-5.772321_pt1 | contig 12129 bp, 11 predicted proteins | sample MGYA00579295_ERZ1669250 | MGnify/ENA primary metagenome ERZ1669250 (study PRJEB41166, sample SAMN08046056) | hot springs metagenome | biome: hot spring; feature: acid hot spring; material: thermophilic sediment; isolation source: thermophilic sediment from acid...
AGTAAAATTCAGAACTATTTTAAATTTTATAATATGAAATAATTAAAAGTTAAATTTTCAAGTTTTTGTTAATAGTTTCTTTCTTTCTGCCGCAGTATATCCTGTTACTTTTTCAATGAAATCATTATATTTTGAAATCGTTTCCTGATATTTTTCTTTGTTATCATTAGATTTTGTTTCAGCATAAATTTTTTTTCCTTCAATCTTTACTTTTATGTAATCCAAGGATCCATAACTTGAAATGAAAAATTCACCATCTTTTTTTACATTACCAAAGATATCTTTCATTAAAGATTCAATATTTTCTTCATTTATTTCATGTTTTTTCTTAACAGGATATTCTCTCATGGTATCAACCTCCTCATATTCCTAGGATATGGCACGGCATATTTTATATGTTCAAGACCTGCAACCCACCAAATAAACCTATCTATACCTAGACCAAAACCTGAATGTGGAACAGATCCATATTTCCTTAAATCTATATACCAGTAATATTCTTCAGAATTCAAATGTTCTTCTTCTATTCTTCGAAGCAATTCATTTAGATCGTAAATCCTTTCCCCTCCACCTATTATTTCTCCATATCCTTCAGGTGCAAGAAGATCATGATTTAATACAAGTGCTGGATTTTGTGGATCTGGTCTGTGATAAAATGCTTTTATTTCCTTTGGGAAATGTACAATAAAAGTTGGTCCATCGAAGTTCTTTGTTATTTCATGTTCTTCATCAGCTCCAAGGTCAGTACCATAATCTATATCAAGACCAACATTTTGTCCCAGCTTTATAACATCTGCATATTCCATTCTTTTAAAAGGCAATTTTATACTTTCAAGCTTTTCTACATCTCTTTTAAGAAATAGCAATTCTTTTTTATTATTTTCAAGAACACTCTGTATGACATGATATATCATTTTTTCTTCAAATGCCATCATATCTTCATTTGAAAGCCAAGCTGCCTCTGCTTCACAATGCCAGAATTCTGTAAGATGTCTTCTTGTTCTTGATTTTTCTGCCCTGAAAGAAGGTGCAATAGTATAAACATTTTCAAGCGTAAAAATGAATGTTTCTAGATAAAATTGTGAACTTTGAGTTAGATATGCTTTTTTCCCAAAATAGGGTACCTCAAAGAGCGTAGATCCACCTTCTACAGCAGAACTTACAAACATAGGAGCCTGAACTTCATAATAGGATTCTTTTTTGAAAAATTCGTGCAAACTTTCGAAAACTGTCGATCTTATTTTTAGAGTTGCTGCCATTTCTCTAGATCTAAGCCATAAATGTCTATTGTCTAGAAGAAATTCATCACTCTTATCCTTTGAAATAGGGAAATTTATACTAGGGCCAACAATTTTAAAATTTTTAGCGAGAATCTCATAACCATTGGGTGCTCTCGGATCCTTCCTTACTAATCCTTTCATAATAACTGAACTCTCTATGCCTGATTCTTTTGCTGCTTTAAAGTCTTCAGGTGGAACATTGTCAGCCGAAATAATTACTTGAATTATATCTGTGGAATCCCTGAGTACTATGAATATTATTTTACCACTTTCCCTCCATCTATAAATCCAACCTCTTGTTTCTACCTCTTTATCCACCAATGAATCTTTCATAATCTCTGATATTTTTAGCATAATTGGGATGAATGTTTCACGTTTATAATATTTTTTTCTACATTTTTAAACATACTTTTTCAACTTTACTAAAAATAAATTAATATATGTTTTTTCCATTATGGTAATGAGTGATCTTGCATGAGAATTCTTGTAGTTGGTGGAGGTGCCGCTGGAACAATAGTGGCTAATAAGGTAGCACGTGCACTTTCTGATCAGGTGGATAGAGGCGAAGCGGAAGTAGTGGTTTTGGATAAAAGTGAATACCATTACTATCAGCCGGGTTATCTTTTTGTAGCGCTTGGTGAGGAAGAACCTGAGCATTTTGTGAGAAAAGAAAAGGAATTACTTGATGAAAGGGTAAAATTTTACTACGGTGATCAAGGTGAAGTAGTAAAAATAATGGCTAATGAAAACAAGGTTCAAACAAAGGATGGAAAGGTCTGGGACTATGATTATGTAGTAATAGCTCTTGGCTCTTATCCAGATCCAAATGGTATTCCAGGATATAAAGAAGGTGCATATTTCTTCTATACTTTAGAGGATTCGGTAAAGCTCAGAGATGCAATTAATAATTTTAAGGGTGGCAAAGTTGTCGTTAGTGTAACTTCATTACCATATAAATGTCCTGTTGCTCAATACGAAATACTGTTTGCTTTACATGACAGGTTTAAAAAAGAGAACAAAAATGCTGAGTTTGAATATTTGTTCCCAATAAAGGGAACGCACCAGCATCCTGTAGTTAGCCCTATTGGTGAAGCATGGATGAAAGAGAAAGGCATTAAAATCACTTCTCCATTTACAATGACAAAGGTTGATCCAGAAAACAGAATAATATATTCAAAAGAAGGTATTGAAGTAAAATATGATCTTTTCATATCAATAGCACCGCATAAGAGCGCGGATGTAATAAGGAATTCTGGCCTTGCGGATATGTGGATACCAACAGATCCTTACACACTCAAATCTACGCAATATGGAAATATGTATGTTTTAGGTGATACGACAAATATACCGAATGTTGCAAAAGCCGGGTCAGTGGCAGAATACCAAGCAGCAGTAGTTTCAAAGAACATTATTTCAGATTTAAAGAAAACAGGCAATTATTATAAATATGATGGAGCAGCATATTGCTTCATAATGCATAGCATGGACAAGGCAGGATATCTTTATATGACTTATACAAGACCACCGACAATTTCTTTACCTTCTAAGTATGCAAAATGGTTGAAACTTGCATATAATGAAATGTATTGGACAATGTCTGCAAAGGCGGAGATATGAGGTGATTAATATGGCAAAAAAAACAGATGTAGCAAACAAAAATACACATTCAGTTTTGGAACTATTGGATCTTGTGAAAAGGGATGAACTTGTTAGATTAATAAAAAAAGTGATTGATCTTCAGAAAGATGGTACGCTTGATAAATTACTTTCAGTTGTTGAGGTTCTTGACAAGGATAAGACCGTAGATAAATTATACTTTAAAGTCAATGACCTTTCTAAAAAAGGAACACTTACAAAACTTTTAGAAGGGAACGTTCTGGATAGACAATTAGATTCACTTATAAAGCTTTTACAGGATGGTTCATTGATGAAACTGTTAGACCTGATAATGGATTTGCAGAAGAAGGGGCTCATAGATGAACTTATGAATTACGTACCAAAAATTATGGTAATCATTGAGAAACTAATGGATCTTGAGAAAAAAGGAGTAATAAAGATTGATGACATAAACAAACTAATAGACAAGTTCGGTGAAATGATTTCAAGCGGTGCACTGGACACATTGATGGACATGATTGATATAGTACCTATAGCCCTGAGTGCAATAAATTCTGAACCAGTTAGGAAGCTTCTTGTAAACAATATTCCTAAAGTTTTAGAACTTTTGCAGAAAGTTGCGGAATTGGATCAGAAGGGATTGTTAGATTTTAACAAGATAGGTAGTTTGGTTGAAAAGTTAGCACAACTGATATCTGATGGTACAGTGGACAAGCTTCTTGAGGTCTTAGTACTCTTATCTGCATTGCTAGATGCATTGAATGATGAAATGATTAAGAGTGTTGCAGAAAAACTTGGAAAGGTTCTAGAACTTGTTGAACCAAGCAAATTATAAAAAATCAGGTCTCAGAGGCCTGATACATTTTAATTAATTTTTCAGGTTTTGTATAATCAAAGAATATATCGAAAACAAAGTCAACGTATCCTTTTAATGTCCACCAATAAATGTCTGCCATTGATATTTTCATAAAATGCTTAAATTCTGTTGGTGGATACGGTACCACAGGATGCTGATAATCTGCAATAACAAATGTTCCCTTTCCATATGCCATGTCAAACGGGCAATTAATCCTACCATCAAATTTTGAATCCTTACCGTCTATTATTTCTGAAACAGCTTTTGCCTGAAGATGGGCTGTAACACCACTTTTTGATGTTGGTAGATTATTGCAATCTCCTATGGCAAAGGCATCATCATATCCTGTGATTTTCATTGTGTACTTATCAGCTTTTATAAATCTATCTTCATCAAGAACTTTATCCTGCATATAATTAATCTTTGCACCACGGCATGGGGGTATAATTATTGGCAGATCATATTTTAATGAATCGCCTTCCATAGAATTTATTGTTTTATTTTTTGGATCAACACTTTCAACATTGAAAAAGGTGATGACCTCAATACCCCTTTCCTTCATTATAGGTTCAACGATTCTGTTCATTGGTTCTGCAGGATAGGGTCTTGGAAATGGAGTCGCAAAAACAAGTTTTGTTTTATCTTTTAGCTTGTTTTTATTTAGTAACTCCTCTAGAAGAAGCATACCTTCAACGGGTGAAGGAGGACATTTGCACGTTGGTGACGCCTGAACAAGTACAGCAGTACCTTCCTTAAAATCTTTGATTTTATTCCATAATTTATTGGCATTTTCAACCGTACTATGATAATTTCCATATTCATTATTTATATCTGTCAAACCTGGTACAACTTCTGGATCCGGATTAGTCCCTGTACCTATTACAAGATAATCGTAACTGTATTTATTATTAGAAGTTTTCACAGATCTGTTGTCAAGATCTATCTCTGTTACTTCTTCATTTTTGAATTTAATTCCTGGTTTTATTAAAGAGTCTATCCTTCTCCATATTTTTCTTTTAGAGCCATTAAATGCTATATAAAGATACCATGGCTGATAATAGTGGTAAATGTCCCTATCCAACAATGTTACATCATATGTATCTGTGTTCAGTGAATTTGCAAGTATCAAACCACCGCCACCGGCACCTATCACCAATACCTTTTTCATCATAATCACTCCAAATAGGTATAATAAAAACATTTATAAAAACATTTTTTGTAATATTATGTTGCTAAATATACAATTTATTTTTAAATATAAACAAAAAATTAACTTAAAATTAAAAAATAAATAAATTAAATTACGAAAATCGTAAATTCAAAGACCTGCTTCATCAAGTACTCTCTTGCAATTTTTACTGTCCATATTTTCAATATCTATTATGGCATTTTTAATCAATTCCTTAACCTTGAATTCATTTTCAGCCATTACCCTAACAACTTCTTCTGATGTAACTGGTTTTTCTGCCCAAACATCATAATCCGTTATTGTTGCAATAGTACTATAGCACATACCCATTTCTCTTGAAAGATTAATTTCAGGTACAAGTGTCATACCAATTACGTCTGCATAATTTCTAAACATCTTGGATTCTGCTCTTGTAGAAAATCTTGGTCCTTCTATGCATACATATGTAACATTTTTATGAACATTAAACTTAAGTTCCAATGACCATTTGTAAAGTATATCATTTAATTCGTTAGAAAATGGATCTGCCATTGAAATATGCATAACCTTTGGGCCATCAAAAAATGTATATATTCTTGTCTTCGTAAAATCTATAAACTGAGAAACAATAGCCAAATCTCCGGGCTTTAATTTTTCTTGCAAGGATCCTACCGCACTTACACTTATTATTTTTTCAATTCCAATTTCATGGAGCGCATATATGTTTGCCCTGTAATTTATTTTGTGTGGAGGAATCTTATGTTCTCTTGCATGCCTTGGCAAGAATGCTATTTCAACACCTGTTAATTCACCTATTGAAATGGCATCTGAAGGGCTACCATATGGTGTGTGAATATCTATCCTTTCCTTTTCTGAGAAAATTTCTCCAATTCCTGATCCACCTATTACTGCAATTTTTGTTTTCATAATAAAAAGAAAAAAGAAAGATATATAAATAATTTTAGATATAAAAATTTATGATGATTTTGGAGCTTTAGGCATTCTTAGGGTAATCGCTAATAGACCCGCTATTATTGCCATCAATCCAGTTATTAGAAGCGTAGAACCTATCCCTATATCTGTAAATAGTACTGCAGCTCCATATCCTGCAAAAATACCACCTATGGCTTTGGCCGTATATGTGAATCCATAGTTACCACCGGAATATTTTGGACCAAAATAGTCCCCAACAGCTGAAGGGAAGAGAGAAAAGAGAGGACCCCATGTGAATGCTATAAGTATAATTAAAAGAACAAAAACATCTGAATTGCCTGAATACCTCACAGCTATCATAGATAAGCCACTAATAACGAAGAAAGCTAGCATAGAATATGGTCTACCAATTATATCTGATACCCATCCTGCAAATAATCTTCCCAACCCATTTGCCAACGGGAACAGATATACAGCAATTACGGCAGCTATTGCAAAGCCTAATGTTGCGCCATAAGATACCAGGTGCCCTATAATTGAAAGCCCAGCTCCAGCAATTAATATGAAAGATATGTAAATTACCCACCATTGCCATGTTTTGACCATTTCGCTAAAAGTGAAATCATGGGCACTTCTTTTTATCAATTTCCTTTTCTTTTCTGCCTCTTCAGGATTCCATCCTGGAGGCTGCCATCCTGATGGGGGATATTCCAAGAAATATGCCAAAGAAGTTATTACTATTAGTTGTACAATCCCTATGTACAAAAAGGCAGATTGATATCCATACTGGTGAATGATATAATTAATTAATGGGGAAATGGCAAAAGATCCGCTTCCAAAGCCAAGAACTATTAACCCTGATACAGTACCTCTAATGTCGGGGAACCATTTTATTGCTGCATTAATTGCTGTTCCATAGATAATACCTACTCCAATACTTCCTATTCCATATGTTAAATACAACATACTTAAGCTATTAGCATATGCTGAACCAATGTATCCCAGTCCCGTTAAAATTCCAGCAACCATCGCTATGTATTTGGGTCCGTGTTTATCTGCGTACCTGCCTGATAACCACATGCTCAATGCTTGAATCACTATATAGATTGTATAAGTTAAAGACAGCGCAGCTGAAGTTGAGGGAACATGAAAAGCCTTAGACAATGGAACTACGTATAGGCTCCAGGAATACTCATAAACGCTCACGAAAGCCATTGTAATAACTGCAGCCAAAACTACAATCCATCTTCTGTATTTAGAAATAGAAACTTGTTCCATAAAATAAAATAATGAAATTCGATTATTTACTAATTATTTTAAACATATTCAATTTTTTTTTAAATATCATTTTAGACAAAGAAGGCTTATTTAAAGAATTCATTATTATAAGCATTTAAAGACATCATATAAAAATGTAATTAAAAATATTATATATAAAATGAAAATAATTAAAAACTTTGTTAGTTAACAAAAAATATTTAAATAATAGAAACCTATGGAATATTTGATATGAAATTAATTGAAATTACTTTAACGCAAAATGATTGTCCTCATATAGAATTAACAAAAGAATTTAGCGATATTACGATTTATGTATTTAATACAGTTTCAGTAAACCAATATGAAAAATTATTCTCCATTTTTTATTCAATAAATAAAGAAACCTTAGATAAAGCGTTAAATAAATTTAGCAATAATAAAAAAGTCAGGAATTTTCAGATAATATCTAAAAAAAATAATTTAGCTGCTTTGACATATTTTATCATAAAAACTGCAGCATATAAAAAAATAGAAACAGTAGGTTTTAGGCTCCATCCTCTTACAATACATAATGGAATAGAAAAATGGTTCTTTTTAGATGAAAGCTCTAATGAAATATCTTATAAGGAATTATTATCAAAATTTAATGATGAAAATACTAGTATTGTTTCCATTCTGGAATTGACTACTAAAAATTTTCTTGATGAATTCTTAAAAAATATAAGCTTTATAAACTTCAACAAATTAGATATCTTAGATGATGAAGACAAAGAATTACTTTCTATGTTAATAAAAGCAGGTTATTTTGAGTGGCCAAGGAAAGTGTCATTGACGTATTTAAGTAAAAATTTGAATATACCTAAAAGCACAATTTCTTATAGGATTAGAAAATTAGAAAAAAGTATTATTAGAATCTTTTCCAATATATGATCCTTAAGTATGTTAGATTTATGGCGAATAACTTTAAAAATAAAAAAAATAAAAAATTTTTATTTTTCATATGGTAAGACAATTTTTCCTCTTTTGTTAGATTCCTCCCAATATGGCCATTCTTCTTCTACCATTTTATCAATTTTATCAAAATCCTCTGGATCCAAATGAGAAAACCTTCCCTGTAATTTTAGATATTCTTTAACATGTTTTCTAGGATTCGGTTTATAATTCAACTTAAAATTTCCATCTGAATATTCCCAGAGTGCCCACATTCCAGTTTCGACTGCCAATTTACCTAATTGGACTGTATCGGATGGTTCACTAAACCAACCTTTTGGGCATGGAAGAAGAACATGAACAAGTGAAGGTCCTCCGGCATTTAAACCCTTTACTACTTTGTTCATCAGATCAAGAGGGGGATGTAATGTAGCTGTTGCTACGTATTTAACGCCTGGATGTGCTGCTGCAATAAGTGCCATATTCTTTTTAAGTCTTTCATTACCAATCCTATTTACTCTGCCTTCAGGTGTAAATGTTGTTGTAGCACCCCAAGGCGTAGTACTTGATGCTTGTATTCCTGTATTTGCATATGATTCGTTATCATAAACGATGTAAAGTAATCTTTTATAGTTATATGAAAGTCCCATAGATAAACCAGAAAGACCAATATCAGCCATTGCTCCATCGCCACCAAAAACTATTACATTTACATCTTCCATCTTTCTTTTACCTTTGTCCATCAAAGCTTTTAAAGCAGCAGCAGTTCCAATTGCAGCTGCTCCGCCCCCGCCCAACTGGGTATGATACCATGGAACAGCATATGGAGAGGTTAAAAACTGGTGCGCATTAGCAACATACATGCACCCTGTTGGTCCTATGAATATTGTATTTGGCCCAGCTGCTTTTGCAACTAGCCTATATGCTAAAGCAGGTCCGCAACCAGCACAAGTCCTATGTCCGGCAGTGTAATAGTCCTCAGGCGGTATTTTCTTTATATTATTGAATAATAAAGTTTCACTCATATGTCTTCACCTCTTAAGGTTAACCAATACGCTTTCTTTTCCGCGGCCTTCCCTTTAGCTAATTCATGCACTTTTTCAGCTGCTTTTTTGAAATGTTCTGTGGTTGGTTCTCTTCCACCTAAGAAAAGGAAATCCAAAAGTTTAGGTCTATTATCCATATCGTATAAGGATGTTGCAACTTCATGGTAAAGGGAACCAGTTCCATTTGGTGAGCCAAACGAAAAGTCAAATTCCATAATTCCTGCAGCTTTGACATTCTTAAGTGATGCCACCAATTCTTCATTTGGGAAAGGTCTCAAATATCTAAGCCTCACTGTACCTATTTTTATGCCTTCTTTTCTTAACATATCTGCAACAAGCTCTATGTCTTTCATATATGCGCCCATACCTACCAAAGCAATTTCAGCATCATCCATGTTCTTTGCTTCAATAAAGGGTGAATATCTTCTTCCTGTATATTTTTCAAAGTCTTTCCAAGCTTCCTTTATAACCTCTTTTGATCTTTTTAATGCTACATCAATAACTTTTCTTTCCTCAGGGCCTATCAATGATGGAGCAATATGCATTCCTTTACTTACAGGACCATCCTCAGGATCCACCTTGTAAGGAAGGTCATAAGGAGGTAAAAATTCGCTTAAATCCTCTTTTGAAGGAGGTATTACTGGCATTGAAACATGCGTGATTGCCGCACCGTCAACAGCTATGAAATGAGGTTGCAATACCCTATGGTCTTCGGCAACTCTGTAAGCTACCAGTGTCATATCGGTTGCTTCTTGTACATCCCTTGGCCAAGATATTAACCATCCTAGATCCCTAGTGGTCAGTACATCAGTCCATTCCATTCCAAAGTTACCGGGGTCATCTAAAGCCCTTGTTCCGATTACACCTACTACTGGTACAGATCCTAAACTTGTGGCTGTAACGGATTCAAACGCATATAGTAAACCAACCCCACTGCTTCCAACAAAAGTTCTTGCGCCTGTAGCTGATGCATGTTTGACAATCTCAAACTGACTATGCTCTGAATCGGCTATAACAATTTCAGCCTTAAATTCTCCATTTGCAAGCATTTGAGCTAAGGAATTCATTATTCCTGTATATGGTCTAATAGGATACGCTGAAATAACATCTACATCGGCTACCTTAACTGCTTCAGCAATAGCCCTTGCACCATTCCAAATCTTTACATTATATTTCTCTTTTGGAATCGATTTTACAAGTTCAACTTTTTGTGCACACATTTTTAATCACCTCAAAATCCATATTCCCTAGATTCAAACCTCTTTACTGGTACTTCTTCGTCTTTTAATCCTTCAACACTTTCTACTTCACCTTTTAATTCTATTGCTTTTGTAGGACATACTTTTTCACAAATTCCACAACCAGTACAGTATTCATAATCAAAATCTATTTTAGTGAAATCTATGGCTCCATTCGGACAATAATAAGTACATAATTTGCAATCTATACATTTTTCTCTGTTAAGAATGGGTCTTTTAAATTTCCAAGGTGTTGTAAATCCAATATTTTTATTTCCAGGTTTAGGACCAAACTCTATAAGACCAGAAGACAAAACTTCCCATCTAGGCATTGCTGCAATTCTTTGAGAATAATTTTTTGCTGAGGATGCGGCTTTTTGATAAGCATAATAAATATCCGGTGTCCATGATTTACCGTTAAATTCGGGAATCTCTATACCTTCATCTACCTCTTTTTCATTTTGAATTTCAACTTCAACATCTTTAACTGTTGCATTTTCAAAACCTTTTTTTACTGATTCCTTCTTATTCTCTTTGCCCAATAGATCTAAAGCATCATAAATTGAACCAATATCAATCTTTTCCCAGCCCTTAGCTAAAGCACCAAGCAAAGGGAAAGATGGAGATCTATCAATTAGACTTGTTCTAACAGTTACTATTTTTCCGTACCAACTCTTTGATAGATTATATTTTTTAACAAGTTTTAGTACTTCATCCGGAGTTAAGGATGTATTTACCACCAACACCGCGTCAGGTTTTGCGCCATCGAAAAGTAAAGCTCTTTGAGATGTTTTTTGAATTAATACACTTGATGTGAATGCAACTATGGTATTAAAAAGATTTCCTATTGGTTCAACTTCCTCATGAAGTAATACTGGAATCTTTGGATTACCAAATACATTATAGAAAATCATTGGAAGATAATTTCTTTCAGGACTATCATCATATCTCATATAATAATAGGAATCTATATCTTTTAAATAGCCTGCCTGAGCTAACACAGATGCAAAAGTTGTCATATCTGCAGTATGGTCTACGCCAACACCATGACTAACAACCCAATCAAGTTTTTCATATTCTTTATATCTTTCATTTATTGGTGGAACTTTTTTCATTTTAATTCCCATTAAGTTCACCTCAAACGCATAATAGGAACTTGACCTATATATTTTTCTTAAAACATGTTTAAATATTTTTTAAATTTTTCATTTAAAAATTCAATAAAATACTGCTATGTTATATAATTCTTAAAGATAATCCATAATGAACTTTTTTAAAATATACATTTATTATGAATAAGATTATTAAAATTTCATTAGATAAGTTGAAATATTGGATAATTTGATTATTGGAATTATAAAAAAGCTATTAAAATATTAGAAATTAATTTTTTTATATTTTTTCATTCATATGACATCATTTATTTTATAATTGAAAAATAATGATACATTTAATTTTATTTTTGTATTTAAAATCAATAAATATTTATTAGAATAAGATAAAAGTTATTTAAACGTGACTTTACAGGTATTTTGAATTGAATTTCATGAAAGATTATTAAATAATATTTTTTCTGAATTTTAATTGTAAATGCATATTTATTATTTTTTTATTACGAATTTAAACCCTTTTAAATTAATTGCTTAAATGGTATTTTAAGCGATAAATTTATATATTATAGATGCATATTAGTTATTAATGCCTTATTTGACTTGGAAAAATATTGGGGGAAAGAAAAGACTTGTAATGAGATGGAATAAGAGAATTAATGGTAAATCAAGAGTGGTAAAGGAAATATATA
>ERZ1669250.814-NODE-814-length-12089-cov-2.606698_pt1 | contig 12089 bp, 11 predicted proteins | sample MGYA00579295_ERZ1669250 | MGnify/ENA primary metagenome ERZ1669250 (study PRJEB41166, sample SAMN08046056) | hot springs metagenome | biome: hot spring; feature: acid hot spring; material: thermophilic sediment; isolation source: thermophilic sediment from acid...
CGGCGGATGTGCCATCGGGTTGGGCGACGCCGCGAGAGGGGATCTGCGCTGTCCGGCAGCGACGATCATGCGCGTACGCTATCCAACGGGAGGTGTCGAGTCCTGGGTTCAGGGCTGATAGTGAAGGTAGGCGGCTCCCTGATAACTAGGAAGTCGGAGCCAATGACCGCGGACGTCTCCGCCATGGCGACGGTCGCGCGCGCCCTCTCGTCCGCGAGGAACCTGATCCTCGTGCACGGCGGCGGCTCCTTCGGCCACTCCGTCGCCATGTCCCGCGGGATGAGCTCCGGCAGCGTGTCCCGCGACGCCGCATCGGCCGCGGCCACGAGGCTCGCCATGCATGAGCTCTCGCTGCTCTTCATCAGGGAACTGACGTCCGCCGGGCTGCATCCTTTCCTCTTCCACTCCAGCCTGCCCGACTCCCCGGAGTTCTGGGACAGGTCGGCGTCGCTCGTGCGCGGGCTGCTGGAGATGGGTGCGACCCCGCTCACCCATGGGGACGTGGGCCTGACCTCCGGCGGCTTCCGCATCGTCGGGGGGGACGAGATCTGCCTCAGGCTAGCCGAGCGCCTCAGGCCGAGCCGCGTCGTCTTCCTGATGGACGTGCCGGGGATACTGTCGGACGTCCGGGATCCCTACAGCCTGATACCGGAGCTTGATCCGGCGAGCGCCAGGGATCTGGCGGGTCGCCTCTCTGGTGCGGATGCGACGGGCGGCGTGGCGGCCAAGCTCTCATTCGCGGCGTCGATCGCCGAGCTGGGCGTCGAGGTCTACCTCGTGTCCGGCCGCTCACCTCCGGATATTTTAAAAGCGACCGCGGGCGGTAGGCCAAGGGGAACACTGGTGAGGGGTCGTTAATGTCCGAGGTCACTAGGAGGAAGGACGAGCACCTGGACATAGCAATCTCCGAGGACGTCGAGGCCTCCGCCCAGACCACGTGGCTGGAGCACGTGCACCTGGTCCACAGGGCGCTTCCCGACATCGATCTGGACGAGGTCGACACGTCGCTGGAGATATTGGGCAAGAAGCTCAAGCTGCCCATACTGATAGACAGCATGACCGGCGGCTCCGAGAGAGGCGCCAAGGTCAACGAGGACCTGGCATCCGTGGCCGCCGAGCTGGGGATAGGCATGGGCGTGGGCAGCCAGCGCGCGGCCCTGGTGGACGGCCGCCTCAGGTCCACGTTCAGCGTGGTCAGGGACGTCGCCCCCGATATACTGGTGTACGCGAACATAGGGGCTCAGCAGCTCGCGGAGATTGGCGTGGACGGGGCCAAGGCCTGCGTCGACATGGTGAGGGCCGACGCGCTCGCCGTGCACCTCAACCCGCTGCAGGAGGCCGTGCAGCTCGAGGGGGATCCCAAGTACAGGGGCGTGCTCGACGTGATAGCGAACGTCGTGGAGAAGGTCGGGGTCCCCGTGATCGTCAAGGAGGTCGGATCCGGCCTCTCCAGGGAGGTCGTGGCCCTCCTCGCATCCGTCGGCGTCAGGGGATTCGACGTCGCCGGCGTCGGCGGCACCAGCTGGGCCAGGATAGAGTCCATAAGGTCCTCCAGATCCGGGGCCCCGGAGAAGGCCAGGCTCGGCGAGTCCTTCAGGGACTGGGGAATACCCACCGCCGCCTCCATAATCGAGGTCAGGTCGGTCACGAAGGACCTCGTCATAGCCTCGGGCGGCATAAGGAACGGCCTCGACGTGGCGAAGTCGATCGCGATAGGCGCGGATGCCGCCGCGATGGCGCTCCCCGCGCTCCGGGCGCTCTCGAAGGGTGGACGCGACGGCCTCAAGGCGCTAATCACGTCCGCGGCCGAGGAGCTGAGGCTCGCCATGTTCCTCACCGGTTCCAGGTCGCTGCGCGAGCTCAGGCACGCCAGGTACGTCCTGACGGGCGAGCTAGCGGAATGGGTGAGATCGGTGGGGGCGATCTGAAGTTGGTCGACCTGAACGGCGAGCTCAAGAGGATCGCGTCCAGCGTGAACTCCTACATGGACGGATTCCTCAGGGGAGAGCCCTCCCTCCTCTACGAGGCGGCCTATCACCTGATAAAGGGAGGAGGTAAGAGGCTTCGCCCGTTCGTCGTCGTCGAGTTCTACAGGATGTTCGGCGGCGACGAGCGCGAAGTGCTCCCGGCCGCCGCGGCGGTCGAGTTCATACACAACTTCACCCTGGTGCACGACGACATAATGGACAGGGACGACTTCAGGCGCGGCGTCCCCACGGTCCACAAGGTCTACGGGGAGCCCATGGCGATTCTCGCGGGCGACGCGCTCTTCGCCAAGTCCTACATGGCGCTCCTCGACTCGGAAGCTCTCAGGAGGAACGACGACGCCTTCAGGAGGGCCGTGGAATCCGTCACGAGGGCCACGGTCGTCCTCTGCGAGGGGCAGACCCTCGACTATCAGCTCTCGAAGGCCTCATCGTTCAGCGCGGACGACTACTACAGGCTCGTGAGGGCCAAGACGTCGGCGCTCTTCGTCGCATCTGCGGAGCTGGGCGTGATAGCCGCGTCCCGCTACGAGTACCTGGAGGACGCCAGGGGATTCGCGGAGAACATGGGCGTCGCATTTCAGCTCGTGGACGACCTGCTGGGGCTCGTGGGCGATCCCGCGGTCACCGGCAAGCCTGTGGGGAACGACGTCAGGGAGGGCAAGAAGACGCTTCCGATAGTGCTGGCGCTGGAGCACCTCCCGAGGGAGGAGTCGGAGCTGCTCAGGAGCCTCTGGGGCAGCGGGTCCACGGACGAGGCCTCGATATCGAGGCTCGTCGAGGCGATCAAGCGCTCCGGCGTGGAGGACGAGGTCCGCGCGGTGGCCGAATCCCACATCTCGAGGTCGCTCGAGCACCTCTCGCGCTTCCCGGACGGCGAGGCGAGGGACCTCCTCAGAGCCCTCGCGGAGTTCGTCGTCGCTAGGAACTACTGAGGGCTGAGGGTGCGCCCATGTCCGGAGGATCCGGTCCGGGCTCCGGGATCGACGTGGAGCTGCTCATCCGCAGGCACGCCCTGGCTAACGCGTACAGGCACGGGGGAAGGGCTGACCCTGGGGCAGTCCTGGGCAAGGTGCTCGGCGAGCACCCGGAGCTTCGCCCGCGCGCGAGGGAGCTGCGCGAGATCGCGCAGCGCATCTGCTCAGAGGTCTCCTCCATGTCCCCGGAGGAGCAGGCGCGCGAGCTGGAGTCCACGGCCCCGGAGCTCATGGAGGAGCGCCGGAGGCGCGGGTCCACCGCCCCATCGCTTCCACCCCTTCCCGGGGCGGAGCGGGGTCGCGTGATCACCAGGTTCGCGCCCAACCCCGACAGCGTCCTCCACGTGGGGTCCGCGAGGGCGGCGGTGCTATCGCATGACTACGCCCGGATGTACGACGGGAAATTCATACTGAGGTTCGACGACACGGATCCCAGGATAAAGAGGTCCAGGCTGGACCTCTACGACGCGGTGCTGGAGGACCTCAAGTGGCTCGGGTGCGAGCCCGACGAGGTCCACAGGCAGAGCGAGAGGATGGAGATCTACTACGAGCACATGGAGGCGCTGATAGGAATGGGCGGCGCGTACGTCGACACGTGCACCCCCGAGGAGTTCAGGGCGCTTGTCAGGGCGTCGAGGCCCTGTCCGGACAGGGACCTGTCGCCGGAGGTCCACCTGGAGAGGTGGAGGGACATGCTCGGCGGAAGGTACCAGGAGGGCCGCGCCGTCGTGCGCGTCAAGACGGACCTGGCGCACCCGAATCCCGCGGTCAGGGACTGGCCGGCCTTCAGGATAATAGACACGTCCAGGAACCCGCACCCAATAACGGGCTCCAGATACCGCGTGTGGCCCCTCTACAACTGGGCGTCCGCCGTCGACGATCACATCATGGGCGTGACCCATGTGTTCAGGGGGCAGGAGCACGCGACGAACGCCGAGAAGCAGAGATACGTCTACTCCTACTTCGGATGGCAGTACCCGGTGGCCATCCACTACGGCAGGCTCATGATAGAGGGGGGAGTTCTGAGCAAGAGCGAGATAGAGCGCGGGATAAGGGAGGGCAGGTTCAAGGGCTACGACGATCCGCGCCTCGCGACGCTGAGGGCCCTCCGCAGGAGGGGGGTCCTCCCGGAGGCCGTGAGGGAGGTGATACACACTGTGGGGGTGAAGCCCTCCGACGCGGTGATCAGCTGGAGCAACCTGCTGGCCGTCAACAGGAAGCTCATAGATCCCATCGCCCCAAGGTACTTCGCGGTCCTGGATCCGGTGGAGCTGGTGGTGCGCGGCGTGGAGGGCTCCCTCAGCGCCGAGATGCCCAGGCACCCGCAGAATCCATCCATGGGGAGGAGGCGCTACTTGATAAAGGCGGTGGGCGGCGCGATCTCCCTGATGCTGGAGAGGTCCGACGCCCTGTCCGCGGTCCCGGGATCCGTCATCAGGCTCATGGGGCTCGCAAACGTGAGGGTGACGTCCGCGGTCCCCGAGTCGGGGCGGCTCGAGGCGGAGCTCCACCCCGGCGGCGTGGAGGAGGCGCGCGCGGCAGGCGCCGCGTTCGTGCACTGGGTCCACGTCCCCAACTCCGTGCGCGCGAGGATAGTCATGGACGACGCGAGCGAGAGGTCCGCGCTGGTGGAGTCGGCGGCCTCCTCGGACCCCCCCGGGACCATCGTGCAGTTCGAGAGGGAGTTCTTCGCGAGGCTCGATTCCTCGTCCGCGGGCGAGCTCATCTTCTACTACACCTCGACCTGAGCGCGCGGCATGCGATATCTATTTAAGACGGCCGGGACCCAAGAGGCGGCGCCGATGAGCGCGTCAAGCAACAAGCCGAGTTACGTGAGGTTCGACACGCCGAAGGAGCTGGCGGAGACGGCGCTGGAGGCCGTGAAACAGGCCAGGATGTCCGGGAAGGTCCGGAGGGGCGCCAACGAGGTCACCAAGGTCGTGGAGCGCGGCCAGGCCAAGCTCGTCATAATAGCGGAGGACGTCGAGCCGCCGGAGGTCGTGGCGCACATCCCCCTCCTCTGCGAGGAGAGGAAGATACCCTACCTGTACGTCCCGAGCAAGGAGGAGCTTGGGAAGGCCTCCGGGATAGACGTCCAGGCCGCCAGCATAGCGATAGTGGATCCCGGGGAGGCAAAGCAGCTCCTCGACCAGGTCCTGGAAGGCCTCAAGAAGCTGGTCTCCTGAGAGGTGAGGTCCCCTGAGCAAAGCCCCCGAGGAGAAACTGACGCCCGCCGAGATCATTCAGGTGGTCGGGAGGACGGGCGCCGCCGGCGAGGTCACCCAGGTCAGGGTCAAGATACTGGATGGACCTGACAGGGGCAGGATACTCACCAGGAACGTGAGGGGGCCCGTCAGGCTCGGGGACGTCCTCATGCTGAGGGAGACGGAGAGGGAGGCCAGGAAGATAAAGTGAGGTGGTGCGCGTGAGCGTTCAGCTTCAGACCCATAAATGCGCCTTCTGCGGCCGCGACGTGGCGCCGGGACACGGAATAATGTACGTCAGGAACAACGGCACCGTGCTCTGGTTCTGCTCCGATAAGTGCAGGAAGAACATGCTCGAGCTTCACAGGGATCCCAGGAGGCTCAAGTGGACAGCCAAGTACAAGAAGGGTGGCTCCCTTGGCTGAGGGAGGAAGGGGGTCCCAGGGCGAGGCGGCCGCATCGGAGTCGGAGCGCACTCTGATAGTCCTGAAGCCCGACGCGGTCTCCCGCGGACTTATCGGCGAGGTGATATCCAGGTTCGAGCGCAAGGGGTTCCGCGTGCTTGAGCTGAGGCTCATCAGGCTCCAGCGCAATCAGGCGGAGGACTTCTACAGCCCCCACAGGGGGAAGGACTTCTTCGAGGACCTCATATCGTTCATAACCTCCGGCCCGATAGTGGCCGCGGTCCTCGAGGGGAGGAACGCCGTGGAGGCCGTGAGGACCATGATAGGCTCGACCGACGCCGCCAAGGCCCCGCCGGGGACCATCCGCGGGGACCTGGGCCTGGGGTTGACCGCCAACGTTATACACGCCTCGGACTCCCACGAGAGCTTCGAGAGGGAGGTCGAGGTCCTCTTTCCCGGCTTCCTCACGAAGGAGCGATCCGCCGCGTCGTCCGCGGATGGTCCGCGGGAATTACGCGGGAAAGCTTAAGACCGCGCCCCGTGGCGCGACATTCATCCACGTGATGATCTATGCAGCCCCGGAGACTCCGCCAGCCGATAGTCGTTGTATTGGGACATGTCGACGCAGGCAAGACCAGCCTGCTGGACAGGATAAGGGGCACTGCCGTGCAGGTGAGGGAGGCCGGCGGGATAACCCAGCACATAGGGGCCAGCTTCATACCTGCCGACACCCTGAAGGCCATCTGCGGTCCGCTCCTGACCCAGTTCCGGTTCGACGTGACCGTGCCCGGCCTCCTCTTCATAGACACCCCGGGGCATGAGGCCTTCAGCAACCTGAGGATCAGGGGGGGATCCGCCGCGGACATAGCGGTGCTGGTGGTGGACGCGACGAAGGGGCTGGAGCCGCAGAGCCGCGAGAGCCTGGAGATACTGAGATCAAGGAAGGTCCCGTTCCTCGTCGCGCTGAACAAGGTGGACCTCCTGACCGGTTGGGCGCCGCACCCGGGTTCGCCGCTGCTTGAGTCCATTAAGTCCCAGCCCAAGGTGATCGTGGACAGGCTGGACGAGGCGATATACCGCGTGGTGGGACAGCTCTCCCAGGTCGGCTTCAGGAGCGAGGCATTCTACAGGATCAGGGACTTCACGAAGGAGGTAGCGATAGTCCCCGTCAGCGCCAGAACCGGGGAGGGTGTGCCGGAGCTGCTGGCGATCCTCGTGGGGCTCGCGCAGCAGTTCATGAGGAGGAGGCTGGAGGTGGCCGAGGGGCCGGGGAGGGGCATAGTGATAGAGGTGAAGGAGGAGCCGGGCCTCGGCTACACGGCCAACGCGATCCTGATAGACGGCGAGCTCAGGGTGGGCGATGAGGTGGCATTGGGCACGAGGTCGGGCGCCAAGGTCACCAGGATCAGGGCACTCCTGATGCCGAGGCCGCTCGACGAGATGAGGGACCCACGCGACAGGTTCACCCCGGTGGAATCCGTGTCCGCGGCGGCCGGCGTCAAGATCCTGGCCCCGGGGTTGGAGGACGTGATCCCCGGGACTCCGATGTACGTGGTGGCCCCGGGCAGGGCTGAGGAGCTCATGAACGCCATCTCGTCCGAGGTCAGGTCCGCGATAAGGGAGAGCGAGCGCGTCGGGGTCGTCGTGAAGACGGACGCGCTCGGCTCCCTGGAGGCCATAGTCTCGATGATGGAGAGGCGCGGCATACCCATCAGGATAGCCGACATAGGCCCCGTGACGAAGAGGGATGTTATAGAGGCCTCCGTGGTGAGGGAGAAGGACAAGTACCTGGGGGTGGTGCTCGGATTCAACGTCAGGCCCCTCCCGGAGGCGCAGGAGGAGGCAGACGCCAGGGGCGTCAGGATAATACTGGACAAGGTGATCTACTCGCTGGTCGAGGGGTACGAGAGGTGGGTCCAGGAGGAGAAGGCCGCGGAGGCCGCGCAGGCGTTCTCCCGCCTCACCCCGCCCGCGAAGCTCAGGATCCTCCCGGGATTCGTCTTCAGGAGGAGCGATCCCGCGATCTTCGGAGTCGAAGTGCTCGCCGGCAGGCTTAGATCTCACGTGCAGCTCATGGACCAGGACGGCCGCGACGTGGGGGAGGTCCTCCAGATACAGTCCACTGGATCTCCGGTCCCGGAGGCCAAGGCAGGGGAGCAGGTGGCGATATCCGTGAGGGGGCCGACCGTCGGCAGACAGATAAAGGAGGGCGACGTCCTCTACACATCACCGGGGTCCGAGGAGGCCAGGACGCTCATGACCAGGTACAGGGGTGCGCTCTCGGAGGCAGACCTCGCGGTCCTCGACGAGATAGTCAAGATAAAGAGGTCCAAGAACCCCCTCTACGCGATCTGATCGATCCCGACGGCGCCGGCACTATCTATACGCTTATTAATTTCCAAACTGAAGGGGCGGCATGCCCGAGTTCCAGCTGGTGCTCTCAGATCCCAGGAGCGGAAGGTCCGTCAAGCTGGACCTCAAGGACCCTCAGTCTTCGGTGCTCCTCGGGCTCAAGGTAGGCGACGTGGTCGATGGCTCGGTCCTCGGCATAAAGGGGAAGTTCAAGATAACGGGCGGAAGCGACAAGTCGGGGACGCCCATGAGGCCGGACGTGCACGGCGGCGTCAAGAAGTACGCGCTGCTCTCCGGCCCGCCAGGCTTCAGGCCAAGGAAGAGCGGCGAGAGGAGGAGGAAGCTCGTCAGGGGCGACACCGTGACGCCCGAGATCTACCAGGTGAACGCCGCGCTGGTGGAGGGCGAGCTGCCGGCCCCTGCCGAGGCGCAGGCGGAGGGCGGCTGATCGGTTGTCGTCCGGCAGGAGAATACCCAGGCAACCGGAGGTCAACATAGGGACTGCAGGCCACGTGGACCACGGCAAGACGACCCTCGTCGAGGCGCTGACCGGAAAGTGGACGAGCGCGCACAGCGAGGAGCTGCGCAGGGGAATCACGATAAAGGTCGGATACGCAGACGCCGCCATCTACAGGTGCACGGGGTGTGATCCGCCGGCGGCGTACAACACTGACGGCGACTGCACCGGCTGCGGCGGCGAGCCCGAGCTGAGGAGGGTCGTCAGCTTCGTGGACTGCCCGGGCCACGAGTCGCTCATGGCCAACATGCTGAGCGGCGCCTCCGCGATGGACGGCGCAGTCCTCGTCGTGGCCGCGAACGAGCCCATACCGCAGCCCCAGACGAGGGAGCACCTTCAGGCGTTGAGGATAGTGGGCGTCGAGCGCCTAGTGGTGGCGCTGAACAAGATAGACCTCGTGAGCTGGAACGACGCGCTGTCGAGCTACGAGAAGCTCAGGGAGTTCCTGGAGGAGCACGGATATGGGGACGATGTACCCGTGATACCGACGTCCGCCCAGAGGAGGCTCAACATAGACGCGCTCGTGCAGGCAATAGAGGAGCGCATACCCACCCCGCCCAGGGACAGGTCCAAGCCCCCGATGATGCAGGTCCTCCGCTCGTTCGACGTGAACAAGCCTGGGACGGAGCTCTCCGAGCTCAAGGGTGGGATACTCGGCGGCACCCTCATGCAGGGAGTGCTCAGGGTCGGCGACGAGGTGGAGCTGAGGCCCGGCATATTCGACCCGGACAGGCAGAAGTACTTCCCCGTCACGACGAAGGTAGTGAGCCTCGGGACGAGCGCGGGGCTCGTCGACTCCGTGGAGCCCGGCGGCCTGATAGCGGTCGGCACGGAGCTGGATCCCTTCTTCACGAAGGGCGACCAAGTGGTGGGCGACGTGATGGGTCCCCCCGGGGAGCTGCCCGACGTCGTTGATCACCTGGTGATGGACGTCGAGCTCCTGCCGAGCGTCGTGGGGGCCACCGTTCCCACGAGGGTGGAGCCCCTCAGGAAGGGCGAGCCCCTCAGGCTGAACGTCGGCACGATGGTCACGCTGGGAATCGTCTCAGAGGTGAAGGGGTCGCGCGTCTCCCTGTCCCTCAGGAGGCCCGTCTGTCCGCCGCCGAACGCCAGGGTGGCGATAAGCCGCAGGATAGAGGACAGATGGAGGCTCGTGGGATCCGGGAGGATAATAGGATGACAGCGCCCGGGTGCGTCGCCCGGATTATCCGGTGACCCAGATGTCCTCATCCTCCGCCTCGCGCGGCGGTCCTCCCCGGACCCCCCGTCGGGGCTCGGAGGAACCCGCGGATCGCGTTCCCCGTCCCGTTGTGCCGGACACCAGCTTCCTGGTGCAACTCGCCGGGCCCGGCGGGAGGGCCGCCATGGAGGGGCTCGAGCGCGAGCTCGGCAGGCCCCGGTTCATCGTTCCTTCATGCGTGCTGGACGAGCTCAGGGCGCTCTCCAGGAGCCTCCCGGAGGCCGACCTGGCGCTCGAGTTCGCCCGTGGAATGGAGGTCGTGAATGCTGAGGGTCGCCCGGACGACGTGGTGCTGGACGTGGCCAGCGCGGTCGGCGGCATCGTGGCGGCGATGGACAAGGGTATCCTCAGGGAGGCCCGCCGCAGGGGCCTCGCGACCCTGACGCTGCACGGCGGCATGCCCGCGATATCCGGCTCCGGCGGCACGAGGCACACCGGCGATTCCGGCACGTCACACTCACATCGTATTTATTAACGATGGTGCGCTGAGAGCTCCTGAAATTGCATCGCCGTGGATCACCATGGGTCGTGGTGGCAGTGGCGTTCGCGGTAGTGCTCTCGGCGCTTCCCTCAATTTACATCGGCTATCACGCCGCGCTGAGCTCCGGCCAGTACTTCTCACAGCCGATAACGGTCTACACGGGCATGAACGTGACGTTCGACGTCAACTCGACGGTGCCCGTGGACGTCTACCTGATGACCTCGTACCAGTTCTCCGAGTTCGAGTCCACCTGCTCATCGTCCTCAATGTACGGCACCGAGGGATCGCGCGTCTCCGGCAACGTGGGTCCCCTCTCCGGTGGCACCTATTACCTCGTCATCTACGACGACGTATCGTCGCAGGAGGCCTCCGTGTCCTACGAGATCTCGACGGTGCCCGTGGACGTCTACGAATATCACTCGTCGCTTCCGGCCCCGATCGGAATAGCCGACTACGGGGTGCTGAACTCCTCCGGGGTACTCCATCCGTACAGGATTATCTACGAGGAGGCGATCGGCACGGCCACCATCTACTCCCTCGGAGCCTACAACCCAAGCCCTCCATCCGGCATCAGCCCCTATGGCGCGAGCCTGCAGCTGAACGTCGTGCTTCAGGTGAACACGACGAGCGGCGATTTCGTGTACTGGCTGCAGGACGTTCCCGGCTTCTGGACTAACAACGACACGATGTACGTCTCCGACAACATCTGGAACATGACCTCGTCGACATCCTACATGGCGAACGGGACCGTGACTGGGAACGGCGCCGTCTACACATGGGGGAACGGCGAGTACTACGAGTACTCGACGAACGTCTTCACGTACTCGTATCCGCTGAGCATGCGGCTCGCGATAGCGTACTCCTACTCGTCGAGTGGGGTGATAGTCAGGTTCGGGTATCAGGTGGGCGGCGGCCAGCTCATCTGGTACGACGCCGCGACCATACACGAGCAGGGGGTGACGTCCGCGTACCTCTTGGTGGACGGGTACGGGATGACGCCCAGCGGGCACTACTACGACGCGGAGCTCGTGTTCGGCGGCGAGGGCAACGGGGAGCAGACCCACTTCACGCGGATGAACTCGACCCTCCTCATGGAGTACGTCCTCCCGAACGGCTCCGCGGTCTATCCTCCGGCCCTCTACGGCTTCGGGAGCAACACGGCGGAGACCGCGGACGACCTCTCGGCGGTGCTGGTCGACGGATACCCGGTGGTCGTTGTGGGGAGCGGGAACTTCGCGCCCCTCTGGTACTCGGTGAGCGCGCCGCCCTTCAGCGCCGCGATGGCCATCCACCCGGGCGAGGTGGACGCTGGCATGGAGATCCCCGTGCAATTCACGTCGGCCGTCTCGAACGGCGTGGCACCCTACACCTACTACTTCTACCTGAACGGTAGCCTCGCGTACAATCTCACCACGTACCATCCGCAGTACAACGGGACGGTGTACCTGCCTCCCGCGGCGGCCGGCCGGTACGTGCTCCGGGTGGAGGTCGTCGACGCCGTGGGAAACGAGGCCAACTCCTCCGCATACGTGGAGGTGAACCCGGTCCCGACGGTCCGCATATCCGCCTCGAGCGGCGTCACCGATGTCGGCGTCCCAGTGTCGTTCAGCTCGTCCATCAAGGGAGGGACCCCGCCCTACACGTACACGTGGTACCTTGATGGCCGGCCGGTCGGTAGCTCCGGGAACTACACGCTCAGTCCTCCGTCCCCCGGCACGTATTCCCTCCAGGTCGTCGTGGTGGACTCGGCCGGATACAGCATCCCGTCGAACGTCATCAGCATATCCGTCAACCCTGATCCAACCGTGTCCATATACGTGTCCACGAACGTCACCGACGTGGGAATCTCCGTTCAGCTGAGCGCACTGGTGAGTGGAGGGACCCCGCCCTACACGTACACGTGGTACCTTGATGGCCGGCCGGTCGGTA
>ERZ1669250.815-NODE-815-length-12085-cov-7.608811_pt1 | contig 12085 bp, 10 predicted proteins | sample MGYA00579295_ERZ1669250 | MGnify/ENA primary metagenome ERZ1669250 (study PRJEB41166, sample SAMN08046056) | hot springs metagenome | biome: hot spring; feature: acid hot spring; material: thermophilic sediment; isolation source: thermophilic sediment from acid...
CGAAACCGGGACTGGCACCATAAAACCCACATTACACCTTCGAAGAAAAAGAATTTAACCAACAATAATAAACAACACCAACAAAAGACAATAAACAATAAGACATGACTTTGAATTAATGATTAGCTAGGAATATATATAATTTAGCATTGATGTATTGCAATAATTAGGAATACTTAAATTAAGGAAAAATATCATAGAAACCTAAATGATTATATTACATAGATTAAAATGTAGTATCATTTATCATATATCTATGGATAAGTATTGAATGGTGTTTTTATCATTTGTGATATTGTGTTTCAGTCTTAACGTAGATTTAAATAGAAGAACCCTTTCATAGTGTGTGGTGTTTAAGTATGATGGATGACTATGTTAACTCATTGTTAAGAATGATTGGTTTATCTAGGTATCAGCTTAAGGTTTATTTGACTCTGGTTGAGAGGGGTCCGTTAACTGCTAGTTCAATAGTTAAGTATGCCGGTGTACCATCATCTAAGGTTTACAGTGTGTTGAAGGGTATGGTTAAGTTAGGTATAATTGATGTTGATTCAAGTAAGAGGCCTGAGGTTTTTGCGGCTAAGCCGCCTAAGGAGGTTTTCAGTATTACTGTTTCTAGGGTTAATGATATTATTGAGAAGGCTAAGCCCGTAATCAATACTCTTCAAATGATTTATGAAGCTTCAAACCAGAGGACAATTAAGGCTAGAAGTGAAACCCTCTTCACAATTAAGGGGCTTCAAAACGCTAAGAACTTAGCTAGGGTAATCATGATGGGGAATGCGAAGGAGGTTAGTATTGCAATACCCTATGGCCAACTCCTTGACGATGAAATAACCTCAATGATCATTGAGGCGGCAGGGAAGTCTGAAGTTAAACTACTTGTCACAAAGGACCTAGTCAATAATGCCAAGACCCTGCCACCTAGGGTTAGCCTCAGGGTTAGGGATATGATGTTTGGTGCAGGTTTCATTGGGGATGGGGTATTATTAACAATTCAATACGGCGCAGACTATTTATCACTATACTCAACGCAGGAGTACATTATTGAGATAGCTAAGACCTACTTTGAAACATTATGGAGGGAATCAGAACCAGTTAATAGGTAGGGCATCATTGAGGCTATGGCGCTTATTTCTTAATCATGTTCTCCATTACCTCAACAAGCCTAGGTGCTGGGTTATTCATTGTGACTGATGCTAATTCCTGCCAGTCAGGGCTACCGTTGACTTCGAAAATCACGTACCCATTAGGCCCCTCACCAACGTCAACACCAGCGTAGGTTAATCCAAGAACCTCAGTGGATTTGATGGATAATTCCTTAAGCTCCTCGTCAACCCTATCACATGGCTTACCGTAGGCCCCCTGGGCAATGTTGGTTTTCCACTGGCCATCAGTTGCAACCCTAATCATGCATCCGAATACCTCACCATCAATAACCATGACCCTAATGTCCCTATTAGGCTTCTTCACGTACTCCTGAACATATATAGGCTTCCTAACAACAAGCAGTGACTTAGCCACCTGAAAGGCTACATCCGGGTCAGTAATCATGACTGAGCCAAACCCCCTGGAGCCTTGAACAGGCTTAATCACCACCTGGCCCATGCTCTTAGCCGCAGTGTAAGCCGTCAATAGGCTCTCCGTTGAGACCGTTGATGGTACCGGTATCTTATTCTTAGCCAATAGGGTCAGGGTCTCTATCTTATTCCTAGTCCTTAATAGGCCATCAACAGTATTCACTAATACGGTTCCTGAATCCTCAAGAGTCCTTAACACACTGACCCTGTGAAAGAACTGCTCAACATCTATTAGGAAGCCCATGCTCCTAAGGAAGGCCCCATCAATGGTAACCTTATTATCACCAACCACCACACTAACGTCACTACCATTAAGTTTAATTGATAATCGTGAGATTGAAATGTACCTAGCCACATGACCCTTAGCCCTAATACTGTAGTAAAGATCCCTATTACTCCTACTCGGTATAGGTGCATCCGCCACTACGGCTATGGTGAAAGGTATATTAAACCACCATGAGATCGCCTATGAAATGGCTTTTAAACTTTTAACCAATCGTTCAAGGTGAGGAAGCCCCTTCAGTAAATGATACTATTGTAAAACAGATAATTTACGCATGTTGAGACTAACTTACACCTAAGTCTACTGCTCAATCCTCCTAGCCATATTAGGCAGTAGGTTACGAACACTTGGTAAAACCTCGTACTCATTAACCCCCAGTTTACTTAACCTATCCCTCACAACCTCGTTAATTATGCTATAATTAAGCGCATGTATCATAAAGTAGCAGTTATGGTTCCACTTACCTGGAACAGTAATCCTCTTCACCACGTGGGTTGCCTCATCAATATTAGCTACCTCCTCACAGTCGCTTATACTGAAGGTTACCATTGCATTAGCCTTAAAGCCCGCTAAGTCAGGGTCAATCATTGCGTAGAAGTCCCTTATGACGCCCTTATCCCTCAACTCCCCTATTAAGTCAATAAACCTACTCATGGGCATTTTAAACCTAGCCGTAACCTCATTGAAGGGTTCCTTAATCACCTTAATTGACTTAATCATGTCGTAGAAATCCATAGGCAACCCCACATCCGTCAATTTAAGGCTGTTTTCAGGTAATCTACGTATCTTAGCCCTAGAAACCCCAATGTTTAGGTCAAACTTAACATCAATCTTATAGGTCTTTTCCGCGTAAAGTATAACGTAGTCCTCTGAGCTTAGGTTAAACTTATCCACTACCTCCTTTACCTTACGTTCCAGCTCCTCCTTATTAATGGCCTTAGTAACGTACCATACGTTGTACTTGTTGTGAAGCCTGAGGAAATTATGAGTCACATGCTCATCTTTATTAATCTCCATTGCAACCTCATCAATCGCAGTATCATTAACCCGCATAGCAACTAAAGCCGACACCATACCCCTAGCCCTATAGTTAACTAATGCCCCAATCCTCCTCACCAAGCCAATTTCCCTGAACCTCCTCAGGGTCTCAATAACCCAATCCTCTGTGGTTCCAATTCTTCCCGCTAATTCCAGGAATGGCCTGTCCACTATTGGGAAATCATATTGGGCCTCCATTAGTAATTCCCTCGACTTATCATTAAGCATTGGGGGTTTGGGTTACTTGGCTCATATAAATAAATTATGCGACTGCTACATGCGGTTGAATCAATACATCATAGTGAAGAGGGTTTCATCCTCATCATTGTTCATCAGCGCTAGGGCCCATGATCACTTAATCTCCTTAATGCCTAGCGGTCGTGGTTTTTAAGCTTAAGGGAGCTTCAGTCTCAGGCCTAATACTCATCATTCTCTTAATCATTAGTAATTGATATATCCTGCAGATTATGTAGTTTAATGAATCCTCGAATTCATCATCCTTAAAACTTTGGGCAAAAACAGGCGCGGCGCTGATTCCATGATCCCAAATCTCCACGCAAATGTTATTGCCCTCACTTATTACGTGAAGTTCAATGAACATGTTGCTTGGTTTTATAACATACCTAGCACCGCTCTTGAAGGTGTGCTTCTCCACGTAGCCATCTACACAGCCACCTACAATCCCATCAACAATGGCGCTAACGCCGCTTCCCACGCACTTAAGTGCAGTACATCTGTTTATAAACATAAGCCTCACGTTACTTGGTGTATTAAATTGCCTTGACTGAGTAGGGTTCAATAACTATATATTATAACATTATCTATGTAGGTTTAAAGTAAATCTATATAACTGTCCGGGTAAGTTTTATAAAAGGTGCTGGGTTTAGGCCTTTAGAAAATGAAAATGAGTAGATTAGGTTCCTTAAGTAGCTCAGAGGGGGGAGACTTAGTGTGGACCGTGATTATCCTACTAGCATTCACATTCATGGCTAGGGCAAGCAACAATATGATACAGACCACTGTACCATTAATAGCCAGGGAGTACTTCAATGCCACGGAGGCTGAAATTGGTTTATTAAGCAGCGTCATCTCCGTTTCATCATTCATAGCCACAATGTGGGTTAACGCAAGATTGGACTCAGTTAAGAGGAGGATACTTTTTGAGGCGTCAACACTCCTCTACTTCCTCATATTCATAATATACCCCTTCGTCAACTACATTGGCCTCTGGTTAACCTCAGTTGCGGTTGGTTTCCTGCTTGGTATAATAATGCCTAATGTTGCAACATCATCAAGCATAATAGGGAAGGATCAGGGGACAAGGGAGAGGGTAATAGCCTTATACACGTTTGCCCTCAGCCTAAGTTTAACAATAGGTCCAATCATTGAGTCAATTATACTACGCTACTTCACGCTTAGGGATGCCTTCCTGTTCTTCTCAGTATTCTCAGCAGTAATGGTAGCGTTATCCCCCAAGCTACCCTTCCCAGCGGAGAAGCCTGGTGGGGTTAGGTTTAAGTTAAGTTCAATATGGGGTAAGGCTAGTTTCAGGATTGCAATATATAATAATGCCATGTATAGCCTACCCTTCGCAATGCTGACAGCCTTCGGTGGTATCTACGCCATAGAGTACTTCCACGCTGATAACTCGCTAGTGTATTTACTTTTCGCGGCGTTCTTTACAACATCCTTCGCTACAAGGCTTTACATTTCAATAAGGCCCATTAGGGATGTTAAGTACGCTTCTATTTCAATGTCAATACTAACCATAGTGGGTATGGTGGTTATGACACTTTCACCGAACATGTATGCGTACGCCGTTGCCTTAGCAATACTTGGCATACCTCATGGTTTAACGTACCCCCTCTCCCTAATAGTAATCTCAAGGGATTCAAGGGATGATGAGAGGAACATTATGAACTCCGCCTTCTCATCAATAATGACGATAATCGGCATACTATCCCCCATAGCCCTAGGCATATCAGCTGAGTTACTGGGCTTAAGGTACATGACCATTATTGTTGAGGCTTCAGTAGTGTTTTTCACGTGGCTTCTCTACAGGTCCTTAAGGGAATTGAACCCCAACGTACTATTGGCTAAGAACACCCCTAATCTCGCCCGCTAAACCACCGTAACCCACAGCCTTAAGGAACTCTAGTACTTCATCAATCCTAGGCCCAGCCCTTGCTCCTCTTCTAGTAACCTTTATTGATGCCGCTGCATTAGCGAAGATTAATCTACTAACCCTCTCCAAGCCTATTAACTTAGCGAAAACATATGAAGCAGCGAAGACATCGCCAGCCCCAGTGGTGTCTATGGGCGCTACCTTAAAGGCCTCAACTAGTTTAGCCCCATCTTCAGTAAATGACACTGCACCCCCTGGGCCAAGGGTGACTACTAGTTCCTCAACATTAATATTCTCGAATATCCTTAACCCAGCTGAAATGGGGTCATTAATGTTAGCTAGTCTCCTTGCCTCAAGACTATTCATGAACCAAGTGTTAACGCCATCCATTAATGGTTTAAGTATGTTTATGTCATATGAGGACAACCCAGCACCTCCATCAATTGAGACTGTTAGGCCTAGTTCCCTAGCCCTTCTAACCCCAGCCTCAATTATGTTTAACCTACTTAATGCTAAATGTAGGTGATTAATTTCACTGAGTGACTCAGTGCTTATGTCACTTGGCGTTAAGCCTAAGTTAGCGCCCCTGTATTCAATCATCCTTTTACCGTTCTCAGGGCCTATTAAAACTACAACAAGACCACTCCTCTCAACATTAATCCTCTTAACCCACCTAACATCAACCCCAGCCTCCTTAAGATCATCCAGAAGCGCATCACTAATCATGTCAGAGCCAACGGCACCAATGAATCTTACGTAGGCTCCAAGCCTTGAGACTTGTACTGCGAAGTTAGCTGCGGATCCGCCTCCCCCTATGTACGCCTCATAGGCTTCGACAGCTCCATCATTCTCGGGTAGTGACTGTACCCTGAAGTACACGTCTAGGTTAAGGTTACCTACTGATGCTATCAGCGGCTTCTTCACACTGAAGATTAAGTATTGAAGTAATTAAGCTTGACTCATATGGTTCCATTAGAGAATGGTTTATAAAGAGTCGCTAGCTAACCCTCTTAGGTGATTAGATGTATCTAAATACATTGAAAGAAGTTGATGTGGAAAATCTAGTTAAGAACATCGATTTGAAATATATACTTAGATGTATCTTGAAATTGTCAATAACAGATGTTACCGTATATCACACGTTACTAAGCAATGGCGGTAATGACCCATTAACAGTATCAGAAATATCAGCAGTAGTCAAGAAATCCAGAAGCACAGTGGAGAAGTCACTCATGAAGCTTATTCAACTTGGATTAGTGGCCAGGAGGGCAGTATTAACTAGGAGGGGAGGATACACCTACGTTTACTACGCATTACCAATTGATCACGTTAAGCAACGGTTACTTCAACTCGTTAACTCATACTATGAAATAGCCAAGGACTTAATAGAGTCAACAACGTCATCAGTAATGGTAAAGTCAATAGAGGAGTCAAGCCTAAGTGGGGAATGAATACAGGCCTACAATAGGCCTCTCAAATAACCCCCCTTATCCTTGGGTCCACTAGCCCATACGTTAAATCAGCTATGAAGTTACCTATTATTACTGATATTATTATGACCATGAAAGCCCCCACAGTAGTCATATAGTCTGAGGTGCCTGCGGTTACATTAATTAAGTAGCCTAATCCAGGTATTGAGAACATTGACTCAATGAATATGCTATTACCGAAGAGTAAGCCATAGGAGTAGGCTAGTAGCGTTAATTGAGGTAGTATTGAGTTCTTACCAATGTATGAATTCAACACTCTCCTTTCACGCAACCCCCTGGCCCTAGCTGTTAAGACATAATCCTCAGTAAGGGTCATGGTTGCTAGGCTCCTCGTTATGAAGACCCAGTTTGGGAATAGTATTATGTAGTATGAGAATATTGGTAGAATCAAGTGTTTAATCACGTCGATGAGGTAGAAAATGTTTAATCCAGGCTTAATACCCATGGAGTTGATGCCGGCTATGGGCAGTATCTTAAGTATTACCCCGAAGACAACTATTAGCGTTAACGCTATTACATAGGATGGAACCGATTGAGCGAAGGCAGCTAACCCATTTATAAATGAGTCAATAATCCCCGTCCTAGATGCACTAATGAGACCAAGCGTGTAGCCTGTTATGAAGGCGAGGGTTAAGGATATGGTTGCTATGGTTATCGTCCAGGGAGCAGCTAGGGCTATTATCTCAGCCACTGGGGCTCCATAAGTCCTTGACCAGCCTAGGTTACCGTGAAGAACCATTAGTAGGAACCTTAGGAAATTATTAACGGGATCAATCAATGGACCTGCACCAGGCACTGCATGTATTATGAAGAAGGCTATGGCTAATGCAAATACTAGTTCAGCGAAGAGCATTAGTACCGTTCTAATGGACCATAGGATTACACCAATGGTTTTCTCAGGTAGTTTCCTCTCGAGCTTCGCCATGGTCAATGCAATGTCAGGTAACTTATACTTAACGTAACCCAACCCACTGACCGCAACCTCATTACTCTTCACTTTCTCCTCCCCAAACGCTCTATTAACAGCCTCGAGAAGCATCTTCCTATAAGCCTCATCCCTCTTAGCCCTACTAATCACCATGATTAAATCATCCTCGGTAGCCATCCTAGGTACGTAACCTATAACGTGGTTTAACTCATCAAGGTCCATGAATCTTAATGCAGCGCAGAGAAGCATATTATTCACCTCAGCATTACCCTTCAGCACTGATTCAATGTATTTCTCCGAGAACCCTAGGTCCTGCGGATCAATACCCTTATCAACTATGTACTGTATAATCCTTCGCCTAGCATTAGAATCCACGAACGCCATGTCTATTAAGTCACATTCAACCATTACTCCTAAAGTAAGTCAGTACCTTGTATTTAAGTCTTAACTCATTCCAGTAACTTTAAAATTCCACAACTAATCATTGCTGAATCAAGTGGGTTTAATTTAAGTTCATTAATGGTTAACCTGAGCTGAAACCCTTATTAACTTTCCAGTAACCGTAGACTTGTGCCTAAGGATAAGGATGAATTAGATAAAGTTGAGGAGCAGGAGGAACAGGAGATTGAGGAGTCCAGTGAGGAGTATATTCAGGAAAGCACTATTACTGCGGAAACCCCTACGAACACTCCCCCCAGTATACTAATTGATGTGACTTACGATGGTAAGGTTGGTAAGGCATTGGTGAAGCTTTACGACTTCATGAATGATAGGATCTACTTCTGGTATGATAACACTGGTCATAAGCCGTATTTAATAACTGATATACCGCCTAGTGAGCTTGCAACCAACTATAAGTCAATATTTAGGGTTAAGGGTTTCGACCACATTGATACTGAAGTTAAGTTTAACCCCCTTGAAATGACTAGTAGAGTCTACACTGTGGTTTACGCTAAGGATCCATTAACAATAGGTGGTGGTAGGGAATCGATTAGGGACATTATTCCTAAGGCTTGGGAGGCTAGGATTAAGTATCATTTATCCTACATATATGATAATGGCCTAGTGCCAGGCATGTTCTATAAGGTTGAGAACGGTAAATTAACCCCAGTTAACGTTGATGTCCCAGGTGAAATTCAGAAGCTGGGGGAGGAACTGTACGCTAGTGATGAGGATTACCTGAGGGCCTTCAGGGAATGGCTACCCCTATTTCAAGCACCTGTACCACCCCTAAAGAGGGTGGCTTTAGATATTGAGGTCTACACCCCACAGGAGAATAAGATACCTAACCCTAAGGAGGCCATGTATGAGATAATTGCAGTTGGATTAGCAGGGAGTGATGGGCTTAAGAGGGTTCTACTCCTTAGGAGACCTGAAATACCAATGAATGTTGATGACCAAGGCATGCTCCTAAGCGATGATGTTGAAATCATGTTTTTCGATAATGAGAGGGACCTCTTAAGGGAATTCTTCAAGACCATTATGGCCTACCCAATACTAGTCACCTTCAACGGTGACTCATTTGACCTAACTTATATTTACAATAGAGCCCTTAAACTAGGCTTCAGAAAGGAGGAATTACCCATAATCCTAACGAGGGATGGTGAAGCAAGGTACGTACTCGGCGTTCACATTGACTTATATAAGTTCTTCAGTATTAGGGCTGTTGAAGTCTACGCCTTTGGCGGCAAGTACTCAGGTGGCGAAAAGACTCTGGATGCAATAGCGGGCGCATTACTCGGTATTTCTAAGGTTGAGAGGGAGAAGCCGATTAGTGAAATGAATTACGTTGAACTGGTTAACTACAACTTCAGGGACGCATTACTGACGCTTTACCTAACTACATTCAATAATGAATTAGTCATGAGGTTAATAGTATTGTTGGCTAGGATATCTAAGACCCCGCTTAATGATGTTTCAAGGTACCAGGTCTCAGCGTGGATAAGGAACATGGTTTACTTTGAACATAGGAAGAGGGGTTGGTTAATACCTAATAAGGAGGATGTAATAAACGCTAAGGGTTCAGTGGCCACTAAGGCTATAATAAAGAATAAGAAGTACGCAGGCGCCATTGTGATAGAGCCTATTGCAGGCATATACCCAAACGTGTACGTGCTTGACTTCGCAAGCCTATACCCATCAATAATAAAGAGGTGGAACCTATCCTATGAAACCGTTAGGTGCCCTGATGAGAAGCAGGCTAATGATCCAAAGAATAGGCCTGTCCCAAACCTACCCCACTGGGTTTGTACAAACACGAGGGGTTTAACATCCCTGTTGGTTGGATTATTGAGGGACATGAGGGTTTACGTGTATAAGAAGTTGGCTAAGGGTGATAAGGATCCAAGGCAGAGGGACTACTACAATGTTGTTCAAGCAGCGTTAAAGGTTTTCATAAACGCATCCTACGGAGTCTTCGGAGCTGAAATATTCCCACTGTATTGTCCCCCATTAGCTGAACTAGTAACCGCCCTAGGTAGGCTGGCAATAACTAGGACTATAATTAAGGCACTTGACCTAGGCTTAACACCAATATACGGTGACACAGATAGTCTATTCCTCTATAATCCTAGTAGGGATAAACTTGAGGAGATGATAAATTGGGTTAAGGATGAAATGGGTATTGATATTGAGTTGGATAAGGCTTACAGGATACTTGCCTTAAGCGGCAGGAAGAAGAATTACGCAGGCATACTACAGGATGGCTCAGTGGACATGAAGGGGCTTGTAGGTAAGAAGAGGAACACACCCGATATAGCTAAGGACGCTGTTAAGGATGTAATACACCTCTTCAGTACTATAAATGGCATTAATGATGTTGAGAAGGTTACTGAGGCAATTAAGGAGCGTGTGAAGGAGTACTACGTCATGATTAGGAACAAGGATGTACCGTTGGATAAGCTTGCCATTAAAATGGCCATAAATAAACCAATAAATGAATACACTAAGAACACGCCACAGCACGTTAAGGCGGCGGAGCTACTGGGTAAGTATGGTGTTAAGCCTGGCCCCGGTGACATAATATTCTTCGTTAAGACTAACACTAGGGAGGGTGTTAAGCCTGTTCAATTAGCTAGAATTGATGAGATTGACTCAGATAAGTACATTGAGTACTTAAGAACATCACTGGAGCAGATACTCGACGCCTTGGGCATACCCTTCGAGAACGTGGTTGGATCAAAACTAATGTAGCATGGACGTAACCTTTAATTAGGCCCCCAGGGAATGCTAGTAATGGAATACGTGTCCTTAGGTAAAACAGGCCTAAAAGTATCCATCATTGGTTTAGGCGCATGGCAATTCGGTGGGGATGCTTGGGGACCATACGAGTATCAGACTGCTAAGGCAGTAATAGGTAAAGCCATTGAGGTCGGCATCAACTTCATAGACACTGCCGCCGTTTACGGTAGAGGTAGAAGTGAGGAATTCGTCGGTAGGGCTATTAAGGAGCTTGGCATTAGGGATCAAGTCATTGTAGCCACTAAGGTGCCTGGTGACTGGCATAGGTACGATGACGTGATTAAGGCTGCTCATAGGAGTAGGGAACGCCTTGGTGTTGATGTAATAGACCTGCTTCAGCTTCATTGGCCAGCAGCATGGTTAAACACGCCTGTTTGCGAAACAATGAAGGCTATGGAGAAGTTGGTTAATGATGGGGTAATAAGATACATAGGTGTCAGTAATTACCTACCACCACTACTTGACCATGCTAGAAAATGCCTATCTAAGGCCGACATAGTGAGCACCCAGAATAGGTATAGTATAGTTGAAAGGGAAGTCGAGAAAGAGATTCTACCATATGTTCAGAAGGAGGGCTTAACCTTAATCGCATGGAGTCCATTAGCTAAAGGTGTCGTCACAGGTAAGTATAGTCCCGATAATAGGCCTAAGGGTGATTTGAGGGCTGGTGATCCATTATTCATGGATGATAATATTAGGGAAATAAGCAGTAAACTTGTACCCATTATTAAGGAGGTGGCTGCCAAGTACGGTAAAACCCCAGCGCAGGTGGCGTTAAACTGGCTAATAATGCACCCCAATGTTGTCCCAATACCTGGAGCTAGAAGCGCAGAGCAGGTTGAGGAGAATGCAGGAGCAGCAGGGTGGAGAATGAGTGAGGAGGACTTCAGTAGATTAACTAAAGCCAGTGACTCACTTAAAATAAGCTACGTAACATTCTAAGTTAAATCAGAGCAGGTCAGTTTCATCAACCTCAGTTATTTCACTTTCCTCACCAAGAACCAAGAAGCCTCTCTTCTAAGGGATGCAAAACTTTATAACGCTTTTGCCTCCTTATGTTTGAGAAGCCTATCTACTGAATAGGCTTTATTCCGGGTCGTTTTATCTTAATGTCGAGTAGGTTATTGGGCTATACCATACTGGTGTTAAAAAGATTCAATCCCTTAAGATTGACGGTTGTGTTGAGTATCGTGTTATCCCCATGAGTTCATAAATTTATTCATTGTAAGTAATCACCCTCTAATTTACTCTATCTGGCTCTTGGGGTAGTGCCTTGAATTATGTTATTTTGTTCTTAGAATAAGGAAATGTAAATCTGTGTTTAAAGTGGAGTTAGTGAATTAGCCTATTGGGTATGCTTGTTCTAGTTGTTTTTGGTCTTCTTGGTTTATTCTCCATCCT
>ERZ1669250.816-NODE-816-length-12070-cov-3.997586_pt1 | contig 12070 bp, 13 predicted proteins | sample MGYA00579295_ERZ1669250 | MGnify/ENA primary metagenome ERZ1669250 (study PRJEB41166, sample SAMN08046056) | hot springs metagenome | biome: hot spring; feature: acid hot spring; material: thermophilic sediment; isolation source: thermophilic sediment from acid...
CGCCCTTCAGGGCGGGGAGGAGGTCAGCATATAATGGATTATAATTTATTAATCCAATAAATAAATCATTGGCAGCAGTTTCCAATAAGTAGTGAAGCTTATATATATTGAATACAATATTTATAATGATGTTAAGAGATTCTAAGACCTAAGGAAGTTTGCCAACGCTTAGGTAATAGAAGACTCTATATAGTATTTGCTGTGACATGAAATAATAGGTATTGAGATTTCTTTTTTATATTAATAAATTCTTTAGCAAACCTTATTATTTAGAATGCTGGGTGTTAGAGCTTCTCCATTTTTATATATGCTCTTGAATGATTACATTACGCAATAGTTTTAACTGAATTTACATTAACTGTTCTTTTTAATAACATAAAAAGTGGTGATATTATCATCGTCTGGAGTTTTCTTAATAAGCTCTTTGCCTATGTAGTGCCTTGAGCATCACAGCCAAATTCTCTTAACTTCTCCAGTCCTATCGAAGTCCCTGTCCTCGCTGATTATATTATTGATGCCCATAGCTTTCATAGCTCCCATATGCAATGCATCAGAAGGCTTGAGGCCGTGTTCGAGCACCAGCCTAAGGGCTTGTTTGAACTCCTCCTCAGCAAGATCTATTACTGATACATAGGGAAACACTACAGTCTTGAGAAATTCAGCTGTCAAGTCGTATGGGACACCGTACTTTTTCTTTGAGATGTAAAGAACCTCATCAAGTACGAGAGCATCGGTGTACAACTTATACTTTGTAGTGAAGTATATATAGAGGTTTTCATACTGAACTCGGCTACTGGGATCAGAGATCGTGTTAAGATATATTGGGAGTGGAGCGTCAAGAAAGGCCTTCAAGCCTCGAACTCCTCTTCAAGATCTGCCTCGGCGAGTTCCCCTGGCCTCGGTTCCTTCCTGCCTTGCAACTCCTTTAGCCTCTCGGCATGTTTCCTCAGCCAACCCTTGAGCTCTTGCTCATTAACATTTTTTCTCACAGGCCTTAGCACTATTCCATCACTTACCTCTACGATAACCTCGTCTCCTTCATCTATGCCTACCGCCTCACGGATTGACTTTGGTAGTATTATGACACCCTTCTTGCCAACCTTTAACTTGAGGGTCAAACAAGGTTCGCCTCTAGTATAACTGGGTTAAACAAGGTTAATAAATCAAAGATCTTTCCAGTTTCTACTTGGCTCTGGCCTTCTCACGTGTTTTAGCCAACACTATGCATTCAATGACTACTTTCAAGATCCCAGACGTAGCCTTTCTCCATCTTCAACTACAAACCCAAATAATCCCTTTTCCATTTCTTTAAACTCCTTCCCTTTTCTACCTGTTGTTCTGTTATCACGATTTAATAATTAGATTTAATATAAGCGATTTTATATATGTTTAAATTATATCTGGTTATAAGACAAAAAATTATTATGAAATTTAAATTTTTTGTAATTTTTATATTTTTATGGTTAATGAAGAATGTTTTTAATTTTTGCAAAGCATTTAACTGTTACTATTTTTAGTAGTAATAGGGATTGGCATGAGTAACTTTGATATATTGAGGAATAGTGTAGGGGATTTATGGGAAAAATATATAAAACATGATTTTGTTGTTAAAATGAAAGATGGAACTTTACCTTTAGATTCTTTTAAATACTATATGATTCAAGATTCAAAATATGTTAATATCATGTTAAAATCATTATTAAATGCTTCAAGTAAAGCTCCTCTTAATATAATAACTAACATATTAAACTCCATATTTAACACAAGGGATAGAGGATTAGAGGTTGAAAAAGAAGTTTTTAAAGAGCTAAATATAGATGAATCAATTATTGATAGTGTTGGATATAACTTAGTAAATTATGCATATACAAGGCATTTATATTATTATTCTAATATAGGATGGGAACAGTTTCTTGCTGCGTGGACTCCATGTATGGTAGGTTATAGTTTTATAGGCAAATTTGTTAAAGGTTCTTCAAATAAGGTTTATGACTTATGGGCAAGCTTTTACGGTTCAGATGAGTATGAAAAGAGAGTAGAAGTTATATTAGATTCATTAGAATCTATTAAATTAAACGATGAATTGAAGTATATATTTAGAAATAGCGTTAACTTTGAAATATTATTTTGGGAAGCATCTTTGAGAAAAGATCCAACAATTTTTTAAATAGCCTTAAACTTATCTGTCCAACTCTCATATAATTTTAACATCTCTTTATTAACGCTAGGTCTTCTCTGCTTTATAGCCTCCATAAAATCATCAATAGTAACTGGTCTAACGGATTCTTCTTTGTCTTGGGATTCAAAATATTCCCTTACTACCCTCATATATGCATCTTGCACGACATCTCTAATATCGCTTCCCGAATATCCTTCTAACATTTCTGCTAGTTTATCAAAGTCTATGTTATCATCAAGTTTTATTTTAGAAGTTAGCATTGAAAGGAGTTTGGACCTGGCTTCTTTATTGGGTAAAGGTACGTAAATTCTTTTTTGGAACCTCCTTATAAAGGGCTCATCTAATGCCCATGGTTTATTAGTTGCACCTATTACATATACGTGTAAAGTTATTGATTTGTCTTGAAGGCCATCCATTTCTTTAAGGAATTGGTTCCTTACTCTAACCTCCCCACCTACTTCATTTGTGTGTATTCCTAAAAGAGCATCTAGTTCGTCTATAAATACTATAACTGGAACACCATTTTTTGATTTATTTCTAGCATAATCAAACACTTTTTTAACATTTTTCTCTCCTTCACCAAGCCACTTGCTCATTATATTTGCTGCATCTAAATAAATGAACTCTCCATTAATTTCATTAGCAACTGCTGCTGCTAACATAGTTTTTCCTGTACCTGGAGGACCATAAAGGAGTATACCTCTAGGCCATCCTAAAGGGAATAAGTCGGGCCTTTTTATTGGATATATTATAGCTTCCCTTATAGCTCTCTTAGCTTCGTCTAGACCTGCTATGTCATCAAATGTGATGCTTGGCTTTTCTTTGAGAACGAAGTCTGGCAAGTTTTCATTAATATCTCCTTTTATTTCAACTCTCACTTCATCAGAAATCGTTTCCCCGATTGGCTGGCTAGCCTTGTTTTCTAAATACTTTAATCTCAAATTTAATTCATAAATAGTCTTTCTATAAATTTTAGACATAGGGTGATCAGGATAATTTCTTATTATTTCTTCAAGAGCTTCAATGGCTTTTTTATATTTATCAATAGCCGTTTCATAGTCTTTATTTCTTTCTGCATCTAAGGCTTCGTGCATTTTTCTCCTAGCTGTTTGCTCTAACATTGCAACTGGGTTTGTTTCTGACATAGTCCGACCTCTTTTACTATGTTTATAAAAATTAGTTTAAAGAGGGGAAAGCCTGTTTATATTTGTTGTTCGTTTGGTAAGTCTACCTTTATTATACCTCTTGCTTCTAACCTATACAAAGTTGCTTTAATTATGTTTAAAGGTATACCCAATTCTTCTGATGCCTTCTTTAGGCTTAAGACACCATTTTTCTCCTTTATATACTCAAAGACTTTTCTTTCTATTATTTCAGGGTCAAACGTTTCTGGGACTTTAGGTGAAAGTTGTTCTGCTTCTTTTTGTGCTTTTGCAATAGCACTAGTTATTAGCTCGCTAGCCTCTGGGACTAACTCTGAAACGCTCTTTCCTTGAGGTATTGTATTAGATATTATACCTGTCTTCCTTATGACCCCTTCAGTCTCTTCTAATACGTTGCTTAGAGATGTAACAGCTTCTGGTGCAAAGCCAGATAGGTATTCATCCATGGAGCTCATTGCATATTTTAATGGTGCCAATACTTTAACTATTGATTCTAAGCTCCTTGTGTCTTGTATCCTTCTTATAGCAAGTTCAATCATATTCCCATAAGCTAATACTGCCTTTAAAACTCTCTTTTTTAATACTATTTCAGCAGCGCTCATTTCAGCTCCTTCATTATCGTTTGATCTTTTAGAATCTATCATTTTTTCATAATATCCTTGTATCTCGTTTATAATTGTGGTCTTTATTCTGTCTAATTCCATTTTTACAATTCCTAACTGGGCAAGTATTTCATCGTAATCTATGCCTTCTCCCTGATTTAGACCAGTCTCTTTGTATTGACCTCTTGCGAAGAATTTTTTAACTACATCACCTATCATTTTTTATCCCTCATCTCTAAAATATAAATATGATTCTAGAAAACTTTAGCAGTCTTCCCTGGTAACACCGGATTATTACTGTAACTCCTTGTTTTTAGGAGGAAAGGTTAAAAGATGTTAAAAATTATAGCTAAAATCTTGAAAATATAATCAAGCTCCTCCAGATAATTTTATTCCTAAATATTGCAATATACATGGCACATATCTTATTGTTTTTAAATTATTATATGTTTTACCCCATACATTTACATATTTAATAGAGACCTTATCGAGCAGAGAAAGATCTTCATCTCTTATCTCTATATTAGATGACATAGCATATTCTTTTACTCTCTCTTTATTTCTAGTTCCAGGTATAGGAAGGGCGTTATTATTTATTATCCACTTTAAACTTATTTGAGACCAAGTATAGTTATATTTTTGTGATATCATATCTAAAGTTGATATTAGTTCTTTATCATTAATTATTCTTTTAAACCTTTTATCTGATTTCTGCGCTAAACTGTATGGATTCTTAGCACCTGCTAATGCTCCCTTAGCTAGTGGGCTATAAGCTATTATTTCTATGTTCTCTTTTTTTGCAATTGGGAATAGATCAATTTCAGCAACTCTATAAGAAAGGTTGTATTCTATTTGATTAGAAATTATTTCATATTTAGATGTACATTGAATTGCATCTTTTAACAATTTCCCTGAAAAGTTTGAAACTCCTATATAGTCAACATATCCCTTATCTATCATTTTTTCCATTCCCCTTATTACTGTGCAAATAGGAATCCATAAAGGAGGAGGCCAATGTAGTTGCAAGAGATTTGGTTTGAATCCTAAATTGTTTATAGATCTCTTTACTCCCTTTTCAATAAAATAACTTGAAGGTCTAAATCCGCCTATTTTGGTAGCAACGAATGAAGAATCTATGGCTTTTAATTCTTTAAGCGCGTTTCCTAGAGATCTCTCGCTCTTTCCATTGCCATAAACTTCTGCTGTATCGAAAAAATTAATGCCCGAATCTAAGGATTGCTTTACAATTTCTTCAGCTTTTTTGATATCGCCTTTCCATGAGGTTGAGCCTATTTGCCAAAAGCCCAAACCAATTTCGCTTATCTTCATTTTTGTTTTTCCAAAAACTCTATATTTCATTTTAACCCCCGTTATTTTTATATAAGATATTTTTTAAAACTTAGTATTAGTAAAATTAAACTTTTTTAATTTATATTATAATAAATTTTTTGGGAGGAGGCTTTGGAAGAACTAATTATAAGGAAAATAAAGGATGTAAATGAATTAGAAAACGTTGTTGAAATAGAAAAATCTGCATGGGCGATGCCTGATTATAGGGAAACAACCCCAGTACATATGTTAAAGGCTCTTGTTGAAAATGGCGGAATAATTTTAGGAGCATTTGATAAAAATAATATGGTAGGTTTTAATATGGGTTGGAGTGTTGGATGTAATGAGAGTAGATATTTTTACAGCCATATGACTGGCGTCTTAGAAGAATACAAGTATAAAAATGTTGGATATAAATTAAAGATTAAACAAAGGGAAGAAGTATTAAAATTAGGAATAAATTTAATAAAGTGGACTTTCGATCCTTTACAATCTTTAAACCTAAATTTTAATCTAGAGAAGCTAGGCGCTATAGGGAGAATTTATAAAGAAAACTATTATGGCAATATAAGAGATTCAATAAATGAAGGGTTAGAAACTGATAGATTTGAGGCTGAATGGTACGTATCAAGCAAATATGTGACTGATAAGATAGAAGGCAAAATTAAAACGCCACCTGCCGAAGAATTAATAAGAAAAGGTGGATACATAGCTTTAGATAGAAAAATAAAAGGGGAAAATAAAGAAAGTTATATAGAGACACCTATAAAAAATGAGTTTAGTTTAGATAGAGTAATTTTGATATCAATACCGGCTAATATATCTTCAATAAAGAACATTGATAAAGAAACAGCTAAAAAATGGAGGCTATATACTAGAGAGGCGTATAAGTTTTATTTGAGCAAAGGTTACATAGCTGTTGGCTATACAAGAAATAAAGAAAATTATGGTTACGTAGTATTAATTAAATCTGAATTAGAAGACTTATTAAAAGGTGTTAATTTATGGAGTTAAAGAAAATAGAACTTTTTGAATTGTGGGTTAAATTAAAGGAAGATTTTGAGACGAGCTTTGGAAAAACAATTGAAAGACCAGCTATATTAATTAGAGTAGAAGAGAAAAATGGGGAAGTTGGATGGGCTGAATCAGTAGCTGGAGAAGGGCCATGGTATAGTTATGAAACATGGGAAACTGCATGGCATGTATTAAACGATTTTATAATACCGAAAATTTCTAAAGAAGAGGAAATAGATGTAGAGAAATTTAATGAAATGGTTTCTAATATTAGAGGTCACAATATGGCTAAAGCAGGGCTTGAAATGGCTTTATGGGATCTTAAGGCAAAAATTGAAGGAAAGCCTTTGTGGAAAGTTCTCGGAGGAGTTAATAAAAACATAGTTAGTGGGGTGAGTATTGGGATACAAAATACTACAGATGAACTAGTTAAGAAAGTATCTATGTTTTTAGACAAAGGGTATAGGAGAATAAAGATTAAGATAAAGCCTGGTTATGATATAGAGCCAATTATAAGGCTAAGAAAGGAATTTGGTCAAGATCTACCTTTGCATGTGGATGCGAATTCTGCATATAAATTAACTGATATAGAGTTGTTTAAAAAAATAGACAATTATAATTTGTTAATGATAGAACAACCATTGCATTGGAAAGATCTAGTAGACCATGCGGAATTAGCCAGACATTTAAGAACGCCTATATGCTTAGATGAGAGCATAGAGGACGTAAATGATGCAAGAAAAGCGTATCAACTAGGTTCTGCAATGATAATAAATATAAAACCTGGAAGGGTTGGAGGCTTTAGCGAAGTTTTAAAGATTCATGACTTTTGGTATAAGATAGCTAATAGACCCGTTTGGATAGGAGGCATGCTAGAAACCGGAATAGGAAGAGGTCACTTGGTTTCAGCAGCTACGTTACCTGGAGTTAAATATCCTAATGATATTAGTGCTAGTGAAAAATACTTTGAAAAAGATATAGTTGAGCCTCCTTGGATTCTAAATAAGGATGGAACCATTACAGCTCCTGAAAAGCCAGGAATTGGAGTTGAAGTTATGGAAGATTACATAGCTAAGAATTCAAAAAGAACTAAGCTCTATATTATTAACCCTAAAAAGTAAAAAGTAACAAAGAACTTTATTAATATCACAATTGACCCGGCCAATAAAAAGTCCTTATTTTTATATCCTGCTGTTCCATATGCAATTAAATTTGCTTGATGAGCAAATGGAGTTAAAAATGGAGAAGAAACGCCCATAGCTAAAACTGTTATAGCAGTTAAGGGATTGGTAAAAGATAAAGCTATTGGGGCAAGGATTATTGCAGCTGTAACGTAGCCAACGGTGTTGCTAAGTAATAAAGATAACAAAAATAAAATGAGAACAGAGTTATGTATAAGTCCTCCTACCATTGCAGAAAGGTTGCTTTTAACCATGACTTGGCCTATAGATAAGTATGCTCCTATAAAAACTATTAATGGCCACTCAACATATTCATACATTTTTCTAATAGTAGAAGATCCGCTGAATGATGATATTAATGCCCCGACCAAAAAAGATAAAGCCATATTTAAGCCAAAGCTGTTTGCTATTATTGCTATAGTTAAACCACTTAAAGAAAATATTGCTTTTCTTTTATCAAAGGCCTTTAACCCCTTACTATTTATTGGTAATAAATCATAATAATCGGCGAATTTCGCAACATCAGGTTCATAACCTTGAACTAATAAAACATCTCCAGGCTTTAGAACATAATCATAAATTCTGGTTATATAATTTGCAGAAGCAATTCCAATTACATATACATTATACGATTCAAAGTCGATTTCCTTTATTTTCCTTCCTCTTAGTTTTGACGATCCTGTTATTAGTAGTTCAAAGAACTGCTCTTTTCCTTCCATTGGTTTTTGAGAAATTTTTAGACCTTTTGAAGATAATATTAAAGGAAGTTGAGAAGGGGAAATCTTTAATAATAAAATATCTCCTTCTCTAAGCTCTCTTCTCTCGCCAATAAATCTCCAAGGTGAAATAACCCTTAAAACTTTGACACCAAAGGATTTCTCAATACTCCTAGGAGATTTTCCTATAAAATCGCTATCTCCTGTAACTTGTACTTCAATAATATAATTTTGCACAGTTATTTCTTTTAATGACGTAACTTCTTTCCTTTTTCTACCCAAGAAAGGAGTGATTAAAAAAGTTAATACTAATATGCTTATAAAAGAGGAAATTAAATTTATTTTTGCAAATTGCAGAAAATTTAAGTTATAGCCAAACTTATTATACCATTCGTTATCTAAAACAATGTTGGTTGAAGTTCCAATTAATGTCGTTGGCCCTCCTAAGATCGAGGCATAAGCCAACGGAAGTAAATATCTTGATATAGGTTTCTTAAGATTTAATGAAATAGAATATATTAATGGTATAAAGGCAAGAAGCAACGCTACATCGCTAATAAAACCTGATGCAATAACTGTTAAAGAAAGTAATAATAGCAATATAATTTTTTCATTTTTAACTTTTGATGTGATATAATTTCCTAAAACCTCTAAGAGGCCGGAATCCGCCAAGGTACCGGCTATTATCATAAGAGATATGAGTACAATTATTGTAACTGATGCAAAATTGCTTAACGCCTCTTGAGGCGAAATAAAACCAGTTAATACTAATGCTATCATTGTTACAACTCCAACTATATCATGCCTTAATCTTCTTGATAGCAGTAGAAATATGGAAACTGTTATGATTAAAATCACTATAATTTGATTAAGGCTTAGCATTGTTTTTTACCTTGCAAGATTTTTTATATGCTTATTATTATATAAGCTTATTTGAATTTTGTTGTAATTCATACTAAAATTAGTTTAAGAGAATTAAAGCTTAAAAAGAGCTTATGTATAATAAGTTTGCTAAAAAGATTATAGTAAAGGAGGTAAAAATGCAACAATATATAACAGATGCAATGCTAGGCACATTAACAAGGTGGCTAAGGATACTAGGATACGATGTTATATATTCAAGAGATTATTCTGATGGACAAATAATTAAAATAGCCATTAAAAGTAAGAGAACAATAATTACAAGAGACAAAGTCTTATATTATAAAGCTAAAAAACTGAATTTAGATGCGTATCTTGTAGAATCTGCAGAAATGCCTAAGATATTAGCTGAACTCTACTCCAAAAAATTGATAGACTTAGAATTAAATCCTGAAAAAAGTAGGTGTCCTGAATGTAATGGAAAATTAATTAAGATTACGGATAAGAATTTAATTAAAAGTAGGGTACCTCCTGGAGCATTGAAAACATATAATGTTTTTTATTTATGTAAAAGGTGTGGCCAAGTTTATTGGGAAGGGGGCCATTGGAAAAACATAAGAAGAATAGTAAACGAAGCAAAGTCATATTTATAAAATAAATATTTGATGTAAATAATGTTTCGCATATTAATAGATATTGAGATTTTAATAATTTAATAATATATTTATGATAAAAAATTGCTAAGTTTTTATTATTTTAATGGGTTTATTTATTCTTTTCTGCTTTTAGTTGGTATACTAGATCAATATAATATGGTGCTAGCTTTAATATATCTCTTTTTGAAATCATACCTACAGGCTTTAGTGTTTTAGAATTTAATATAGGCAAATGTCCTATACCTTTGCTGCCCATTAAGCTTGCTGCTTCTTCTAATGGAGTATCTTCAAATGCATAATATGGATTCTTTGTCATAATTTGGCCAGCATTGATACTAAGAGGCGATATGCCTTTAGCTACTACGTCTCTTACAATATCTGTTTTGGTTATTATACCTAAAAGATTCCCATTTTCATCTACTACAACTACTGATCCAACATCTCTTTCTATCATGAGTCTGGCTATCTCATTTACACTTTTTGTAGGTAGCACGTTTACTGTAGGTATTTTCATAACATCTCTAACTAAGTATTTTGGCACTGATGCCGACATTGTATCCACCCCTTTATAAAAGAAAGAAAAGAGTTTAAAGTATCTTTTGCTTTAATAGATATTTTTTAAAGAATAGTTTACATAAATCTTTTTTAAAAATGTAACGTGCCTTGTAGATCTTGGAGGTAAAAGAGTTTGTTTTAAAGCGACATTTATTACATCTTCTTTCTCAAGCTTAGGAGGATCAATTATTATACCTTTCCTTTTAACCTTTTTTATTTCAGGCTTTATAAACGATATTTCTTTTATACTTTCTTTAAACTCGTTTTCGAATTTGTTTATTAGCATATAAGAGTCAACTTTGTTATCATTACACATGATTATTTTTATTGAATTGCTATAGTATTCCATATCCTGAAAGCAAAGCATGGATTTTAAATAAGATATCATATCTTTGTAATCTATATCATAAACTCTATACCATTTATCAACATTAATTTTATCATCATTTATATAATCAATTAATACAGCAGGAATATATTTAATTCCTAATGATTTTAACGCCCTTGTTCTATGGGCTCCATCAATTATTGTGCCTGTTTTTATATCGGCAATAATTGGTTTTCTTATAATTTTTTGGGTTACAATTAATTTTTTCAATTCTTCTATATGTTCATCGATTGCTAATTCATGTTGCTTAAGGTCATTTATGTTGACTAAACCTATGTAAACTTTTTCTATATCTTTAGTTTCCACAAAGGCGCATCACCGCTTCACCTTTTCATAACGAATTATGGTTTTACAGATTAAAAACTTTGTATTATACTTCTAATAAATAATTTAATAAAAATTAAAAATTAAATAATAATTATTAAATGGGTTTCACTCTTCATCTTCGCTACTATCGCTTTCCTCTCCAGAACCTCCAAAGGAAGAAGAGTATCCCCCTCTTCTATATCCTCCTCTCCCCCCTCTTCTATATCCTCCTCTCGATCTTCCATAGCTCCTTGAGCTTGATTCAGATGCCTTTGGCGTGCTCTCTGGTATTTCTTCTGGTTTGGGGAGGCCTTCTTCGTCTATTTTATTGATTTCTCCACGAGAACCTATGTTTAATTGAACATCTCCTTTAAAGCTTGTAGTCCAAGCACCTTTTAATTCTACAGCATCTCCTTCATTAATCTTTCCAGCCTGATTACCCCACATTGTTAATTTTATTCTACCGCTCTCGTCACCAACTATGGCTTCGCTTATTGTTCTGTCTCCTCTCTTTGTGTGGATGACTTTTGGTTCGTCAACACTCAAAACCCTAACCTTAATAGATACATTATCTTCCCCCTCACGGAGGTCCGATACCTTACGACTATTATCCTCACTCAAGATTACATTCCTCACACTATTTACTTACGCCCTTCTGGGCAATTAAAATTTTGAAAATCTGTGGTTAAAAGTTTTCCCTTCGAACATAATGAGTTAAAATGCCTGCTTTATTTCCTTGATTTTTATTATAATAATAAAAAAATCAAAAATGTGTTTAAAAAGAATAAAAGCAGATTTAAATAATAGCATTATAATTTAATGTATACTTTCTTATTGTTAATATTTCTTATTTTTTATATAATCATAATTACTTAAATACTTCCATTTATATAATATAATGCAGAAATCCAGTATGAGGTGGTGTATTCTTTATGATAGACAGAAAAAAAGGACTGAGTAAAGGGGCATTATATGGGATTATCGTCGTAATTATCGTCGTAATTATCGTAGGTGGAGTAGCTGCTTACTATGCAACAAGAAAGCCGACAACCACAACATCTGTTCCTCCAGTGACAACAACAACCACAACAACAACCACAACAACAACCACAACAACAAC
>ERZ1669250.817-NODE-817-length-12043-cov-5.491575_pt1 | contig 12043 bp, 11 predicted proteins | sample MGYA00579295_ERZ1669250 | MGnify/ENA primary metagenome ERZ1669250 (study PRJEB41166, sample SAMN08046056) | hot springs metagenome | biome: hot spring; feature: acid hot spring; material: thermophilic sediment; isolation source: thermophilic sediment from acid...
CGAAATTCACAAATTTAATATATAAATTAATTAGAATTTTTATAAGAGACAATAATAAAAGAGAGAAATATTTGAATAAAATTGTAAAAGAGATTGACAATTTTCAAAACTCTTTGGAAAAATATTTTAAAAAGAAAAAAATATACATTTTTATTACTTTAATTATATCTGGGCTTATGTGGATATCAGACTTTTTTGTTTTTAGCCTTGTTTTATTATCTTTACACACAAACCCAATTTGGATATATTCAATATTTGCTCAAATTATATTGGTTTTTATAACGCTATTACCAATATCTCCTGGAGGGAGCGGAGTTGTTGAATTTTCGGCTGCATTACTTTATTCACCTTATGTACCCTCGGGTATATTACCAATGGCAATATTAAGTTGGAGATTTGTGATATTTTATTTAAATATAATTGTTGGGTCCATCATAACATTCGTATATATAGCAAAAGGTGGTAAGAAAAATGAGAATAAAAATATGCCCTAAATGCGGAAGTACAAGGATATATTATCTAAACGGTATGATAACTGGCGAGGTTTACAAGTGTGAAGATTGTGGCTACATTGGATCCCTAATATTAGAAATAGATGAAAAGGATTATGAAAAATTTTTAAAAGAGATCAGGAATAATAGCCAGCATTCATAGCCTTAATATCTTCCTCCAAAAACTTTTTAGAAACATTGTATTTCAATGCTTCCAAAAGTGATTCTAAAGGCAAATGCTTAGTTATAGCAGCATATTTTCCCAACAATACCATATTTGCAATTTTTGGTGAAGATATTTTAGCTGCAATTTCAGATGCATTTATATTATATATGTTTTTTAGATCTTTAGGTACTTTTGTAACTAATGTTGAATCAATAATAACATATTCGGCCTTTTTAACCATTTCAATGTATTTGTCAAAAGTTTTTTGATACATGATTATTAAAACATTGGGCTCATTTGCGTTTAAATCATAAATTTCATTGTCATCAACAATAATGTCCGCACTTGTTATTCCAGATCTTACAGCTGCAGTATATGATCTAGTCATCACGACATTTTTATTTAAGATATTAGAAAATGCAGTAGATAAAATAACACCTGACAAAACAACGCCTTGCCCAGCCCAACCACCAATCTTTATCTGTATCATTCTTTCACCCTTTGAATTAATTTTTCAAGTTCATCGGATAATTCGGGTTTTTCAACGTCAACAAATTCACCTATCTTAAATGGTCCTTCAGCATTTTCCTTAAAATTATCCCTGAAATAGTGTAACATCTCTATATGATCCATGTTTAATATTCTGCCACCGTATGTTGGACACTGCGATATTACTTCAATAAATGAAAAACCCTTTTTGTTTATGGCCTTTTTTATTGATTCTATTAATTTGTTTAAATGCCATGTTGTCCATCTTGCAACATAGGATGCCCCTGCAGCTTTAACAACTTCAGAAACGTTCAAACTGAATGCTGGATTTCCATATGGAGTGGTTGCTGTTTTGGCATCATGCGGTGTTGTTGGAGCAACCTGACCGCCTGTCATGGCATATACAGCATTATTTACCATTATTACGGTCAAACCTATGTTTGTTCTTGCAGCGTGTAATAAATGGTTACCTCCAATTCCTACTGCATCTCCATCGCCAGTAACAACTATAACCTTTAATTTAGGATTTGCAACCTTTACACCAGTTGCAAATGCAATCGGTCTTCCATGCGTTGTGTGCAAAGAATCTATCCTGAGATATGGAGATGGTATCCATGCCGAACATCCAATACCGCTCACAGTAACTATCTCTTCCTTTGGAATTTTTAATTGTTCTATGGCCCTTATTAATGCACCTAAGATTTGACCGTCACCACATCCTGGACAAAATGCAGTTGGTAACCTTCTCAAATATTTCTCCCTTATGTATTCTGTTGTTATTATACCTGGCATTAGAGATTCACCTCGATCGCCGAAATTACCTCTTTTGAAGAATGAACTCTTCCATTTACCTTTGGTATGTGAACAACGCGCTTCTGGAATATTTTTTCAATTTCCATTTTATAACCTCTTAAACTCATTTCAACAAGGAATACCTTCTTAATATTTTCAGATATATCATATAACCTTTTTTCAGGTGCTGGCCACAATACTTTAGGTCTGAAAAATCCAATTTTAATCCCTTTTTCTCTCAATTTCATATATGCACCTTTTGCAGGTCTTGAAGAGGCTCCATATGATATTATCAAATATTCAGCATCATCAACATCATATTCTTCCCATTCTTCAATATTATTTCTATTTTTCTCAATCTTATTTACCAACCTTCTTACCAATTGATCTTGAACCTCTGGTTCACCAGTATCCCTTGTTCCATCTGGTTTATGTGTTGAACCTGTTACTATCAATTCAAGTCCTTCCCCAAACCTTCCCATTGGAGGTACTAAATCTTCTCCCCACCTTGTCGTTTCCTCAAAACTCATCGCTCTTTTTCTATCAACTATTTCTACTTTTTCAGGAATCACGAGCTTTTCCATCATATGGCCTACCTCAGCATCTGAAAGCAAAATAACAGGCACCCTATATTTTTCAGCCAAGTTAAAAGACTTTATCGTAAAATCAAACATTTCCTGTACAGAATTTGGAGAAAGAACAATATTTTCATAATCACCATGGGAACCAAACCTTGATTGCATGACATCACCCTGTGCAGGCCTTGTAGCCTGTCCTATTGCAGGGCCTGCTCTTTGAACATCTATAATAACTATTGGTGTTTCTGTCATTGCTGCATATCCTATATTTTCTTGCATCAGTGAAAAGCCTGGGCCTGATGTTGCTGTCATGGACTTGATTCCCGCCCAGGAGGCTCCAATGATTGCAGATATTGATGCAATTTCATCTTCCATCTGTAAAAATTTCCCGCCATATTTGGGAAGAAGTTCTGACATTGTTTGTGTTATTTCACTTGCAGGTGTTATTGGATAGCCTGCAAAAAATCTACATCCGGCAACTATTGCACCATAAGCTGCAGCAACATCGCCCTCAACAAAATATTTTCCAGGTTTAATCATGCATGCACCTCCACGGCAAAATCTGGGCAATACAATTCACAAAGCCTACATACTATACAATTTTTAAGATTTTTTATCATTGGATAATATAATCCATATTCATTTACTTCATCAGATTTGCCCAATACATCCTTTGGGCAAACGTCAATGCATATACCACATCCTTTGCAAAGATCCTTATTTATAGCAATGTCTTTAACTGTTAATGGCATGGATGATAAAAAGATAGTAATTATAAAAAGGTTTCATAATATTAATGAAAAATTTAAATAAATTAAATAATTATATTTTCTAATGCAATTAAATGCAGAATATCCAATTAGAACAGAAAATTTATCAAAAATGTATGTTAAAGATAAATACGCTTTAAATAATATTAATATAAAAATAAAAAAAGGAGTGATTACAGGATTTTTAGGACCAAATGGTGCTGGTAAAACAACAACAATAAAACTATTACTAGGCCTTCTTAAACCGACAAGTGGTAGTTCATACATATTTGAAGAATTGGTTAAGACAGAAAAGGCATGGATTAAAAAATACATAGGATATTTACCAGAATTTCCAAAATTTCCGGGATATTTAACTCCAAATGAACTATTAAAAATATATGGCAATTTACTAGGGATGGACAAAAGGGAATTATATGCCAGAATAGATGAATTATTAAATATAGTTGAACTTGAAGATGTTAAAAATAAAAAGATGAAAACGTTCAGCAAAGGTATGCTTCAAAGGATAGGAATTGCATCAGCCCTTTTAAACTCTCCTCCTTTATATATATTGGATGAGCCGACTAGCGGACTTGATATATATGGCCAACAATTAATAAAAAATATCATAAAGGATTTAAATTCAAAGGGAAATACAATTTTCATGTCTTCTCACCTATTAAAGGAAGTACAGGAGATTTGTTCAGATGTAATAATTTTGAACAAAGGCAAAGTAATTTGGAGTGGAACCATTGATGAATTAACACATGCAAATTTAAATATTAATGTAAGCATTAGTGTAAATAATATAGATGATGCAATCAAATTACTTAAAGGACAAGACTTTATAAAAAATATTGAGAAAAATGGAAACTATATAAATGTATTTATAGAAAATAAAGAAATGGTTCCTGATATTGCAAATATATTGGTAAAAAATAATTTTAAAATATATGAAATAAAGATTGAATCATTAAACATTGAGGACGCTGTTTTAAATATTTTAAAGGGTGATAATAATGAAAATTGATAATCTATTTATTAAAAAATTAAAGGCGATATTATTATATGATTTTTATAAAAATTTAAGATCATTAAGGATTTTAATTTCATTTATTTTAGTTTTTGCTATTGGATTAATTTTAGTCTATCTATATGGGGACTTGTTTAAAAAAAATTCATATGTATTAGAATTGAGCGTTTTATATTTGGGTAATACTAATATAATACCTTTACTGCTTGGATCATTATTAACAATGGATGCAATATCCATTGAATTTGAAAAAGGTACTTTTATTACGCTATTTTCAAAACCTATAACCAAAAGATTCTACTACTTTGGAAAATTATTATCTTCAATTTTATACCTATTAATGGAAATATTGATATTTATTTTAACCGTATTCTTAATTTCAACAGCCATTTTCGGAAATCAATCTGACGTTGAAATATCCTTGTTAATGCTGCTTGGATCAATATTTGTAATTTCTTTTTTTGCTATATTTACATTTTCTATAAGCTCTATGATAAAAAATTCCATTGCAAGCTTTTTCATTACATTTGGATTATGGCTAGCGCTCGATATAGGAATTGGTTTGTATTCATATTATAAAGGTTTTTCAACCTGGATGTTTCTTGTTCCTTTATTTGGTGAATCTATAATACCTTATGCTATTAAGCAAGCATACCTATATCCAAATTCTACTTTTAAATATTATATATATAATTCTGGAATGACAAATATACAATTTTTAACTCTAATTATAGGTGTAAACATAATATACATTATTTTATTATTATTAGCAGGATATTTTGTATTTTTAAAATCTGATATAAAAGAACAATAAAATATTTAAAAAATTTAAAAATCTAATGTATATTCAATATTTTCTTGTTTCATAAATTCCTCAATGGCCGTTAAATTTTCTTGGCCAACTGCTTGTATTGTCAATGTTATATATACAGAGCCAGCATTGAGTTTTTGTGATATTCTGTCTGTTTCTATATCAATTACATTTATCTGCTTTTGTGATAGGAATTCCAAAATTCTCTTCAATTGTCCTGGTTTGTCTAATATTTTCACCTTTATCTTGAACAATAGCTTTTCTTTCATGAGTCCCTTAAATATGATCTGTGATAAAAGGGTGTAATCCACATTTCCTCCTGAAATTATAGAAACTACCTTTTTCCCTCTTAAATTAACCTTTCCTGATAATAGAGCGGCGAGGGACGCAGCACCCGCTGGTTCTGCCACGAGTTTGTTCCTTGTTAATAGCATGTACATTGCATAGGCAATCTCGTCATCCGTTACTGTCACTACATCATCTACATATATCCTTGTCATTTCAAATGTAAGAGGGCCTGGAATTTTTACCGCAATGCCATCTGCAATGGTATCAGCAGTTTTGAGAGGTACAATCTCCCCTTTTTCCAAGGATTGCTTCATTGATGGTGCTCCCTCTGCTTCAACGCCTATTATTTTTATTTTACTGTTAAGAGACTTTAGAGCAAATGAAATACCTGATATCAGGCCTCCACCACCTATTGGAACTATTACTGCCTCAACATCTTTTAATGATTCAAATATTTCCAATCCTATTGTTGCTTGACCAGCTATGATATATGGATCGTTAAATGCGTGTATATACGACATTTTGTGTTTTTCAGCATACTCTATTGCTTTTTTATATGCATCATCATATGAATATCCATATAATTGTACCTCTGCACCATAATATTTTGTAGCAATAACTTTTATCGGCGGCGTAAATATTGGCATAAATATTACGGCTTTTGTATTCAATGTTTTAGCAGCATATGCTACGCCCTGAGAATGGTTTCCAGCACTAGCAGCAACAACTCCATTTTTCTTTTCCTCTTGAGAAAGATGGTATATTTTATTGTAAGCACCTCTAATCTTAAATGATCCAGTGGTCTGTAAATTTTCCAATTTCAAGTATACATCTGAACCTGTAATTTCAGAAAATATCCTTGAATGTTCCAAAGGAGTATTTTTAACAACATTTCTCAGAATTTTTTCAGCCTCCATTACGTCGGTCATACTTATCATATATTGTTCTGTCATCTTCATCACCCCAGCATTTCTAAAAATTCTCTTCCTTTAATTCCAGCCATAATCCCAATCTCCTTAGCTTTATTTGATAAAATTACAACAGGTTTTTCAAGCATATCCTCGAAAGTTGATACACCTGTAACAATGCCAGCGATGTCACCCATTTTGTTGGCCGTTTCAATATTCAAATATCCACACATGAGATATCCTTTTTCCCTCTTGATAACAAGAAGATATGCATTTCCAAGATTCCACCTAAATCCTAAGGCCTCTCCATTGTTTAGTTTAATCTGTTCAATTTCCATCTATTATGAAAAATTCAGCCATATAATTAAATTTTTTGAAATTAAAAACAATTTATATTATTATAAAATTTTTAACCAATTTTTAGAAATTGATTAAATAATAATTTGTAATATTAAGTTGAATGTTAATCAGAGTACCATCAAAATTAATTTTATTCGGTGAACATGCTGTTGTTTATGGAGAACCAGCAATCTCGATGGCAATTAATTTTTATTTTTACATTGAATTTAAGAAATCTGATAAATATCTAATAGACAACAAAGTTCCAGACCCTAAGTTTCATTCATATATTCTAAAGGCATTGGAATTAACTCAATATAATGAAGGTTTTGAAATAAATATAAGATCGCATAAATTTCATAGCTCGGGATTGGGATCATCTGCAGCTGTTACAGTAGGAACAGTGGCATCAGTATTAAAATTAAAGAATGAATTTCAGAAGGAAAAAATTGCAAAAATATCATTTAATGTTGAATATGAAGTTCAGGGAAGGGCGAGTCCTATAGATACATCCACGGAGACCTCCGGAGGAATAATATATATAGGAAATAATTATGGGCAGAAATTGTGGGATATAGAAAAAAATGGGATTACATGGGAAATAAGGAGATTAAAAGACATTAATTTGGAATTTATTGTTGCAAATTCAGGAATTAGAAGTTCAACATCAAATTTGGTTGCAAAAGTTGCAAGATTTGTCAAAAATAATAAATTTGGAATGGAAATAATTAAAGAGATAGGAAAATTAACTGAAAGTAGTGTAAAATACATAGAAAATGTTGATTATGAAAAAATAGGTGAATTGATGAATAAAAACAACAAGCTTCTTACAATTTTGGGTGTTGGAAATAAAGTTACTTCTTATATAATAGATCGAGTTTCACCATATTCATATGGGGCGAAAATCACAGGAGCAGGCGGAGGAGGGTCTGTTATTATTCTACCTAAAAATAAAGAAAAAGTTATTGATATTTTGAATAGCATTAATATACCACATGTCGTTGTAAATACAGATTTAGATGGTGTTAAATTATCTGACTAGATATTTTTAAAATTGTTTTTACAGCATCATTTTCATCAACACTCATTAACTTTATTCCCTGAGAATTTCTTCCTTGTATCGGTATTTCATTAACTTTAAATGCAATTGTCATTCCATTTTTTGTCTGCAACATTATCAAATCATTTAAATCAACAACCATTACGGATACAAGATATCCGGTCTTTTCGTTGACTTTTTGTCCCTTTATTCCAACGCTGCCTCTATGAGTCTTTCTAAATTCGCTTATCTTTGTCAATTTGCCTTTTCCTTTCTCCGTTACCGTTAATAAAAGGGAATTTTCAGTTCCATTCGTCATGGATATTACTTCATCTCCATTTTTAATTTTAATTCCTAATACTCCATAGGCATTTCTTCCCATAGGCCTAATCTCTTTAGAATCAAATCTCACAACCATTCCCTTCTTTGTTGAAATTATTATTTCATCATTTTCATCTATCAACTTTACATCTTTTAAAATGTCATTTTCCAATTTTATACCAATGATGCCTTTTGATATAACATTTTTAAATTCTTCTATTGGTGTTTTTTTCACAATACCATTTTTTGTTAAAAATAAAACATATCCCTTTGAATTTTCATTATACGGAATCATGTATACAATCTTTTCATCTTCATGTAAATTGATAAAATTATTTATCGATTTTCCTATAGCTTTTCTAGACATAACAGGCAATTTATAAACATCCAATGAATATACCCTTCCAGTGTTTGTGAACAGTAATAATTGATCTCTATTATTCGCTATAATTATTTGTAAAGGAATGTCCTCACCATATTCTGTTATTACTCCTTTGCCACCCTTTGATTGTGTCTTATATTCATTAATAGGAACCCTTTTTATGTATCCCCTTTCTGTAAGAGTGATTATAACATCTTCTGGAGGGATTAAATCCTTTTCTTCTCTCCTTATTACATTTTCTTTAATTATCTCGGTTTTCCTTTCATCCCCATACTTTTTCTCTATCTCTAATAATTCTTCTATTACAAGATTGTATATCTTTTCATCTGATGATAAAATATCCTTTATTTTTCTTATTTCATCAACAATATTATTTTCCTCCCTTAAAATATCATCTCTCTCCATAGATGTCAATCTCTGGAGCCTCATTTCTAATATTGACTTCGCTTGAATTTCACTTAAATTAAAACTCTTTTGAAGATTTAATGATGCTTCATTAGGATTTGAAGATTCTTTAATAATTTTAATTACTTCATCTATATTTTCAATCGCCTTTATTAATCCTGATAAAATATGCTCCCTTTCCTCATCCTTTTTTAATTTATATTCCAATCTCTTTTTAGTTATGTTAAACCTGTGCTTGGCATATTCAGATATTAAATCCTTTAGGTTAAAAATCTTTGGTACATTATCTAATACTGCAAGTAATATTATTCCATACGTAACCTCTAGCTGGGAATGTTCAAATAACTGATTTAAAACAATTTCTGGATTTGCATCCTTTTTTAATTTGAATATAACCCTTATTCCATCTTTATTGCTTTCATCTTTAATGTTAACAATCCCAGTTATTTTTTCTTCTTTAATAAGTTCAGATATTTTTTGCAATAATTCTGATTTATTAACTTCATAAGGTATTTCGGTAAATACAATAGACTTACTATTTTTATCCTCCTCTATTTTATATTTACCCCTTACCTTTATTGTACCCTTTCCTGTCCTATAAGCATCCAGAAGTCCACTGTAATTTAAAATTACACCACCGGTTGGAAAATCAGGACCTTTTATTATATTAATCAAATCATCAACGGAACAATTATTATTTTTTATATAATAAATAATAGCATCTATAACATCTTTTATGTTATGGGGAGGTATGTTTGTGGCCATACCTACAGCAATGCCAGAACTTCCATTTATCAATAAATTTGGAATGCCAGATGGCAAATATACAGGTTCTTCCAATGTTCCATCGAAATTTTGCATCATTGGAACTGTTTCCATGTCTATATCTTTTAACATTTCCTCTGCAATTTTATTTAATCTAGCTTCAGTATACCTCATCGCCGCTGGAGCATCCCCATCTACACTTCCAAAATTACCTTGACCTTCTATCAAAGGATATCTAAATGTAAAAGGTTGGGCCATCCTCACCAATGCCTCGTAAATTGGGGATTCTCCATGTGGATGATATTTACCCATTACTTCTCCAACAATTCTTGCGCATTTCTTAAAAGGTTTATCGTGATAAAGGTTCATTTCATGCATAGAATATAAAATCCTTCTCTGAACAGGCTTCAATCCATCTCTAACATCAGGTAAAGATCTTCCAATAATTACACTCATCGCATAATCCATGTATGATGATTTCATTACTTCTTCAATAGGCTTAACTTTTATCTCTTCCATAAAAACACCTCAAATATCTAAATTCATGACTTCTCTGGCATGCTTTATTATGAATTCTCTTCTTGGTTCAACAGATTCTCCCATCAACAATGAAAACAATCTATCTGCCTCTGCAGCAGTTTCAATATCTATTTTTATTAATTTCCTAGTTTCGGGATTCATTGTTGTTTCCCAAAGTTGTTGTGGATTCATTTCCCCCAATCCTTTAAACCTTTGAACTATTGGATTTCCAAGCTTTTTGAGTAATTCATCCTTTTCTTCATCTGAATATACATAATAAATGTCATTACCTTTTTGTATTCTATAAAGTGGAGGTTGCGCTATATAGATATGGCCATATTCAATTAATTTTTTCATATATCTATAAAAGAATGTCAACAAGAGTGTCCTAATATGCGCTCCATCTACATCTGCATCCGTCATTATAATTATTTTACCATACCTTAATTTTGAATAATCAAAATCATCCTTAACTCCAGTACCAATAGCAGAAATCAGGGCCTTTATTTCTTCACTTTTAAACGCCTTTTCCAGATTGGCCTTTTCAACATTTAAAATTTTACCTCTCAAAGGTAAAATAGCTTGGAATTCCCTATTCCTGGCCTGTTTTGCACTTCCTCCAGCACTATCACCTTCAACAATGAATAATTCTGTTTTGTTTCTATCCTCCAATGAACAATCAGCAAGTTTTCCAGGCAGGTATAGATTGTCCATCCAACTTTTCCTTTTTATAGCTTCCCTTGCCTTTTTTGCAGCTTCTCTTGCCTCAGCGTTCAATAAAACTCTTGCAACTATGGCTTTTGCAGTATTTGGATGTTCTTCAAAATATGTAGAAATGTTTTTTAAAGATAATGAATAAACAATCCCCTTTACTTCATTATTCCCTAATTTGGATTTTGTTTGTCCTTCAAACTGTGGTTCTGGATGCTTTAATAAAATTACACAAGTTAAACCTTCCCTAATATCCTCTCCTGTAATCGTTATATCTTTTAATAAATTGTTCTTTTTTCCATAATCATTAATGGCCTTAGTAAGTGCGGTCTTAAATCCAACTACGTGTGTACCCCCATCCTCTGTATAAATATCATTTACATATGACAATAATGTTTCGTGTTGTTGATCAGAATATTGAAAAGCGACTTCTAATATTATATTATCTTCTGAATCTTTGAAATATACTACGTCATTATGAAGTGGATTGTTACCCTCATTTAAAAATTTAATGAATTCAATTAATCCACCATCATATTTAAATTCCTCAACAAAATTATTTTGCAAATCTTTTAATACTATTCTAAGCCCGGCATTTAAAAATGCAAGATTTCTTAACTTCCCCCTTATTATTTCATAATCAAATTTTGCATTTTTGAAAATTTCTGGATCGGGCTTAAATCTTACAAAAGTACCACTAGTTGATTGTATCTCTAAAATTGATCCATCATCCAAAAATATAGGATAATTATTAATTTCACCTAAATCTTTTATGTCATATAATTTTTTACCTCTTGAATAATCTTGTAAATACAACCTGTTATTTCTTTTCACAGCTATCCTAAACTTTTCTGAAAGAAAATTAACAACATGTATACCAACACCATGTAAACCTCCTGATACTTTATATACCTTTTTTTCAAATTTGGCACCTGAATGTAATTCTGTCAAAACAATTTCCAACGCTGGTTTACCATATTCAGGATGTATTTCTACAGGAATTCCTCTTCCATCATCCTCTACGCTGACACTTCCGTCAGGGTACAACGTGACCAATATATTTTTACAAAATCCTGCTAAGGATTCATCTATACTATTATTTACAACCTCCATCAAAAGTTGATATAAACCTCTCTCATCTGTGGATCCAATATACATTCCAGGGCGCTTTCTTACAGCTTCTACGTCATTTAGAACCCTTATATCCTCTGCCTTATAGTCATTACCTTTATTTTCTTCCATTAATATCTCCTT
>ERZ1669250.818-NODE-818-length-12043-cov-3.233233_pt1 | contig 12043 bp, 12 predicted proteins | sample MGYA00579295_ERZ1669250 | MGnify/ENA primary metagenome ERZ1669250 (study PRJEB41166, sample SAMN08046056) | hot springs metagenome | biome: hot spring; feature: acid hot spring; material: thermophilic sediment; isolation source: thermophilic sediment from acid...
CAGAGATAAGGAGAGAATCAAATCTTTTCATCTCGGGGTTTTTAATCCCTAATATATTCCGTGATTACAGCGAAACTCCCAAAAAGTACGGAGTTTGCATGATGTGGAATCCGGAAAATAAAAATGGGTTTATTAAATACATCAGTGATTTAGAAAAAAATTTATTTGTTCACGATACTCGGGATGAGCGCTCAGCTTACAGCACTTTGCCGTTTAATAATAATAATGTAAGGTTCCCTATTAACGAGGTTGAGTTGCCTGATAGGCATATAATCTTTAGTTTTATAGAAAACAGAAATAATTCTGATAAATTATTTGCCGATCAGATTGAACTCGTGGTTAATTATAATATACAAAATTGACTCTTGTTTCATACGGTGCCATAATATCTAAGTAACTTAAGAACGTATGAGGCCCTGTTATGATAATGAACAACGTTGCAACGGTTAATTACACTCCTCAGCAAGTAATTAACCGTCTTATCGATCTCTCTTATATTCCATTTGTTTATGCGCCCGTAGAAGAAAAAAACGGCAAAGCGCGTATTATCCCTTTCTTCATGTGGCAACATGTGCCAAAAGAATTGATTAAAGCGGCGCAAATGTATCGAGATAATTATAACAATCCTTTTGTGCGCAGTGCCATAATTCAATTCGAGCGCGAAAACGGAATTCTCCATAAGGGCGGCATTAGTTATGGTACACCCCATAAGTCAGTAATTAAAAAAATTATGGAGGCTCATAAAAAGAACCGCCTACCGTTTGAATGGGTAATAGTAAACAAGGCATCAGGCACCAAGATACCGGAAATGTTGCATATCTGGAAGCACTCTTATAAGAAGGGTGCGCACGGTAGGTTTATATGGCATACCCTAGTAAATACGGGGGTATTGCATTCTACCCCTAATGGTACATGGCCTATATATCAACGTTTGCCTCGAACCACAATGCGCGGAGTTTTCCCGGTTCCGATTGGAAGATCCGAGTTTGATGTATTAAAAAATTCTACGGTTCCAGCATGGCTAGGAAGCTCTGAAAAGATCTCTGCGGTAGGGATGGTATCAGGTTCGTATGTTCGGTGGGTGCCATACAATGACCCCGGAATATTATGGGTTAATTATTTTCACGATGGAATGGGAATTCATTATTACCCCCGAGCCTCGTATGGTTTTCCGCAATCAGCGGGATGCGTTGAGGAACCTTTGGCTAACTCTAAAATAACCTACCATTTTTTGCATTACGGTGTTCCTGTAACCATTAGTGCTCAAAAATTTAGTGACCAAACCACCTAAAAAATAAACCGCCGAAAGGCGGTTTATTTTTTTTAAGCACTCTTTTTGCGTTGCTTGCTATTGATTGGGGGTTTAACACCGTTCCAATAATATTTTGCTACTTCATCGAAGATCTTTATGGTCGCATTGTTTTTGCGGGCGGCGTTGAGTGCTATCTCTACTACTTGACCGCTAGCTGTCCAAGTATAAGTTTTACCGTTTTCTACAAAAACATCAAAAACTCCCCCGCCTATGGTGGCTACTATACAAATAATATCCTTACCATTAACCGTTGGCACAAAAGCCTTCTTCATGTTTTGTCTCCTTGTCTTGAGTAATTAACCTTTTGACTAACTTAGTAACGCCTGAGACTATCGCGATATCGTCTTGCTTTGAACTTCTATCGCGAATTATATCACATAAATCTGGATTCTGTAAAATTTTTAAAAACTCAAGATAATATTTATTGTTTTCTAAAATCCTACTTGAGATATCGTTGATGAAAATGATGTTAAATATAATGTAAAGCCCCGTAATTAACGTAAAATAGTAATTTTTAGCTGAGTTATTTAGCTCAACCAAAGAAGTAATCGCCAAATTCAAATCATCATTCTTGATGTAGCCAAGAATCAACATGAAAGCGTCAGCATCTTGGGGGGCGTAAAAGCCATTTTCCGCTATGAAATTTTCACAAAGCAGTAAAGCTAATTTGGTTGACATAGTTGTAGGTCTCGTAGATATCTTAATATTTATGATAGGGTATCATTTAATCATTTTTTCTTTAATAAAATATTTAGCTTATTTGACTAACGATCTTAAATAGTCTACAATGTGTTTTGTAGCAATTGGGCTACGTTAATTAAGGACAAAAGTTATGGCTAGCGAAAAGAATCTCACTCTGGGGAGTTACGTCGAAGACCTAATAGAAAAGCAGCAATCCGTGAACATTTACCTGTCGAGTGGGGTGCGACTTCATGGCCGCATCGTAGCATTCGATTTGGAAAGCGGTGTTATTTTTCTTTCCCAGAATGGGACAAACCCAGAAGCAAATGGGGTGATTGCTGTCAACTTTGACAAAGTTGCCAGCATGGCCCTGAATAGGGGTTAATTTACTCTTATTCATACCAGAATTGCTCTTAAGAGCAATTCTGGCAAAACAAGAGAAAAATAAACTACAAATTCATAGTAGAAAGTCTTCAATAAAAACGATATGAATAGCACAATCACGCTGGAATGAGGTAAAAAATGAAAGCGGAATTAAACTTTGAATCCTATCGAGTGGACGATCCTTTTTTAGATTTATCAGAGGATGATAAGCTCTACTTTATTGAATCAAATAATGGGGATGTATTGTCTCCGGAATTGCCGCCCGACAAAATGCTTCGTTTTGCTAAACAAAATCTTGGGATAAAAGCTGGTAGCTTAGAAGAGTTAGCAGAAATTTTTAAGGAAATTGGCGAAATATCCTTGCATAGCAAGATACTCCCCGAAAGAGAAAAAGAGTTGGAAGAGATGTACGAAGAAAATGTTCGTGCTACAGCGAAAAAGTTTCGGGAGGATGTTTTTGCTTATTTCGAGATAACTGAGGCGAATATTAACATAGCTGGCTATAATAAAGCTCTTGAGATTTCTTTGCGTTTGGCTGGTAAAGGCCGATATAAATCGGCGTTCTTGATTTTTAAAGAAATCAAAGAACTCGTCACCCTTTAAAATCTGAGCCAGAGGCTGCAACAACTAGAAATGATAAAAAATAGTAACGCTCAACCGCAATTGGTTCTGGATTCTAGTCCCGACCGGAATCAACGTGAAGTTATCCAACACCGATCCGGCCCCTGTTTGGTGCTGGCTGGTGCCGGGGCCGGAAAAACCTTCTCGATAATTGGCCGAGTTTTTCAATTGATCTCGGCAGGTGTAGATCCCTCCAAGATACTACTCATTACTTTCTCTCGTAAGGCCACCCAAGAACTAAAGCAGCGGTATGACGCGGGGAGAATGAAATCGGGAGTAATAATAACTAATTATCACTCTCTAGGATTTAGATTTCTTTCTAAATACCATTCCAACGTTGGTTTGCGCAATGATCATCAATCCCGCTTTTCGCTGGTAGAAAACGAAGAGCTGCTAAATATTTACTACAGTACGCGGCAAATAACAGATAAAGCAGAGCGGAGCGAAATAAGTTATTTATATCGAATTATTGATATGGCCGAAAATTATGACATAATTATTCGGAACGATGAGCTATCATCTCTTTATTCGGATTTCAGTGAGTTTGTCCAAAAAGAATTTCCTAAACTTTCTGGAATCGCAATCCAAAAAACTTGGCGTTTAGGCGAAGAAATAAGTGAACTTAAAGAGCGCTTTAATGTAGTCACATTTAATGATCTTATTAGCTTGCCTAATGTGATACTTGCTAACAGCCCCTCAATACGCGAAGAAAATGCGCGTCAATATGAGTACATTATTGTCGATGAATTTCAGGATACTAATGTCGCGCAGTTTAATATGTTAAGGTATCTTACTAATCTTGGTAAGAACCCGAACATTATGGTGGTGGGAGATGATGATCAATCAATATACGAATGGCGCGGAGCGGCGCCAAGTAATATCCGTAAATTCCACGAAGAATACGGCAGCCGCATCATAAAGCTGGAATTAAACTATCGTTCGGAAAAAAGAATTGTGGAATGCTCTTCACGCTTAATAAGTAATAATCAATCGCGCATGCCCAAGAATCCTATTCCTATCAAAAATATCGAGGATAAAAATCAAGTTAAAATCGATGTATTTGAGAGCGAGCGATCAATGATCGCGAATCTGGGTGACGAGATTGAAGCGCTGATTAATGGTGGCTGTGAATTAAATAAGATTGCTATTCTGATTAGAAATAGGTTCATGGTATTGAAGTGCGAAGCTGAACTAATCCGTCGTAACATCCCGGTTACGGTAGTTGGGGCTAAATCTTTTTTTGAATACAAAGAAATCAAGTTTTGTCTTAGCGCCTTAAGATTGTTTTTCAATAAGCGTGATATCCAAGCTTTTCTAAACCTCAAAGATCTAATCCCCGGTTTGGGGGATAAAAAAATAAGGCAAATCATCTCAGAACTGGACTCTGACTTAGCAATAAGTATTGAGGAGGCCGCGAAGAAGTTATTTGAAAATCAGCGTTTTTACGCGGGTTTAAAAAATATTTTTGAGCTAATCAACAACTTTCCGCAATATTTTGGGCAAATGACTAATTACATGATGGAGGATGATTTTTTTGCATTACGAAAGCATTTCTCCGATAAAGGAGAAGACGCCGAAAGCATCAACAACCGGAGCTTACGTCTTCGGATATTTCAAGAATTTTTTAAAAATATATTAGCGGAAGTATTAACCGAATCTGACGATGAAGTATCAAAATGGAATTCCATTATTGAAATTATTACCGCTGGTGAAGTTGACCGAAAAAATGATAACACAGTAGTAATTTCTACTATTCACCAGTCCAAGGGGTTAGAATTTGATTACGTCTTTATTCCTTATTTTACTGAAGGTTTAATGCCCGCTGATGTAAGAAAAGAGGAAGCTGATAATATATTTTTTGTAAAACGGCACTATGAAGAAGAAAGACGTATTGCCTACGTTGCTATCACCCGCGCTCGTAAAAAGTTATGCTTGCTACATGCTAATAGTTACATGATGTATGGAAAATATTGTCATTCCGGTATATCATCTTATGTGAAAGAGTTTCAAGAAATTCTACATAATGAGGAAATAAGTTATCATCAGGAGTAACACTATGCGTAAAATTGTCGATTTTAAAAAGCAGGGCTTAGTTGGAAAGTTATTAACCCCCATGGACGATAGCGTTTATTTGTTATACAGTCTCGCACTGCGTAGCGCGCACATGCAGGGCGTTTTTGGAAACGTTAATCATTACTGTCAGTTAATAAATGCGCGACTCAATGGATTGCTCATCACTTTGGAAGAATGCAAGCCCGAGCACGATTTTACCAAAGAATTAGATGACTTTATTGAGAAAATTAAATCGGACATAAGAGCAATAAGGAATAATATCATTGCCCGTTTTAGTGAAGAAGAATCGGAAAATGAATTTGTTAAAAAACTGAAGCTCGAAGTGCCATATAAGAATATATGGGACTTTAAGTTTTTAAAATTGGTAGAAGAGATAGATGAAACTTTAGCAGTATATAATAATTTATATATTTATGGCGACATTACAATTGGTGAAAATAAGCAGGCGTTGGATCTCGTATTACCTAAGTTAGATGAGTACATAACGTTCCTAAAGAACTTTACCACTGAATTGAGTATGCAGGCCGGGGAGATAATTAAAGAGATGGCCCTAAAAAATAATGATTTTGATTCCTTGAGCGGGTCAGAAAAGTCTCTGTTTTATTGTGGCGACATGATTAAGGTAATAGAAGAAGCCCCTCAAGATACGAGGGGCTAAAAAGCCAAGTCTGATTTCAGTTACCCGTTGCGGAGCGAGATTTCCGCTTTTTGCGCAGGTCGAAATCTTCCCGGTGGCGATTGCGAACTCTCGTTACTATATCCGGGGTCTCGAAACGAGGGAGATAACCCTTCCCGATTTTATCCGACCGCACCATGGTTACGGAGTTTAGCGGGAAATCCGGATCAATAAAGATGGTTCCGCATCGTTGGCACATAAAAGATCGCTGCCAAGCCGCTTCACGCGGAGACCATACGTGGGTATTGTAATAATAACCCACCACCAAAAACGCCACAAAAACTACAGGCGAAAGAATGATGAGCACAAACCCAATCTCCGGATAATAATTGGAACTGTTACCACTAGAGCTATGAACATTCTCTTTGACGCCGTAAGAGCTTATTAGCTTTTGGTGTAGCGCCGCACGTTGGGATATCACTGCGCCGTTTTCGCTTGGGCTTGGAGAGCTGTAAGCCAATTGCAGCCAAAGCCCTGTAGAAAACAATCCTAACGCCCCCAGAGCAACAAGCCATGTCCGAAAACGCTTCGGAGGAGCTATCTCCTTCGCCAACCCAGTTGTAGTAAAAGAGAATATGGTCCCCAAAAAGAGGGCTGACAAAATTTGGGTTAGCGCGAAGCCAAAAAAGAGAAGGCCGGAGCCCGGAAGAATGGCAAGCGCCCCAATCAAGAAAAAACGCTTGATTGCCGCTACAATCGGCTCCATAGAGAAGCCGATCATAAAAGATTTGGTAGTAGCGATTCCGTTAGCGTACAACACCGCTAACCGTTGATTTTCCCCAGAATGACACTGAGGACATATCGTGTCGTGTCCCATTTCAATGCTCCTGTAAAATTAGTTGCAAAAAATCAGAACAATAACATTATAGACCCCAACGCCCCCAAAAATAAAGAGAATTTTTTGCGGGTAACCAAATTCTTCTTAAAAATTCTCTTTCGGAAGCTTGAGGAAAACCCCCAAATAGTGGCCCCTTCTCCAAATAGTGCTTCATAGCAAACAAAAATAAACCCACCAAAGAAAAAGCTGCTAGAAACTAGAAAAATGAAATTATTTTTTGCGCTTTCCAAAAAGTATCCCATGCTAACCACTGTCCCCGCCAACCAAATAGGTAAGTTATAGGTTATGGTTGCGTGAGGAATAACTGTGCTATGACTTAAACCTAATCCTTCGTGGTTATTTATTGGAAATTCTGCCCATCGCGGAAAATTGTAACCAAAATAGAAAAAGGCAAAAATAATAATTAAAAAAGGCCAGTAGGTAGGGCGCATGATTTGTACTAAAGCAATAAAAAAAATATACAATGATACTATTTGGTACACCATTACTAATCCTCCAGAGTTGAAGAATCATTATTTTTGTATTATTATCATTCTAGTATTTTTGCATAGGGTTAGCAAGATGGACATTTTAGTAGGCATTGATATTGGATACTCTAATTTGAAGGTAGTTTACGGTAGCGCTAAGAACGGACAAGTTGAGAGAAAAATGTTTCCCGCTACCGCTTGTAATGCCAAGATGATTTCCCGTTCTCTGATTGGGGGGGTTAGTAACGAACCCGATGTAATTTACGTTCCTGCGGAAATTTCCTCAGAATCCCTGTTAGGGGGCGGCGCGGACCATGAAGAATATGTAGTGGGAGAGAAAGCCACTATTATCCAAGGTTTCTCGCGAGAATTAAATGCAAATTATCCTCTAACTAAATCATGGCTTGCCATGTACCGTAAGGCTCTCAGCGTTACCGGGGCTTCGGAGGTCTCATTAGTGGTACTGGGGTTACCAGTAAACCAGTACAACAATGAGGATCTAAAGGCTAAGATGAAGTTACGCTGTGAGGGGCGGCATCAAATCAATTCTAAAAAGGAAGTTTATGTCGAAGAAGTTCGAATTATTCCTCAATCGGCAGGACCATGGTTTGATTTTATCTCCCAAGCGCAGGATAGCTTTATTGACATTTTAGAAGAGGGTCGGGTGCTCATTATCGACCCCGGATTTTATTCAGTAGATACGGCATTATTTTATGAGGGGCGTTTTTTTGATAGAATGTCTATCACCTCAATGTATGCTTTTTCTAAAATTATAGAAGAAGCAAAGGGGTTGCTTAAGGAAGCTTTTAACGCCAGCCCATCCACCGAGAAGATCGAAACGTGCATTAAAGAAAATAAATTTAACCTGCTAATTTCTGATAAAAAAGTTGATATAAAAAGTTATATTGATCGCGCCGCAGAATCGGTCAGTAATTCTGCTATTAGAGAGATCATGAATTCCGTGCGACACGATGATTCCACGCTCGACATGATCATTCTCGCCGGGGGCGGGCCAGAATATTATGCGCATGCCATCAAAGAGATGGTCGGGAAACAGCCGACTAAAATCGTAATTCCGGAAGATTCTGTCAACTCTATAGCCTTAGGCTATTATCGTTATGCGGAAACCGTAAAGAATTCAGAATGAGGATTGTTTTCAAAATTAGTGAATCTTACCCTGAGTTGCTAGAAGATCTTGCGCGATTAGCTCCTAATAGCCGGGCTGAAAGAATCAGGGTTCTAGCAACTTTAGGTTTATTGGCGCTGAGAGAATCCTCTGTTGTTTCTCCCTTTCAGAACGCCGAGAGAAAAGAATACGGGAGCGATTTGGCGGTCTCCAACAATACTTCTATCGACTCCGATGAGTCGAATAATATCGATTTGACAAGTTCTCCCAAAACCTCCATTCTGGAACCGGATCATAATCCTCCAGCGCATGCGGGGGATGGCAGGCCGCTGGTTGACGGTTCTATTATACCAAGCAACAGCCCTTCCCCCTCCTCTAGGGGGGTGGTAGGGGGCCAAGAAGAGGCTCTAAGCGAAGTAGAGCGTCGTAGGAGGAGGTTAATAAGTCGATCTCTGGGGTGAAAATTTAATGGCTAAAGAAACGTTTTTAGTGGTTAACCCGCAAGAAGGGATAATTAGTAATAAATACGGAACTAAGATTATTGATAGTAACCTTCTGAAAGATATCAATGCCGGAGAATACATTGACTATTGTAGTGATACTTTGAAAGTTGAACTCAATATCATCTTTAATTGTTTTAAAAAAGGAATACCTAAGTTTATTAGTGCGCAAAAAATTAAAGGGTTAGGAAAGAGTTCATCGGTGCGTTGGGGAGAGCGCCTATTAATTCCCAGTATTATTGCCTACAAAAAGAATAACTGGGAGCCTCTTGGTAAAGAGGTGCTGGATACTGAACTTGAGCCATTAATCACGAAAAATAAAAATTCTTATTTCGCAGAAGTATTTTTTAGTGGCGCTGGATTCAACGCCAATCAGGTCAAGTCAATCCTCACAAATCGCTGCAAAAATAATGATGATTGCATCCAACACTTTATAAGTGACCCTTGGAGCGTGTTAAAGCTAAAAGGGGTATCAGCAGGAACTATCATCAACTATCTTGTTAATCATGTGCAACGTGATATTACCGCTGACTTGGAGTTGTGGGGAGCAACCCTTTTAGAGCTTGCTTATCTTTACGTTGCCGTCAATAAAAGCGCTTTCATCTTGCTCCAAGATTTTGCTAATTATGTGCGCGGCTATTTTAAGAACCTTAACCAACCGAGCAACGCTGTAAAAACAGGAATCCAACACTTGGCGGAGCTAAAGAAAATTGTTGTTGTTGATAATAAATACATTATTCCTCACAAGTACTGTGAAACTGAAGAGAAAATCGCCGCTTTTGTAGCACGTCTCCCTAATTGTCGGCTTAGTTATAATTTACATCCTTTGCCCGATTTTCTTAGTTTCCAACAAGGCGAAGTTATAAAGAACACTCTAAAAAACCGCATTTCCTTTATCATAGGCGGGGCCGGGCGGGGAAAAACTACTGTTTTATCCCAGATTATATTCCAATTGTTAGGAGAAGGGACTATATATCTTGCCGCTCCTACCGGGAAAGCTGTATCACGCCTAAAAAACGTGATCATTGAACGTCTAGGAGAGATCCCTGCCGGTATCAAAATATCTACTGTAGCTGCACTGATTTATCGGTTTAAGGAAGAAAAACTTAAAGATTTTAGCGCTCTTATCTTAGATGAATGTTTCATGATTGACTCTAAGACGTTTCAACAATTAGGCGAAATACTGCAAATGACAGGAAGTAGCCGCCTTATTATGGTGGGTGATGATAAACAGTTAAATCCGGTTAATATCGGCAACCCTCTTAACGATATCAAAAATAGTGGGTATTATCCCGTTCATCCTCTTATGGAAAATTTTCGTAGTACAGGCAAAGGTATAGAGGCAGCTTCGCAAAGCATCATAAAAGGAATGATTCCTTCTATGATGGGCGACGGATGGCAGTATATTAATTGTTCTCCCGAGAAAGGGCTAATAATAAAGCTTGTGGAGCGCTTTATTGAGCAACACGGATTAGAAGCTATTACGAGACTCCAATTGTTATCGCCTATTTATAATGGGCCTTGCGGAATAGATAGCATGAATGAATTATTACAGGAGCGATTTAACCCGGCGCAAGAATATGCGATTATAAAAAATCGTAAGTTTAAGAAAAATGACCGCGTAATTTATCTTAAGAATGACCCAGAATTAAACATTGCGAACGGGGATGAAGGTTATGTATCAAAAATACTGGATAATGACAGGATTCTTGTTTCTTTTTACGAGAGCGAAGTAGAATTTAGTGATCGCAATATAGGGCAACTCACTTTGGGTTGGTGTTTAAGTATTCATAAATCCCAAGGCAGTGAGTTTGACTTTGTTATTACTATGCTCCCGGAAAGCTCCCGCGTAATCTTGGATCGCAAGATTATAAATACCGCGATCACTCGCGCCAAAAAGGTCTCGGTATTAATTGGTTCAGCCGGATTTATCAATCGACTCTTGCGGTACGAAACTGGTGACCGAAAGAATTATTTGGAGTATGCTCTTAAAAAAGCGATGGCTTCAGATTTAACTCCTTGATAAAAGTGCTTTCGGGTTTTTCCAGATTGCGTGATAAAATCAAACGTTTCTTGGCGCGAGTGATCCCCACATAAGCAAGGCGTCGCTCCTCTTCTAGTTCGGCATTTTTTAGACTTGGACAACTTCCTTCCTCAAAAGAACAAATCCATACAAGATCATACTCGGTCCCTTTTGAGGAATGTAAAGTGCTAAGCACTATCTTATTCTCTCCCGAAACCTTGCTGTCTTTGGACATATTGCTGATTAAGTTTAACCGCTGACTGAGTGAACCCTTAAATTTAATCAAAGATTTTGCCGCGGAGTAAGAAGCCCCGGCTAAATACATTGGAAAAAATTCGTTAACGTAGTCCGCAATACTAAGTAAGGCCATGTCTATGAAATTATTATTAACCAAATTGTGCCATGCGGTGAGCTTTTCTATAAATCCTAGCCCTTTATCAATTTTAGCTTGAGTTATAACGTCAATTTTTTTAAGTTCTTTTTTCAAGGGTTTTATTAAACCCTCCCAACCGCTTAGTGGTATCTCTAAAAATATTTCCGATAAGTAATCAATGTTGTCAATATCTACCCCGATGATATTTAGCAAATGCGAAGTTGCACCCCAAGAATTAGAAATAATAATTTTTATTATGTCAATAACCGCTATTGCGCCTGTGGAATCCCAAAAGCTTTCTCCACCCATACGGTAAATGGGGATCTCAAAAAATTGCAAATAGGTTTCTACATCATCTAATTGCTTATTGTTCCGAGCTAGAACTGCAATAGAGTATTGATCTTTAAAACTCCTTACTTCTGCTCCGATGGCTTCGACTTCTGCCGAGCGATTAGGATAGATCATGTAGTAAAATTCGCCTTCGGGGTTACTCGTAAAAGGTTTAATTTCTTTTTGAGCGCGATTAGTATTAAACGCTATTAATTGTTTCGCCAGCGCCACGATATTTTTACCGCAGCGGTAATTAGTAGATAGGAATATTTTTTGAGGGCCGTAATCGTTAATAAAACGAGTCATTCCCCCATAACCCATGGCATTGCGCCAGCCATAAATACTCTGATCGTCATCTCCCACAACGGTTACGATTGTCCCTCGCTTTAAGTAGTGTTGTTGCACCCAATCGTATTGAATTCCGTCACTGTCTTGGTATTCGTCTACCATCAGCCAATCAAATGGGATGGGTCTTATCTTCCCCTCTTTCATTCCTTCGGTTGCTTTAATTATGAGATCCGCATAATCAAAGGCTTGATGTTTGCGCAATAATTCTTCATACATTTTGTAAGATTCATAGGTTAGATCATGTTTAATATTGCTATTGGAGGTAGATTTTAAAAATAAAATCTTGGCCTT
>ERZ1669250.819-NODE-819-length-12034-cov-5.237082_pt1 | contig 12034 bp, 9 predicted proteins | sample MGYA00579295_ERZ1669250 | MGnify/ENA primary metagenome ERZ1669250 (study PRJEB41166, sample SAMN08046056) | hot springs metagenome | biome: hot spring; feature: acid hot spring; material: thermophilic sediment; isolation source: thermophilic sediment from acid hot...
AGTCAGCTACTCCTCACTAAAGAGCTTATTACTGGTCTTCCCCCTCCAATGAGCGAGGGTTCATTTAACCGCAAAGATTGTCTGGTTGAATACAGCCGGAAATACTAATATATAAAAAATACTTCAATGTTCCTTGAGACTTTCAGGTTAGCTTTAAGTTTAAAATTACGTTTCCTGCATTTGAATTCCAGTCCATGCTTTTTATTTTTATTTACATGGCCCACATTTCGAACATCTCTGTGATGTATGTTTAGGATTTACATATACTACAATATTGCCTGCATTCTCGGCCCTGTATTTTATGAATCTTTCCAGTTCTGCTGAGGATTATGATCCATGCATTTTCCTGAATTTTTCGCCCCTGACCATTCTGTCTTTATTTTCTTTGATATCACATGATTAACATCACGTACAAACCGTGTATCACATCCCTAATGGTCGGTGTTTACCCATCATACTCTTAACTATTCAATAAATTTTTCCAGTGTCTTCAAGAATCATGTATCCATCATATTTTTTGTAATTTTCCTTTACGCCCTTTTTGAAAAATTCTATGAATTCAGGAACATTTTCATTTTCACTGGATATCAGAATATCATAAATCTCTGGCTGGATGGGAATGAAATTCAGGTCATATTGGCTGGCAAAATATTTTAATGTAATTCCCGCATCGGCCCTTCCCTGAAAAACTGCCGCAGCAACAGATGAATGAGTTTTACCCTCAAAATAGTACCCCTTTATTTTTTTAATGATATCGTTAAAATCTGCGTTTTCTCTTTCGGCGATCCTTTTTAAATATACATCAAGAAGTGTTCTTGTCCCTGAACCTTTCACCCTGTTCACAATCGTTACATCTTCCCTCATAAAATCCTCAATGCCCTTAATATTCTTTGGATTATCCTTCCGGGTTACTATGCCCTGCATTCTGCCATATCCTCTCAAAATCCTAGCCCTGCCTTCAATCCTGTATTTCTTTAAGAAAGGAATATTGTACTGCAATGTCTCCTCATCAAGAAGGTGTGTTCCGGCAAAATCCGCAATTCCTTTTTCAATGGCCATCCATCCGGCTGTTGAACCTGTCCTTATGTATTTGGCCCTCCCATAATTTATTAGAATGTCATCAAGAAGGGGGCAATGGCTTCCTATGCCTGTTATTTTGTAACTGTCAAAATTTTCGTTTATTACTTTTATTTCTAAATTTTCATTTTCATTCACATAGTTAATTTCTCTGGATAACATAGCTATACCATCTGAAAAAATCATGGATGTTATTGAGCCTGACTGTGAATTGACAGGGTAAAAATAATACTGATCCCCCTTTTTGATTATTCCCACAGGTATAAATTCATCAACCTTCTTTGAGGATCTCAATTTTAACATGCTTTTTGCAATTATCTTATTCTCCTTTTTTCCATTTGAAAGAAAATCCGTAATCGCCGGCTTTATTATGAATTCCAGAACAGATAATGCTGAAAAAGGAAAACCAGGCAAACCTATTATTATTTTATTATTTATCTTTCCTGCGAGTGTAGGTTTTCCTGGCTTTATCAAAAGGCCATGAAACAAAAGTTCCCCATTTTCTTCAATTATTTTGTATATTATATCGCCTTTTCCGGCAGATGTGCTCCCCGATGTAAAAACGATATCATTTTCACCGATAGCCTCGATTAATCTGTTTTTAATTTCATTTTCGTCATCCCTGCATATACCATAATATTTCCATTCCAACCCCATCATTTCCATGTATGAAATGATCGAATATGCATTGGCATCATAGAGTTTTCCCGGAACCAGTGATTCCCCGGGATTCAATAATTCATTACCTGTAGATATTATTCCTGCTTTAAGTCTCCTGTAAACCTTTATTTTGGAATACCCGAGTGAGGATATGAGGGCAATCTTTGGCGCATCTAGGAGAGTGTTTTTCTGCAGTGTTATGTCACCTATAAGTACATCACTCCCCGCTGATGCAATGTTTTCTCCAGGTGCAACTGACCTGTAAATCTCAATTTCATTGCCAACCCTTTTTGTAAATTCCTCCATAACAACGGCATCAGCACCTCTCGGTATCATGGCACCTGTTGAAATTTCAGCCGCATATCCCTGAATAAGTGGTTCTTTAACATATTCACCTGGATTTACCGAAAACTGTATTTTTAATCTGACAGGGGAATCCTCCTCAGCACCTGCTACGAACATATGATTGACCGCATATCCATCTACTTCAGATCTATCAAATGGAGGGGAATCAATTTTGGCAAAAACTTCTTCAGCAAGAATTCTTCCATAAGCATTTTTTAAATCGATCTCCTCAGTGCCTTTTTCGAGTGTCAATAAAGATTTCGTTAAAATGGATTTTGCCTCATCTATGGATATTAATCTGTGATATAACTTCATTAACATCACCTGAACTGAATCTCTGGAAAAATTGATTTATCTTCATCTCCTACGGGCTGGGTTAAGTAAACCGTAACCTCTTCACCCTCTTCATATCCTTCCATATTTTCATCCAGAACCATGATGCCATTTGCTTCCGTTAATGTTGATAATATTCCGGAACCTGTAAGCCTTAGAGGATCAACAAATATCTGATTGTCCTTTTCATAAACCTTTACCCTGACGAGGCTTTTTATCCCTGAATTGTTGGTAAACCTTCTGGTGATTTTTCCACGTACTGTTGGTGATCTCATTGGTCTGGCATTGTAATATTTTTTAATGAATTCATTAAAAAAGAGAGAAAATGAAATAAATGACGCGACAGGAAAACCTGAAAGCAATACAACGGGTTTTTTATCTATTATTGCAAAACCTGTGGATCTTGCGGGTCTCATGGAAAGCCCATGAAGAAAAATTTCTGGATTCATGGATTCTATAGATTCGGGGACAAGATCTTTTTCACCCACACTCGACCCGCCTGTTGTAAAAACAATGTCTTTTTCCTTCAGTGCATCTTTAATTTTATTTTTTATATCCTCTATATTATCGTGTGAAATGAAAATTTCTGGAAGGGCATCATAATATCTGGCTAAAGAATAAAGCATCATTCCCGTTGTATTCTTAAAATCCGGATCAAAGAGTTCATCACCTGTGTTGATTATTCTTACATTGATTCTCCTGAAAACATCAATTTTCTCAATACCGGCAGATAACAGCAATGCGATATGATATGGTGTAATCTTTGTCCCTGAAGATATTATTCTTTGGCCTGATGATAAATCCTCCCCCTTTCTGGAGACATTCTGGAATTTGAAACATCCTTTGAATATATCCACTTCATTTCCATAATCCACAGTATCTTCCAGCATAATTACACAGTCGGAATTTTTGGGCATTTTTGATCCTGTGTAAATTCTGTATGCATGGCCTTTTTCAATAAAATTTTCCGTATTCTCTGATGCATATACAGTTCCGGAAACTTTCAACCTGACAGGATTTGTTAGTGAAGCTCCCAGAACATCGTCAAAATTTACAGCAAATCCATCCACAACTGATCTATCATATGCAGGTATATCAATGGAAGAATAAACATCATTGAATGAAAATCTATTCATGGATTCCATGATATCGATATTTTCAAATTTTTGTGATTTTATTATACATTTTCTGAATTCTTTTAACATATCTTCAATATTTAAATCATTTTTAAACCCGACCATTCTTTCTCTCATGTTTATTTCTAATAAATTCAATAATATATTTTTTTATGGTTACAAAAATTTTATTTCTAAATTATATAAATTGTCAAAATTAACAAACATTTTATATCATTATTTAATGTTTTTATATGTGGGGAAGGGTATTAAAGTTGATTATGAAAATCTGAACGACAAAAAAATTATTTTATTGAAAAAGAACTTTTCATATAAAATTATTGATGACATTAGATTAAAGAATAATGATGTCAAAATAGATCTGGATGAAAATATAAAGGAAAAATTTATCGATTTTTTAAATTTGAAGGATGTTTTAAAAAAATATTCTTCATACAGGATTGCATTTCTCACTCAGAACTTTTCAAATGAAAACATTGAAAATGCGATAATTGCTGAAAAAATTGGCCAGGAGATTGATGAAGGGAAAAATGTTATCGTGGAAATTGACAAAAATCTGAATGATCATGAACTTAATTTATTTTACATGATTTTAGAAAAAATAAATATATCGGGGAGTGATGGAAAATTCATAATAATAACAAGTTCAATTGAAATTGTTGATAGGTTGATGGATTTTTTTAAAATGCGTAATATGGATTATTATAAAATTACAGATGTTAAAATTGACGAAATGGAATATTTTAAGGAATATCTTGAAAAAAAGGGTTTTCTCGTTCCTGTTAAATTGATAGAAATTCTTTCAAAAATATCATCGGGGAATTTTAATAAACTTGATAGAATACTGAACGTACTCGAAAAAGAAGGTTTTATTAAAAATCATGTCTATCAAGGATCACTTTCTGAATATGAAATAAAAAATATTGAAAGTATTATTTCGGAAAAATATTCTGGAAAGGTTGACCTTAAAGTTCTGGATGATCAATCTTTAAATTTTCTTCTGCTTCTTTCACTTTCCATAGATCCTATGGATCTGGAAGATATAAAAAATATTTTTAAAATGGATGAAAATACATTAATCAATATCATTGACCATTACATACTTTCAGGCATCATAATTGAAAAAAATTCAAAATATGAAATCAGGGAAGAGAATTTAAAAAATTTCATCAGGGAAAATTTTTCAAGATTAAAACAGAGGTCTGTTTATCAAAAAATGGGCGAATATTTTTTAAGTAAGGGAGATCTCAAGCATGCGGGTATTTATCTTTATTTTTCAGGAGATCAAAGGTCCAGAAAAATACTTGAGGATTATTTCGAAGATGTTATTAAAAATATGGTTGTTGATGATATAATACTGATAGGTAAAATGCTGGTCAATCTCAATTCAGATAAATTGGAAAATATACTGAAGATGATCGACCTCATGGTGAGCTTTCAGCTCATTGAAGAATCATATGAAATTATAGTTAAGATATATGAAAAAAACAGAAACAATATTGGGGTTATAGAAAGGTATGCAGCCATTCTGAATGAATTGGGAAGTTATATGGAATCTTTAAAAATGATAGAAAATGTTGATCTTGAAAATTTAGGTGATGATGATAGACTCTATATTGAATACATAAAGGCCAAAAATCTCTATAGCCTGACAAAATATGATGAGGCTAAAAAAATTTTAGTTGGAATAAAAGATCTTGCAAAAAATAATTACAGCATCCTTTCAAGGATTGATAGACTGATTGGAAACATATTATTTTATAAAAATGAGCTGGACAAGGCGCTGGATTTTTACATGGAGTCCCTGAAATTGGATGAGGTAAATAATGATGTTCAGGACCAAATATCAAACATGAATAACATGGCGATTGTATACTCACAAAAGGCGGATTTAGAAAAAGCCCTGGAATTATATTTGAAAGCATTGAAAATTGCAGAAAAATACTGGTTACCATTGAATATAATAACACTCTACGACAATTTGGGTATAGTTTATTTAACTGAAATAAAGGTAGATGTTGCAATGGAATATTTAGAAAAGGGTTACAGATATTCCATCTTTCTGAAAAAATATGATAAGAGTGTTCTTCCATTCATTTTTCTTTTTGATATATACATAAAGAAGGGTAATCCAGGAAAAGCCTTGGAATATGTGAATGATATGATGAAATATATAGAGTTCATAGAGGTTGAAGAAGAGAGGCTTCAGATTCTTATTTTAAAGGCATTGATTAACAAAATCATTTTCAATATTAATGATGAGGACATTCAGAAATATTCTGAATTGCTTAAAAAATCTGAAGATTCGTATTATCAGACGTATGGTGAAATAAGCCTAATAACGTACAAATTCTACAGTTTAAATTTTGATGAATCATATGAAGCATTTAAAAATTTTATAGAAAAATACAATCTATTTTCAGATGAAAATTATAACAACGACTACCTTGATTACATGATTCAGTACCTGGAATTTGTAATATTTTATAATTTCATAAAAAAGAGATATATAGATGATGATTTTTCTGAAAAAATTAATTTTACTCTGAAAATAAAGGAAATTGAAAAGCAACCCATATATTATATAAGATTGAAAATTCTTTATTTAATATCTCAAATAAAGGATAAAAACAATTCAGAAGAATTTGAAATTCTTGTTGAAAGTTTAAAGGATATGAAATATTTATACTCAATTGAGAAAATTATATATGGATTATATCTATTAAAATTCAGAAATGATGATGGAATTTTAAAGGAAGGGATTAATATCATGAAGGATTTTATTTATGGCTTAAATGAGCCGTATCTGAAAATGATAAAAAACATAATAAGTTGAATTTTCATGTAAAAATGAGAAGAATGGATGTAGAATTTCTATGTTCGGATTCCATGGGAGTCAGGTCCATGAGCATATTCATAGATTTGGGCATAAAAATGATTATTGATCCATCTGCCTCTCTTGGCCCTTACAGATATGGATTAAGACCTACAAAAATCGAATATGACAAATTGATAGAATGCAAAAATAAAATTAGAATGAAAGCAAAAATGTCAGATATCGTGATAATAACGCATTATCATTATGATCATTATGATCCAGATGAAGATTTTTATGTCGGTAAAAAATTGATAATAAAGGATCCAAAAAATGACATCAACAGAAGTCAGAAAATAAGGGCAGAATATTTCCTGTCAAAAATTGGAAATTATTTGATTGCAGATTCAAATGAATATCATTTTTGGGATACAAGGGTAAAATTCACTGGCCCTTTTCATCATGGCAATGAAAAATCACGCCTGGGATATGTTGTAGCTGTAATTGTGGAAAAAAACAAAAAGATAGTATTTACATCCGATGTCGAAGGTCCCGTAGTTGAAGAGGTTAAGGATTTTATAATAAAGGAAAATCCAGATATTGCAATAATAGATGGTCCACCGACATACTTCTTGGGATACAAATTTTCACAAAATGATCTTGAAAGGGCAAGGGAAAATCTGAAAGCTATATCTAAAGAAATTGATAAGATTGTTCTGGATCATCATTTGCTGAGGGATCTTAAATACAGGGAGATATTAAAAGATGTTTACGTCAATGGAAACATTCTGACGTATGCAGAGATGAATGGGGAAGAGATTAATACACTGGAGGCTCACAGGAAGGAATTATACAGAGAGGGATATGATGAAGTAAACTTGGATTTCAAGGAATGATAAAAAATTTAATTTTAAATTCATTTATAAAATCATGAATTATATAGATATAATAGAAAAATTGCCCAACACAATTAATATAAAAGAAAAGGTAAGCAAAAATTTGGAAGTAACAAAATACTTGATTAAACATCCGATGAATCCGGTATTCTTTGAAGATCTGGATGGGTATTATGCTGTTGGGAATATCTGGGCAGACAGAAAAAATATTTCTCATGTATTAAACAATTCAGATTTATTGAAGAGTATGTTATATGCTATAGAAAACCCCATGGATTACGAAATTTCAGAATCATTTCCATTTCAGAGTACGGGAGATCTGAATCTTAAAGATCTGCCCGTTCCAAAATATTTTGAAGGTGATAAATCAAGTTATTTTACTTCGGCCATTATATTTTCCGAATATCGGGGGAAAAGGAACGTATCCTTTCACCGTATGATGGTTATGGATGAAAGGAGGGCCGCGATAAGGCTTGTGCCCAGGGATCTTTATAAAATGTACAATGATGCGAAATCCCATGGAGAGGAATTGAAAATAGGAATTGTTGTTGGCGCATTTCCGACTTTTCTTTTATCTGCAGCTACCTCGGTAGATTATATAACAGATGAATCAAAAATTGCATCGGCCCTGAAATATAAAACTATGGGGCAAAGGGAGAAAATGGTAAGACTTTCAAACAATATATTTGTTCCCCTTGAAAGTGAATACATATTTGAGGCAAAAATTACCCTTGATTTATGTCCCGTTGAAGGACCTTTTCTTGACATAACAAGGACATATGACATAAAATACGACCAGCCGGTTGTGTATTTTGAAAAAATGCATTACAGGAAAAATTCGGTGTTTCATGTTCTGTTATCAGGATTTTATGAACATTATAACCTTATGGGCATGCCAAGGGAGCCAACAATATTCAAAGCTGTAAGGGATAGGGGCATTGATGTTTTGGATGTGAGATTAACATATGGAGGATCTTCATGGTTGCATGGTGTTGTAAAAATAAGAAAAAGAAATGAAAACGATGGAAAAATGGCTATTGATGCTGCGTTTGAAGGCCACAGAAGCATGAAGCATGTTTTCGTGGTGGATGAAGATATAGATATAAACAACAGTGAGGAAATTGAATGGTCCATAGCTACAAGATTTCAGGGAGACAGAGACCTTGTAATGAAAAAGGAAAAAGGCAGTTCATTAGATCCATCCAGATACGAAAATGATATTACCACAAAACTTGGATTCGACGCAACTATTAAAGGCAATAGAAAAGAGTTTTTAAAGGTATATTAAAACTTTTCTTCTTGGAAAAACTTTATATCTTATTTCCGTATATTAAATTTTCCGATATTGGTGGTTCCGATGACCGATAATTTTGAAGAGGACCAGAAACATATTTGTCCAAAATGTGGTTCAACACATTTTATATATGATTATGAGCGTGGTGAACTCATATGCAAAGATTGCGGGCATGTTCTTGATGATACATATATAGACCAGGGTCCTGAATGGAGGGCCTTTGACAGTGAACAAGAAGAGAAAAGGGCCAGAACCGGTGCTCCCACAAATTTTCTCAGTCATGACAAAGGTCTGGCCACGGAGATTTCATGGTCTAATAAAGATTCTTATGGAAAAAGGATCCCGCACAGAAACAGGGCCCAGATGTACAGGGTCAGAAAATGGCATCAGAGGATCAGAGTGAGCAATTCAGCCGAGAGGAATCTTTCCATTGCCTTGCAGGAACTCAATACAATTGCAACGAAAATGGGTTTACCCAAAGACATAAAAGAAAATGCGGCTATAATATACAGAAAAGCGGTTGAAAATAATTTAATCAGGGGTAGAAGCATTGAAAGCATAGTTGCTGCTAGCATTTATGCTGCATGCAGAAAGGTTAATATGCCCAGGACTCTGGATGAAATTGCAAAGTCTGCTGAATTGAGCAAGAAAAAGATTGGAAGGTCATACAGACATTTAACAAAGGAATTAAAATTGAGTTTAAAACCTACAAACCCCGTTTCATACCTGCCCCAATTCTGCGCAAAGCTTAATCTTGACAAAACCGTCCAAGAAATGGCTGAAGATATTATAAGAAAGAGCACGGAACTTGGAGTCGTTTCAGGTAAAGGTCCAACAGGAGTTGCTGCCGCTGCCATATATATAGCATCAACAGTAAAAAATCAGGTAAGGACACAGAAGGAGATTGCTGATGTGGCTGGTGTAACTGAAGTTACGATAAGAAATAGATACAAAGAGATATCTAAGCTTCTTAATATAAATATGGATGAAAAAGAGGAGGCATAATTTTTAAAATTTTTAAATATTTTATTTCATTATATTGGAACATGAATTTTGGTGTTTTGGATATTCAGGGAGACGTATCTGAACATATTTCAATGCTTAAAATGGCCATAAATAAGATGCATATTGATGGAAAAGTCTTATCAATAAAAACCAGGGAGGATCTTGACAAAATTTCTGGAATAATAATTCCTGGTGGAGAATCAACTACTTTGTATAATATATCTAAAAGGAAAGGCATTTATGACAGAATCATTGAACTTGTTAATGATGGTAAATTGAATGTTATGGGTACCTGTGCTGGAGCCATTTTAATATCAAAAAATACAAATGATCCCAAGGTTATAGGAATGGGATTGATGGATTTTGATGTTTATAGAAATGCCTATGGAAGACAATATAATTCATTTGAAACTTATATAGATATTGAGGGTATGAATGAAAAGTATCATGCAATTTTCATAAGAGCACCTAAAATAAGCAGGGTTGGAAATAATATCAAAGTTCTAGGAACATATAATAATGATCCTGTAATAATAACAGATGGAAAAAATATGGCAATTACATTCCACCCTGAACTGTCTGGAAATACAAAAATACATGAATTTTTTATAGATAAGTTAAGAGTTTGAGGAAAGCTGTAAAACACAGAGCTTCAGGGATGGGATATTCAGATTTCCATTGACTTTAATCTCTATTTATAAATAATGTTAATAACTAATATTCCGTATTTTCAAAATAATTAATTTCCCAGACCCCCTTATTTCCACTGGAAAATTCTTTCATTAAATTTAAATTGATATAATCATTTCATTAAATAGGTGATATACATGGCAAAAAGAACTCCTCTTTACAATAAACATTTGGAATTACATGCAAGAATGACTGAATTTGCCGGTTTTGAAATGCCTCTGGAATATTCAGGCATTATTGATGAACATTTAAATGTTAGAAATAATGTTGGAATATTTGATGTTTCCCATATGGGAGATATCATTGTTCAGGGTAAAGATACAGAAAAATTTTTGGATTATTTTTTACCGACTAAATTTTCATCACTGCAAGAAAAGCAGGCTAAATATTCTTCATATTTAAATGAACAGGGAATTATGCTGGATGACACTATTGTTTATAAAGTAAATAATGAAAAGGCTTTACTGATACCCAATGCCTCAACTGCCACAATGATATATAACTGGATTGTTGAAAAGTCTAAAAATTTTAATATTAAGATAATTGATAGGACTCTGCTTTATTCGAGCATTGCTGTTCAGGGTCCCAAATCGGTTAATGTAATGAAAAAAATTACCGATTATGATTACACAAAGATGGGCAGTTTTACCTTTGATTTTATATCATTAAAAGATATTGAAACGAGGGATGATGATTTTCTTCCATATAATAAAATAATGGTAAGCAGAACGGGTTATACTGGTGAGGATGGTTTTGAACTGATATTTTCAAATGAATATGCAGAGGATATATGGGATATTCTGATGCGTGAAGGAAAAGAATTTAATTTAAAACCTGCAGGTCTTGGTGCAAGGGATACTTTGAGGATGGAAAAAGGAATGTTATTAAGTGGCCAGGATTTTCATATGGATAAAAGTCCTATAGAAGCCTCAATTTCTTGGATTATAGACTGGGATCATGATTTTATAGGAAAGGAAGCATTATTAAAAATAAAAGATAATTACCAAAAAATATTTAGAGGATTTATAATGATTGATAATGGAATACCCAGACACGGATACAAAATTTACAAAAATGGAAATGAGGTAGGGTACATAACATCAGGTACTATGTCCCCAGTTCTTAAAAAGGGTATAGGTCTAGGTTATATAGATAAAAATTTAAAAATTGGAGATACTGTAGAAATATCCATCAGAGAGAAATTATTAAAGGCAAATGTATGCAAACCGAAAATATTAAGGTGAAAATATGGTTACTATTGAACTAGGTGAAATAAAAACAGAAATGGATTACTGTGTCATGTCAGAGGATCCAATTAAATTTGGTATAGGTATTAAAATAACAGATCCATTATGGACAAAGATAAAAAAGGAGAAAAAATTTCTATTTGATCATATTGAAGCTAAAATAACAGATGAAATAGACATAGGAGATAGAACCTGGTTTATTTTTGAGCTAAAAAACCAGAAAATATCAAAAAATTATATTTGATCCATAACTTTGCATGAATTAGATAATGCTATTTGTTAAATTTCTCTGTATTTAGCTTGTTTTATGCAAAATTTATTAATATCTTTATATTATCTAATTGTGTAATATAAATATCTCGAGAATGTCCTGAAATACAGGACCAAAGGAACACAAATTCAAGTCATAAAAGGCAATTATTATCTTTACAAAGTTCACAGTATTTATAATAAAGATAAGAAAAGAGCGCAGCTCATTACCGATAAATATATTAGGAAGATAACTCCTGAGGGCATAAACCATCCAAAACATGAAA
>ERZ1669250.820-NODE-820-length-12005-cov-3.815146_pt1 | contig 12005 bp, 12 predicted proteins | sample MGYA00579295_ERZ1669250 | MGnify/ENA primary metagenome ERZ1669250 (study PRJEB41166, sample SAMN08046056) | hot springs metagenome | biome: hot spring; feature: acid hot spring; material: thermophilic sediment; isolation source: thermophilic sediment from acid...
TATATATAAAATATGCTGTTATAGTTATGCCCACGATCAGGATTAAGAAGAATAAATTCATTTTTTTAGAAAACATAGTAAAAGTTTGACGATTAAAATTTATATATTTTGAGTAAATAAGAGAAATTATGAAAAAATATAATAGCGAAGAAATACATAAAATCTTATATAAAAAAGAAAGCCATGAGGTAAAGTATAGTAATTATATATGCCCTATTTGCAAGAGTAGAATTGATGAATTTGGTTTATGCGCTTGCGATGCTGCACGCTAAACTTTAAGTTCATCGATTAGAGATGTTAAATCAGATATAGACCTATTATTATTGCTTATTTCTGTTTTTGCAGGATAATATTGAATATAGCCAGGTATGTTGCTTAACAACCTATCTTCAAATGGCTCTATTGTTAAATCTTTATATACAATACCTATTCCAATCTTATCTTCTTGATATGCAATATCAATAGCTTGCTTAATCTTTTCTAATCTTTGACTTGGGTTATTTACATTTGGATCAATATCCAGCTTATAAATCCTCTCTTTATACCAATCTATAGTATTTATATCATTATATGTTGGGCAAGGCTGCAAAACATCTATAAATGCACTTCCCTTATGCAAAATAGCCTCTTTAATAATTTCTTTTGTACTTTGTGTATCATATGCATATGCTCTAGCTACAAATGAATAACCAGCAGCTATTGCAATACTAATTGGATTAATTGGAGCATTTATATTTGGTTTTGGCAATGATTTCGTTTTTTCACCTTTTGGCAATGTTGGTGAAGCTTGGCCTTTAGTAAGACCATAAACACCATTATCATGCATCATAATAACAAAACTTAGGTTTCTTCTTCCAGCACTTACAAAATGGCCAAGGCCAATTCCTAAAGTATCACCGTCTCCTACATTTAATATAACTTTTAATGAAGGATTTGCCAATTTGATTCCAGTTGCGAAAGCTATTGAACGACCATGGAGTGTATGCACTCCAGATATATCGACATTTATGAAATGAGGTGTTTTTCCTGAACAACCAATACCAGAAACTATTATTGCGTTTTTGTAATCAAGACCGAGTTCACCTAAAGCTTCTTCCTCAGCTCTGAGAATACCAAAATTACCACAACCAGGGCACCAATCATTGAATTCCAAATCCTCTATCATTATCTACCACCAGTTAAAACAACTTTTTTATTACCTTTTAATACTCTATCAAACGCATCTAAAAGCTCATCACTCATAATCTGCCTACCGCTCCATTTTAATATATAAGCATCTGCTCCAATACCTATTTCCCTCTTCATGACTTTTTCGGCTTGTGCATCATAATTTGATTCTACATCTATTATAAGCTTCTTGTCTCTTAATAAATTCTTAACTAGCTGCTTAGGAAATGGATTAAACATCTTTATTTGTATTAAAGTAATATTTACTCCTTTTTCTTCTAAAGATGGCATAATATCTAATAAAACCCCTTTTGGAGAACCCCAAGTAATGACTGCTATATCACCATCACCATATACATTTAATCTATCTTCTTCTTTTATTTCCTGGTCAGCAAGCAAAAGCTTTTTCATCCTCTTCTCATACATCTTTGTTCTATTAACTGATTCTTCATCTATATGCCCAAACTCATTGTGCTCATCTCCAGTATAAAATATGCGTGCTTGTCCTAAGAAAGCCCTTGGGGATATACCGTTATCTGTAAATTTAAATCTTTTATAATTATCAAAATTACTTGCTAATATACCCCTTTCTATATTGGCTCTATCAAATAGAGATTTGTTTAGAGTAGTAAAAGAATTTGCAAGCGCTTTTTCCACTATATGTATAACTGGTGTTTGATACTTTTCAGCTATATTAAAGGCCCAAATTGCATCCAAATAAACTTCTTTGTGATCACCACTAGCTATTACAATCCTTGGAAATTCACCATGACCAACATGCAAAGCAAATTCTAAATCGCCTTGTCCAGATCTAGTAGGCAAACCAGTAGCTGGTGCGCCACGCATATAATAGGTTATTACAACAGGTACTTCATTCATACCTGCCCAGCTTATTCCTTCTGACATTAATGAAAAACCAGGACCGGATGTTGCTGTTGCAGATCTCACACCTGTCAAAGCAGCACCAACTGCAGAGTTTATTGCTGCAAGCTCATCTTCTGTCTGCAATACCACAATATTCCTTGTGCCATTATCAGTCTTAACTATTTGATGCGCCTCTATATATGTACTTTCATCAGATGCTGGTGTTATCGGATAATATGATTGAAAGCCTAATCCAGCATTTATCTTACCTAGCGCAGAGGCAGTTGTACCATCTAATAGAATTCTATCATCTTTTTCTATTTGCTTTAAGTTAAATATATTCTTTATATCAAGCTCATTGGCCTTGTCAATCGCTTTTTTATTTATATCTACTGTATTTTTATCTTTAAAGACATCTTTTATTGCCATTTCAAGAAAAGATAAATCTAAACCAAGCAATCTCATAGATATTGCTAGTACTATTGTATTTTTTGTTCTATCTGCAATCAAACTACTTACTTTAAGATCATTTGCAACGCTCCTTGTTATTGAGCCTATATCAACAGGTATTAAAGTAATGTTCTTATCTTTTAAATATTGAATAACATCGCTTATTTTAGGATCATTATTATTCAATCTTGATTTAATGTCATCTGCAATCTCCTTTTCAACACCATATAAAATATTTAGCCTAGTATCAAGAAGATTTTGATCATATATAGCTACTTTTTTAACTTCATGAAAATGCTGAAATAATGTCTCAGCGTCAAAAGTTGCTAATATGTCTATATTTTCATTTATGCTATGTATCTGTTTGTCACTTATTGCTAATGATGAGTAGCTATGTCTACCTTTAATGTTTGAATAGTATTCTCTATTTCCATATACAAAATAACCAGCTTTTGCAATGCTTCTTGCAAATACCAATGAAATAGTATCGACTCCGCTGCCCTGTGGTCCACCTATAAGCCAATCTATTCTCATGATTAGATATTAACAATAAATGTTAATATTCTTTTTTTCTGTTTCTATATAGCTATCTCTCCCCATACATAGCTAAGAATGATAAGTATCTGCCCATTATAACAGATGGGGCAGATGGCTTTGTCTTTAGTATTATATCTTTAAGCATCGCCATGTTTATCTTTACTTCTTTATCTGTTCTTAAATGCTCTTCTAGTGCCTCTACTTTAGCCTTATTGCATATATTTGCTATATCTGCTCCAGTATAACCTTGAGTCATAGAAGCTAAAGCATTAAAATCAACATCACTATCTAATGGTGCTTTAGATAAATATAATTGAAATAGTTTTACTCTTGCATCTTGATCTGGAGGTGGCACATAAATCAATTTATCAAATCTGCCTGCTCTAAGCAATGCAGGATCTATTGCATCAGGCCTGTTTGTAGCGCCTATTAACAATATGTTTGTATAGCTCTTTATACCATCTATCTGTTGTAAAAGTTCACCAGATAGCTGAGCAATTAACGGATTATCTCCTGATTTTTCTCTAGATGGCATAACAGTATCTATCTCATCTAAGAATATGATCGCAGGAGCATTCTCTTTTGCTCTATTGAACGATTCTTTTATTATATTTATTGCATTTTCTAGACCTTGTTTTAATAGATCAGAGCCATAAAGTGCAAATACTCTAACCTCACCAATATCAGAAGCTACTGCTTTTATCAGCATTGTTTTACCACAACCTGGTGGTCCAAAAAGAAGTATACCTTTTATAGGATTTATGTCATATTTCTTTACTAAATCTGGGTGTAGTATAGGAAGCTCTAATGCTTCATAAAGTGCCTTTTTTGCCTGATCTAGACCTATTACTTTATTTATAGTAATTTTATCTTCATCTTCTTCTTCCTTTTCTGGATGCGCTCTTCTTTCAAAATCAGATTTAAATTGATTATACATATCTAATTGAGCAAGAGAAACAGAAGGTTTTGTATTCCTTATTATATTTACAACATCATCCATTTTCACTTCTAATACCTTTGATTCTTTTAATGCTGCATCTGCAACTTGCCTCATAGTTTCTTCAACTACATTCTTTATATCTGCTGGTGTATATCTATCTGTCATTTCTGCTAATTTATCATAATCTACATCTTTACTAACTGGCCCTTTGCTTAAATAATATTTAAAGATCATTGCTCTAGCCTCTTTGTTTGGAAGTGGCATATATATTAATTTATCAAACCTACCAGGTCTTAAAAATGCTGGATCTATTAGATCAGGTCTATTTGTAGCGCCTACTATTACAATACCCTCAACAACCTGGAAGCCATCTATCTCTTGCAGTAAAGAATTTATTACTTCTTTTCTTGCTTCATCTGTAATTGTTTCTCTTTTTCCTGCTATAGCATCAATCTCATCAAAGAAGAGTACTGTTGGTTTATACTTCTTTGCTAATGTAAATATTCTATCTAATGCCGCTGAGCTCTCCCCAGGATAAGGAGATAGTATCAAACTAGATTTGACATAAAAGAACTTTGCGTGTATATCATTTGCTATTGCACGCATTATCAAAGTTTTTCCTGTTCCTGGTGGTCCAAAAAGGAGTATACCTTTTGCAGGTTTTATATTATAAGCTCCAACTATCTCCTTTCTCTCTATTGGATTTATTATTGCCTCTTTCAATTCTTTTTTAGTTTCATCATAATCAACTACATCTTTCAACGTTTCTTTTGTGTTTGTTGTAAGATCTTCAAAAGCCTCTCCAAATTTTCCTAAGAAATCTCTTTTCATTACATCTAAAGCCAATACTATGTTTATATCGCTAAATTCTAATAGTAAAGTAGTGACAATTGTTATAAAGAAACTTATAATAGAAAGTATTATCGCAGTATTAATATCTTTTAGTCCTTGGATAAAGGCTGAGAAATAAAATATTAATATAATCAAAAAAGAATATGGCGCAGACATTGTAGCTTTGTAAGGAGATCTGCTATTTATTACTTTTTGACTTATTAAGACAACAACTAAAAGCCATACAATTAATTGTATTAAAAGGAATACTATATTGCTTGCTAATATATTTGCTACCAATCCAAAACTTGGTATTATGTTCTCTGCCACATTAAAGTTTATTAGACTACCAAATACTTGTGGTATATAAGTAATATTGTTTATAGATAATGCTGTTTTATTATGTGCAAGAATAGGTAATAAATTATTTGGAATATAGACCTTTGAACTATTAAAAGCAATCAGGCCAGTAAAACCTATCCTTGTTAAACCAGCTATTATAGGTACTAATAAGAATAGGCCAAGCACTAAAAATGAAGACCTCTTTATACCAAGCATAAAAGTAGAAAGTACAAACAATGGCAAAACAAGCAAATAACCTAGAGGTGACAGGCTAAGCATAACTGCAGTTATTAACAAAGTAACTGTTCTATAATGTCTATATCCTACAACTAGTGCTATAGATATAAATATTACAAAAAGCCATGCTAACAAAGGAGCTTGATAAATAAGCATTGGCCATGTAATAAACAAAAGTGCAATCAATCCAAGGAGAGGAACTAAATAGCCTAGTACAGATGCAAATAAGGCAAGTATAACTAAAATTATTGTAGGATAAAATGGAAAAGGTATAGAAAAGCTTATTATAGCAAAGAATATTGCAAGCGCATCTGGAAAATTCTTATTGCTTATTATGCTCTTTATAATATCTGTAATAGAATAGAAAGATAAAGGTATGCTAGACGATACTTTATGCTCTACTTTTGCTTCTTTCTTCTCTATTTTCTTTAATGTTGGTTCTTCCATTATAATTGATATTACATTTTTAATTTAAATTATTTGCTAAATCTGAGCTATGCAATAATACCCAATAGCATAAAATGGATTTATAATTTAAACTCAAAATTTACAAGATTATATGATGTATTAAACTTAAAAAAAGAAAAATAGAATAAATCTGAATTACTTATTTACTCCTCTTCGTCTACTGATCCTTCCTCTTCATCTCCTTCTTCATCTTCAAAATCTTCATCTTCAAAGTCTTCATCGCTTGCTTCTTCTTCTTCCTCTTCTTCATCTTCCTCTTCTTCCTCTTTCTTCTTTTTGTCGTCCTTCTTTGCCATTTAGGTCACCTCATAAGGAATATATTGAAAACATATTTAAATATATCCTTTTTTGGCATTTAATGGCATTATCTTATAGACCATTTAAATACTTTTCGCTATCCTTGGATAGATAGTTTAGAATTGCATGTTTTATAGCTCTCAATCCAAGTGTTGCACAATGCAATCTAGATGGAGTTGGAGTAAAACCTATTATCTTAAATAGATCTTCTAAGTTTAGATTTATTATATCATTTAAATCCTTATCTTTTACATAATCACAAACAATATTAGCAGAGCCCATAGAGATAATGCAACCTATTCCCTCATATTTTATATCTTTTACCTTATTGTCTTCTATTCTAATATATACAGTTATTTGATCCCCACAACTTATATTCTCTTCATGCATCAATATTGTTGGGTTATCTAATCTACCTTTATTTGTTTGGTTTTCATAGTTATATATTAAATTTTCTGCATAAAGATCTAGCATCTCTATCATTAAATTTTTTACTTTTTCTCTTATTTAAATTTTTCCAGTATTTCTGAATAGAACTGTATCTATCTTTTTTATTATTGGTAATGAAATGATAAAGTTTGTTAGCTTTTCTCTATATCTATATATTGCATAGTAAATAACAATACTTAACAACATGCCAAAGATTATATCTGATAAGAAATGCTCACCCAAATAGATTTTAAACAACAATACAAAGAAAAGCCAAATTATATATAGGGCTCTTATAATCCTATATGGCTTCATAAAGATTACAACACCAGTTAATACTGTAGCGTGTGATGATGGAAAAGAATAACCTGACTCGCAACCGATCTTATTTATCCAATTATATGCATCTATGTTGCATGGCCTTGGCTCTCTAAATATTGTCTTTAAAATATAAGATATTGTATATGATATTATTAATCCAAAAAAATAAGGGTAGGCATTTCTATCTTTTTTGTAGATAAAAAATAATAGCAATAAAGGCAATATAAAAAGATAACTTTCTACTATAAAAGCTGCAATGCCATCTAAAGGGCTTGATGCCATAGATTTAAGGGTTGAAAATGTAGCATTGTTTATTGAATAAAAATATTTATAAAGGTCCATAATAAAGGTATTTTAACTTTATAAGATTTAAAAGTTAATGTGAAAGTAATAATAGATACTAGCTCTATATTGTTTGCAATTGAAAATAAAAAAGATCCTTTCGATATTATCTTTGACCAGTTTGGCGAAGTTTCTATAATATTAAATAAAGGTATTATAAATGAAATAAAAAAGATAAAAAACAGCAAAAGGAAAATAAGTAGTATTGCTGCGATTGCATTAGATTTAATAAAAAAGCATAAAAATATAAGTATTATAAATAATAATGAAAGCGGGGATATATTTATAATAAAGAACGCAGAACAAGTTGATCTTATAGTAACTAATGATAAAAAACTAAAAGAGATAATAAGAAAAAGAGGAATAAGGGTTTATTCGATATCAAGGTGATAAATTGTATATAAAAACTACTGTTGAAGATACAATAAGTCTACCACCTAAGTACTTGGGAGAGGACATAAAAAAAGGAGTAAAAGAGATGCTTAGGTTAAAATATGAAAGAACTTTAGACAAAGATTTAGGAATAATATTAGCTATATTTGATGTAAGAGATGTAAGTGGTGGTTATATATTACCAAGCGACCCAAATATTTACTATAAAGTAACATTTGATATATTATCTTATAAAGTTGAGGTTGATGAAGTAGTAGTTGGTGAAGTTGTAGAAATGGCAGAATTTGGTTGCTTTGTAAAGATAGGTCCTATCCAAGGTCTTTTGCATATATCACAAATGATTGATGAATATATAAAATATGATAAAAAGCTTGGTTATTTCACTAATGCAAAAGGAAACAAGAATATAAAGAAAGGCGATATATTATATGCGAAGGTCTCTACTGTAAGCATGAAAAATAATATAAAAGATATAAAGATTGCATTGACTACAAGACCTGCTGGCTTAGGCAAACCAGAATGGTTAAAAATAACTGAAAAATCTACAAAGAAGAAAGGCGAGAAGAATGGATAAAGCATGTAGAGTTTGTCACTTTATAATTTCTCAAGGTAATGTATGCCCTATATGTGGGTCTACTGATTTAAGCACAAAATGGAGCGGTTATATAAAAATATTAAATGCGGAAAAGTCAGAAATTGCAAAGAAATTAGGTATAAAGGTAAATGGAACTTATGCTATAAATGTAGACTAACATTCTCTATGAATAAATTCGTGATTCTTTTTGAATTGTGCATACTTAATTTAAAGGTTCATAATCTTTCAGCATTGACATTTGATTAGTAAATACTCATTTGCATGCATCACTGTCTGCATACAAATTGACCCATGCCATTTAAAGGCTGATGCATACAATATTGAACGATGAATTTGCCTCTGCATAGCCAATATTTTTACAGTTGTAGCACATGAATCTTTTGCTTATCCTTGTTCCTATGCCCCCACACTTGAACACTCTTTCGATGTGTTTTCTGGATCCATATAGACAATAGGTATTTTGCATAATCTTAGTTATATTCAATTAATGAAGTTGTTTGAAGGATCAAACTGCGCAATGAATAGTTAAATGGTTTTGCATATCTTTTGTTGTTTCTTATTTCATCAAGTCTTTCAAGCTTAATCCCTGTATTTGCTCATTTGCAATCGCAACCTATTGTTGCTCTCTGTATTTTGAATAGAAAAAGTTATATATTTTTCGAAAACAAAAGAGATATAGGGTCTAACCCACATTTATTCCAAGACTTAAATCATATGCTTTCTGTCAAGCTTCTGTAATAAAGTGTAATTTATGCCCAATATAAATGATCTAAAAGAAGTTGGCTCTATTGGTGCAAAAGCAATAGAATATGCAAAGACAATAATTAAACCTGGCTCTTCTTTAATAGAAATAGCAAATAAAATAGAGAATTTTATAAAAAGCAATAATGTACAACTAGCATTTCCTGTGAATTTATCAATAAATGAGATTGCTGCTCATTATACGCCAAGCATAAACGACAAAACAATAATTAATGGCAATGAAGTAATAAAGATTGATTTAGGCGCAAGAAAGGGGGATGCACTATCTGATTGTGCAATAACAATAGATCTTTCAAATAATTATCAAAACTTAATAAAAGCAAGTGAAGAGGCATTAAATGCAGCTATAAGCAAAGTAAAAGCGGGTGTTAGCGTAAATGAAATAGGAAGAGAAGTAGAAGAGGTAGCAAAAAAATATAACGTAAATCCAATAAAAAATCTAGGCGGACATGGTATAGAAAAAGGATCATTGCATGCAAGAATTTTTATACCAAATTATGATAATGGTGATGATACAAAATTAGATGAAGGAGAAATAATAGCAATAGAAACATTCCTTACAATAGGAAAAAGCGGTTTTGTAGACGAAACAGATTACGTTGAGATATATAGCAGCTTAGGTATAAATATAAGATCTAGAAGAGCCGAAACAAGATCTTTGTATGAATTTATAAATAATAACTTTTCAACATACCCATTTGCAACAAGATGGTTAATTAATGATGAAAATGATGAATTCAAAGTAAAAACAGGAATTAGTGAATTACTAAGATCAAACGCACTTGAACCATATCCAGCGCTAATTGAAAAGAGTAATGGTATAGTAGCACAAACAGAAAAAACAATGATAGTAGAAAAAGACTCTTGCATGGTCACTACTGAATTCAAGCTCAATTATATTTGATGATATCATGAAATTATTATTAACTGGAGAATATATTATAAATGAAAAGGGTAATGTAGTAATGTGGCCAGAAGAAGTAATAAGCATAATACAATCGCTAAATAAAAAAGAGGTTGATGAACTAAAGAGAGGCGTTGATGAATCAAGACTTAATGAAATAAAAGCAAATAGCAAAAATAGATTAAATAAAATAGCGCTAGATGAAAACGGAAAAAAGAATTGAAAAAATATTTATATGATGATAAATTTGAATTTATTACTACTATAACTGTAAATCAACAAGGATATGTTGTAGGTTCATATAGTCCTTTTTCTGCATATCATGTACTATGCAAAAAAGATGAATGCATAAATCTATATAATGAAATAGATAAAATAAAAAAAGAAGAAATAGAGCTTATATCAATAAGAGCGCTAAAAAGATAAGCTACTCACATTTGCTATAACCACATGTCTTGCAGGTATAGCAACCATTTTCATATATAAGTGTCTTCTCACCACATTTTGGACATACTAACATTTCAAATCCATTTTTTTTATTTTCTTTATTATCGTTTTCTTTGTTTTGCTCATCTTTTTCTTTGCTTAGCTGTTTTTGTATACCATCCTCAAAATTAGATGCAAGTTCTTTTGTTTTAAAATTAAATCTTCCCAGACCTATTTCTATGGCCTTTGCTATTGCATCTGGAATACTATATATCTTTACTCCTCTATCCCAAAATGTTTCATCTGATGATTTTATACCCTTAAGACTATTTAACACTTCATCTATGCTACCTCCTATCTGAAGATATTTACTTATTAATCTTCCTATTGCCTCTGTATAAGATTTACCTTCGCTTCCTGTTTTTCCTAAATTTATAAAGACTTCTTTTGGAACATTGTTTTCATCAAAATTCAATGTAACATATAAAGCACCTGACATTGTATTTAGTTTTATTGTTTTTCCTGTCATTGTTGTAGGTCTTTCCCATTTCTCTTTTTCTGCTTTATTTTCTTTCTTTTCTTCTTTCTTCTTTGAATCTTCTGTAATTAATATGCCCTCTCTTGAACCCTCTCTATATACTGTTATTCCCTTGCAGCCTTGTTTCCATGCTTCCATATAAATATTACCAACTTCTTCTACAGAAGTATCACTAGGCAAGTTCACTGTTGAGGAGATTGCACCATCTATGTGTTTTTGTATTGTTGCTTGCATCCTTACTCTGAAATGTGGATTTATATTATAGGCTTTAACAAAGAAGCTTGGTAAATCTTTTTCATCAGTAATATTAAACATTGCCATGTATTGTTTTACTAGTGGGTGATAAACCTTAAACTCGCCTTTGCTTAATGATTCACTTCTTCTTATATAACTAAACTCAAATATAGGCTCTATTCCACTAGACGTGCCTGCTAATATAGAACCGCTACCAACAGGTGGCACAGTAAGTATAGCAACGTTTCTTAAGCCAAACTGCTTTATCTTCTCTTTAATCTCATCTGGCAATTGCTTAATAAATTCCATCGATAAGTGCTTTTCAGCATCAAACATTGGAAATGGTCCTTTTTCTTTTGCAGTTTCTATGCTTTCATCATAGGCCTTTATTTTTATGAAATCGAATAACTTATCAACAAATTGGAGTGCTTCCTCTGAATCATATCTAAGCTTTAATTTAACTAACATATCTGCTAATCCAGTAAAACCAATACCTATCCTCCTACCACGCATTGATGCTTCTCTTTGTTCAGGTAATGGATGCTTATCCTTATTGTAATCAAGCACATCATCTAAGAATCTAACTGAATATCTTACTGTTTTTTCCAATGATTGCCAATCAATAGAAGCATGATCAGTAAATGGATCTTTTACAAAATAGCTTAAATTTATATTGCCTAAATCGCAAGCACCATAATCCTCTAGTATCTGTTCTGAACAAGGGTTTGTCCCTTTTACATTCATGCCATTATATTCACTTGGTGAAAACCTCTTTGCAGTATCCCAGAATATTATTCCAGGTTCAGCCCATTGATGAGCAGATTTTATAAGTTCATTCCAAATTTCTCTTGCTTTTACTTTCTTTTCTATTTTACCTATTACTTTATTTTCATATCTAAGAGTAAATTCTTCATCGTTTTCTACTGCT
>ERZ1669250.823-NODE-823-length-11994-cov-6.228662_pt1 | contig 11994 bp, 11 predicted proteins | sample MGYA00579295_ERZ1669250 | MGnify/ENA primary metagenome ERZ1669250 (study PRJEB41166, sample SAMN08046056) | hot springs metagenome | biome: hot spring; feature: acid hot spring; material: thermophilic sediment; isolation source: thermophilic sediment from acid...
GCGAAGCGAGGGAGGGCACCGCCGGCAAGGGCCTCTCTCAGGTTGGAAGCCCTCGCTGGAAGCCCTCGCGCTTTCGCAGGCGGGCAGATCCCTAAGGGCGACTTCGGCCTGCTAAGCTCCATTAGAGCTAGAAACAGTATAATTTGCGTAGTACATTAGGTTGTAGTAATAACCCTCGAAGGGATTAAACACTACTCCGTGCAAATAAGGTTGCTGGAACCACCATGTGTATGGTTGTGGCAGCCAAACGTAGGGCGCGAGCTGGTAGGTCAGTTTGTACACTTGTTCCACTCCTGTGAGCTGCTGTTGCTGACTAACGGTCCAGGGTAACGAGTTATCTATGTTATTGATCTGCGTGTTGTTCAACCACGCGTAGTTTCCGGCATCTCCAAAGTTGATGTCCGTCATTGCCACGAGTTGCTGGTAAATTGGATCGGACCAGTCAGGAAGCCATCCTCCCCATACCAAAGCAGGGGTTGTCTGTGCGGTCGTCCAGCTCAGTGTGGCTGAGGGGGATATCGAGTACAGCGAGAGGCTGACGCCTATCATCGACAGATCCTTTTGAATTATCTCGAACTCCGTCTCCTCGGAGGGCGTCGGAGGAGACGTGTAAAGCGAAAGCGGCGGCAGCTGCTTGCCAGATAGATCTCCCAGCACGGTGCCGTTGGGAAGTATTACGTAGAAATCGCCCTGCTTTCCTGCCTCGTTTATATATTGCATTGCCAAGCTCAAGTTGAAGGAGTAGGGAGATAGATGCTGTGGATCGTAATACGGCATGTCAGGAGTTATGGGCCCAACGTACATCTGGGCAAGAGGTGTCCCGTTGTACGTGTATATGGAGGTTATTATGGCTGAGTAATTTATGGCATGAACAAGGGCAAGCCTAAAGGCCGTTATGTTAGTCGGGAATACTTGGCAGTTCATGTTTATGGTCGTAACGCTGGCTTGCATACCTTGGTTGTTGAACATGGCCTTGAATGGTATATTCTTGTACTCATATCCTTGATATATCGTGTTGAACGACGGGATTGATACGTAACTAAGCTGCGCTTGGTTTGTGTCGAACTCCTCAACTCTATCTGTGTGGGAAGCGCCGTACTCTATGATTACGTTTGGTATTCTCGCAGGAGAGATAACCCACGGCACGTTTGGGGCCTTGGCGGCCCAGTAGTTGGGATTGGCCTTCAGCGTTATGCTGGACATACCAGAGCCAACCGAGGATATGACGTACGGACCGCTCCCTACCATACCGTTGGTGTCGATGTAAGAGTTGGGTTGGCCTGCCTGGACGCCGCCATGGGCATCGATAAATGAGGGATCTTCTATAGCTCCCCAATAGGAAGAGGCGAGGTCGTACGCGAACCAACGATAAGGCTCTGCGAGGTTGAACTCGATGGCTGAGTCGTTGAGCACCACTATCGACTGGTGAGGATAGGACATGAGGGCCTCGATGGTGGAGTTGTGGACGTTGAAGTTGCTAAGGACCTGCGAGAGGATCGCGGCGGTCTGGTTGGGAGAGGGAAGCGATGAAAGGTGAAAAGCGCTCTGAACGGCGTGACTTGCGCCGACTGGGAAGAAGTAAGGACCCTCGAAGTTGGCTATTATCCCCTCGTAGTTGGAAACGCCTGGACCTTGAGCCATTATTATGGTGCGGTAGAAGTTGAACCACGCGGTGGTGGCGTTGATGGGATCGCCGTTGCTGAAGTAGGCGTCGTTCCTCATTATGAAGACGTAGGTGGTGCCGTTGGGCTCCATGGTCCACGACTGGGCCAAAACGGGAACTAGCTGCGTTAAGGACGAGCCGTTGTAAATTACGAGTGGTTGGTAAACCGCGGTGTAAATAGGGGCGTCAAGTATGCTGAAACCAGTAGAGGGATCGAGGGCGTCCGGCGTGGAGATGTAGCCCATATTTCCCATATCGACAAGAGTGGTTGGATCCGGCGGCGAGATTACCACCTCTCTTTCTTGCGCGTTATTACCCTTTTTATAGAAGTGGTAGGCCGCTCCGGCCGCCGCCACGATAGCCACTATTATAATAGCCGCCGCTAGCGTTTTAGAAAAATGCTTTTTTGATGACATGCTAGTGAGTTGGTGCCACTATATAAGTATTTTTAGAATTTTTCTCAGTAATACGCCGTTATTAAATTCCGTAGGTGAAATTATATTGTCGCTAAACACGCAGTTAATGCAATCTGCGTAAGCTTACTGTTAAGAAGGCTGTATGAATCATGGCGCCCGACACCCTTAATTGCGCCAGCTTGTCCACAACTGGAAAAATGGAGTATCCCAGGACGGCTTACATATTAGTGCTCATAGGCTCTGTGTTCCAGCTGCTTGCAGCGCTGTTTGAAACCATTGGAATCACAGCGTTCTTTTACGTTAGCCCAGCTCCTTCGAGAACGTATCCAGCTCATCCCATATACATGATGCACGCTTTCCCTACATTGGCAATTCCCTTCGTCATGTTCATTATAATAGTTTGGATCTTCGCGCTCGTCTCGCTCTTCTCGGCTTTTCTAATTCGGGACAACCCAGAGGCGGGGGGCATACTTTCGCTCATCATGGCCATAATATCATTTGTGACCCTGTGGGGATTTCTTATAGGTTCTCTTCTGATGCTCATCGGCGCCATACTAGCACTTACGTTCAGACCCCAGCAACCCCAGCCGCCGCCTGCGGCTCCTAGCCCTGCGGCTCAGCCAAGCCCTTGATTTTTACATTTGAGATTTTAAGAAGATAGGGTAACTGAAGGCTTCCTCTATCTTGCGGCCAAAGGACAGAAAGACAAGCCGTGCCAAGGCCTCCTGAAGCCCCACTCCAGGCCGAAAGCGTTCATATTGAATTGAGCTCTTGGATTATGCGCTTCATTTCTTTTGTCTTGTAGCGTCTTGATAAAAAGCACAGTATGCGCTCATAAAGCGAGGGCCTGAGGCTAGCTCCGCACGCGTAAGCATGACCACCACCGCCGTGTCTTTCGGCCAATGGCAGCAGGTTTACGTCCCTAATTCCCCTGTAAAATGAGATGGACCTGCAAGAGTATATGACGGCCGCGAAGTCCAAGTCCAGCTTCTGAGCAGCAAGCTTAGCGGCATAAGTGCCTTGCGCCTTTCTGCCCCTGACGTCGATCACAGCGTACTTTTTTCCCGTGTTGCTTGTGAGAGGAGATAACTGAGAAACGAGTCTCTCAGAGTCTTCCTCCTGAAGCTTCACCTCTTCTTGCCACTTCTTTATGAAGTCGCCTTCGAACTCACCGCGCGTGAAGCTATCCAGCAAGAGCAACCTGTTTTTCAGTTCCCATGTGCCATACTTGTACGCGAGGGTGTTTGGTAAGGCGTTCGTATTGGTATCGGCGTCGTCGCCTATTTCGGCGATCTTTTTTGATACATCGTCATCGTTCATGTACTTCCTGAAGAACAGTGAAGCGGCGCTTGGCGAGTTCTCAACTGTTAGCTCACAAAGCTTTGAGAGCTTCTCCACGTCATCGGGATTCCAAGAGTGATGGTCGACCCAAGTAACCTTACTGCCCGAAGACGCAAGCCTCTGCACTTCAGCTGCGACCGCTTCCGAGATATCGTGGTTGAGCGATAGGTCTGTTATCACTATCCTTTCGTGCCCCTCTCTTGTCCTGCGAAGTACGGCGTCCAACCTCCGCGGACTAGCGAAGACCACAAACGGGTCGGATTTGAGGTACCTCTTTGCCATGGCCGCAGAGCAAACGCCGTCTAGGTCGACATGCGTTATGATTAGGTCGCTCACATCGTATTACAGACGGGCTCATTTAAGTACGACGGCTCAATTAAGCCGTGACCCCGAGGTAGTTCGCCAAGTGCGTTAGCTCTTGCATTACCAAATCCTCATCGTAATGCCACTTGCCTTTCTCGAAATTGGCAAAAAGTCCGAGATCGTCCGACATGGTGAAGACGTTCAGGTTATACCAAGGCATGAGGAAGTACTCGTAGTCCCTGACATTCGATTCCTTCGCAGCTTTTTCTATCAAAGACGTAAGCTGGTAAAGCCTCACCGTTGGAAACGCAAAAGTCGCGTGAACCCTCTCATCAGCCCTTATGAATATGAGGTAAGGGATGCTCAGGAGATCGCTGACCAGCTCGTCATGCCAGCTTGTATCGGTCGGCGTAAAGATGCAATCGGCGAAAACCGTGTCGGAGGCGAACAGGCCTGGCTCAAGAAAGTCTATGTAGTAGGAGTTGATCATGGACTTACTCTTATCACCTCCTCCCAGCACGTGGTCCTTTAGGTGTTGCATGGTCTCGTCAACCGAAAGGCCTATTGCGTTCGCGAGAGACTGGCAAGACTGGATGGCGGTACGCTTCAACTGCACCAGTATCTTGAGGTCATATTCATCTATGTGGGGTACAATCTCGGTGCTACCGTCTTTGAGGGTCCTTGGCTTGCAGTCGCCAGAGGCTGCCCTCCAGCCTCCCTGCGAGTAATCAAACACGCAAGGCTCAAAGCTAAACCTCGTATGCGTTTTGCTGAACTCTATCCAGTTGAAATCTGTAATGAGTCCAAGCTCCACCATGCTCTGAAAGCTTTCCTTATACCTTTCAAGAAACTCCTGAGGGACCGAGTGCCTCGAAAATATTGTTTTTGACCCAAAGGGTTTTGACCACGATAGCAGGAAGCCATTCCTTTGATAGATGCCTGCAATGGTCTTCGCGGTCTCTGCGTCATTTACCCTTAAGTTAGCGGTCACTATGACGGGCTTGAGCCCCAGCTTTTGATAACTTATTGATGCGCGGGGAATCAGCCCCTTCCCGGTTACGTAACTTCTGAAAATCATGAGAGCTTCAGGTCCCAGGCCCGACTCATCTTCAAGCTTACTCTCATCGAAAAACGGCATGTTTTCAATCGCGGATATCAGCCGCCTCATGCGCAACTCGAGTTCAGATCCCGCTATGAAACCACTCATAGCGATAAGAAGCGCATTTCGTAGATAAAAGACTTCCTTCATCACAAATAAAAGTACCGAGGAAAGCGCTGATCTGGAATCGTTTTTTTGAAGTTGACCCGCTCCAAAGATAACTTATTTTAGCTGTTGCCCTATGGTTTCGGGGCCCTAAAGCGGTAAACGCCAAAAACACGGCTCCCCGATAAACGAAAACATCGTCATGCCGATCGCGAATTGCGAAGAGATGGACTCCATCATGAGTGCCCTTCCAACGATCGGTATTAAGGATGGCATCCATTCCGTCAGCAGGAGGTTGCCGTTGTAGGCCATGGCGCCCGTTGCCCTTCCTGTGGTGTCCGATATGAGCTCGCTGACGTAAGAGGACAATATGCCCGAGGGCCCAACAAAGAAGGAATAAGCAGAGGAGATAAACACGAGGTAACCTAAACCAGGCTTTGCTATCCAGAAGGGGGCAACGAAGGGCGAAAGCGTTATGAATGCTACTGCTGCCAGAAGCAGGCCCTCTCTTCCTTACCCATCCACCTCCAAGCTGACCAAAAAACAAGGTTAAAACCACACCAACGAGGCTTATCGCTATGAGTTGCATAAATGAGGCGCTTGCCTTAAAGCTCAATAAGTCGTACGTGAGGTTGCCGTATAGCTCTTCTATGTAGTTTCCGTAGGACGCCACAACGGCGTAAACGCACGTGAACATTCCAATGTTTATCATAAGGGCGTGAAGGGTACGCTTCCACTGGATGTTCAGCTTTCTGCCGCGACCCCGTGCCTCAATCCACACCTTTGACTCTGAAAGCGACCTGTGGACGTAGATGGCCAGAAGGGTCGCGGTCAGGGGCCCTTCCTTCCCCTCTTGTCGGCCAAAGGCCCGAAAGTCATGGCACCCGCCGCCCTTGCCACGAGCGTTGCCGTCAAAGCGCCCGCGGCGTAAACCGCCTGAACGTAAGCCCCGCGCCAAGGTAAGGTGCAAGGTAAACGCAAGCTATAACGAGACCCAGAAACACAACCAAGTAAACGTCATAAAGGTCCATCATCCAACCTAAGAACAAAGACCAAAGGGCTAGCCTCAGTCCTTTTGGCAGCTTTGAGTACCCGCTTTTGTTTTTTTCACGTATCAACAGGACCTCGTATAAATACCTTTGTATGTATTGGCACCTAGGTTAACATGAGGCCAACGACGAGGTCAAGAGGTCAGCGCCTCACCCAAAGAAGACCGCCTTGTGGTTTGGAAAACCAAGCGGTCCCAACCAGAAGCACCGCCCGCAAGGGCCGAGCCGAAAAAGGGCTCACCCCTTCCGAAACGTCGTCTCCCATGCATCAGAGAGATCGCGTTTGGCCGTTCCATCCCAGTTCTATTTCTATGGACTCGCTCATAATCATCGCACAATGGCGGGTTTGGGCCAGATTTCGTGGTCGAGCGCGAAATGCTTTCCCTTGGCAACTCTCACGAAGTCAAGCACCGTGGTGATGAATCTGCCTAATCGTAAGCCCTTGAAGGCGTATTTTTACCTCTTGCCAGCATGAGTACGCGTCCCTCGCGTAGAGGCAGCTGCCGCTGCCATCGGGATTTTCACAATAGACATCGCTTATGGCTTTCCTCATGCCCTTGTTCGAAAACTCCGAACATGATTTTACGCGTGCTAGACTCGCACAACGCTGGGTTTAACCGCCTTGAAAAAGGGATTAGTAAATCCACTTAGAAGCGGTTAAAACGACCAAAAATAAATGACACACAAGGGCTGGGAATATCGTCCATTATCGGGGCCAGCGTTCGACGTATAAGCCCCTATGTGAAGGGATTATGCAAAGGCAGATCTTCATAATGGGGCTCGCCCTTTTTATAACGGGACTGGTGATGACGTTGCTCACTCTCAATCAGATAGCGGATATTAGCGGAGCCTATTACGAGTATCCCTTCCTGACGCAACAAGCGTATTACGCGAGGGCCTCAAACATGCTTTTCCTTACCACGGTTTTCAGCTTCTTGGTTCTGTTGGGCGCATCGCTCATAAGGAAGTCTGGTCAGTCGCGAGCTCATAGTTACTAAGTCGCTTGCTTTGCACTTAGTTCCTGTTCCTTTGCATCGCGGTGGCCGTGCCCAAGGTACCTCGCCGCGTACATAAGGGGGGTAGAACCTGCGCCCATGAGATACTTGAGTATGAAAAGCGCCTCCATCAAAGGGATCAGAGGAACGACGCCGTAGAACGCTATTGGAGTGAACACGAGCGTGTCAATTGTGAGCGTAGGAATGTCAGCTACGAGATACCTGAAGTAAAGCTTTGAAGGCATCCTCTGCTTGAAGTAAGCGTAAACATAAGCGTCAAACAGCTCATCTATCACGAACGCTATTATGGATGCTATGGCAACCCTTGCGGATACCGAAAAGATCGCGGCCCATGCGGCGTCCACACCGTTTACGGAGCTAATGCCAAGCGAGATCACAAAGTAGGCTATCATGAAAACCTGGGCGATAGCTCCTCCTATGACACTCATATACGCGGTGCGCTTTCCGTAGAACTCGTTTATTATGTCGAGCAAAACCAGCGTCTCGGGATAAAGCATAGTTCCCATGGTAGCCGTTAAGTTGACCAAGGGATAAACGATGAGCTTTACCGCGAAAATCTGCGCCATGAGCACCAAGAGCACGTAGTTCGCCAGCGGAAGGATGAAGTTGTTGAACTTCCTTATCCAAATCGCTGAGCCAAGCACGTCAAAGGCGATTATGCATAGCCAAACGTAAAACTCCCAGGTCAACTTTCGTACTCGGTTTTGTCTGGAATTCCGGCCTCAGCGAAAGCCTTCTTGCGGTTACGGCAGCTCTCGCAAACCCCGCACTGCTTTTCCCCGCTCTTGTAACAGCTCCAAGTTTCGTAAATGAGGTCTCCCATGACCTCATAGCCCTTTCTGAGCAACGTCGACTTCTTCATGTGCTCCCGTGCAGGTGACCATATCTCGAACTTTTTCTCGTAAATGGGAAAATGACCTAGGTTGAGGGCGTTCTCGAGGGCCAGCGAGAAGGCCGGGCTGCAGTCGGGGTAAAGGGGCTCCCCATTCTCACTTCTAGCAGTTATGTCGTCTTCATGCGATCCGTAGATTACCAGGTGCGCTCCTATCTTAAGCGCGTAAATGGAGGCGTAAAGCAGGAATACCCCATTCCTAAGGGGAACGACCACCGAGGGCTGATATTGGTCCTCGATTTTTTCCCTTTCATCGGTAAGTTGAGAACCTTCCCACAGCCCCTTTACCGAACTTATGTCTACCACGAGCGGCTCGTGAAAGTTAAGCTTACGAGACAGATCCCTTGCTATCTGGATCTCTTTTTTACCTTTCTGTCCGTAATCAAAAATTATGGGATATATGTCGTATCCTTCAGACTTCTTGAGGGCAGCGTAGCTCATACTATCCGGTCCTCCAGATAAGACCGCCACGGCTTTACGCTTGTCTGTGCTCATGGTTTATAGCGAAACGGAGCCCCTAAAGCCTTGCGATTGCCAGCATGTGTTGCAGCTGGTCAAGTTCTCCTATGACGATGTCAGGCGGAACGTCCGGAATTAGCCCTTTCCGGGACACGATCACCGTGAACATACCTGCTTCTCTCGCGCCCGGGACATCCACGCGCGCGTCATCTCCCACGTAAATCGCCTCGGATCCATTGATACCAAGGGACCGGAGGGCGCCGAGAAAGGGCAGAGGTGAGGGCTTGGTCTCGGGGACGTCATCTCCCGCGATCAAGATCAACTCGAAAACGCTCAAGTCTAGGTCGCCCTGCCTTATTCTCTGCATCTTCATTCCGGGCTTTCCATCCGTGTTGGCCAACATGACTAGCCGGTAGCCCATGCCCCTCAGAGAACGCAATATGGGTGCCGAAGCCCGAAATGACTTCGAACGCTTTTTCCATTCACGCCAATAAAGGTCGGTTATTTCTTGGGCATCAAGTTGCGCTAGTTCATGTCCTAGCTCCCGCGCTGCTTCGACCCACCATACGTCCCTGTCAAGCATCTGGCGCCTTTCCATGAGCTCCTGCACGCGCCTAATCGCATCCGCTACGGTAACCTCTTGAACGCCGAGCTTCAGCGAAAGCGCAGTTATGGCGACTTTTAGCGAGCTCTCCCTAGCCTCCGCGTAATCTACAAGCGTCCCATCGTAATCGAACATTATGACTTTTATTTGCATGGGTTTCGTTCGCCTCACTGGTCCGAAAGGAGCTTTCTGTACTTGAGGGATCAGCGTACGAGATATCTCGTTGGGCTTTACAATGCTAGGGGGTCCGAAACAGCGCGCTTCTTTAGCCAGCTCGCTATAAAAGAGACCAAGTGGTGTCTTTGGGTTGCGGATCAAGCTCTTCACGGGCTGGAAAGTGGCCTACTTTTAAGGCGTTGGGACTTAATGACCTGCCTCTCGGCTTCAGAGAACAGGGTGAGGAGATTCGCTCAGCGCTTACCAACGCTCGAGACGCAAAACAAACGAAGCCTGCTAATCAACGGCCTCTTTCCAGTTAGAAGCCCACGCGCTTTCGCAGGCGGGCAGATCTCCCTCAAGGGATTTTCGCTGCCAGAGTTAGAGCTAAAGCATCCAGAGGCAGTTCCCTGTCTTCAGCACTTAAATATTAACGTGTTAAAAACCTATGAACACGTATGAGAGGCTTGATAATGGTATAAGGCTAAAGTCGGAAACCGAGACGACCGAGATCACCTTCCTGTCTGAGGATATCGTAAAGATATCCCGGTATACCTCAAGGAAGGCCCCAGAGCTGGCCGTCACGCTGGGAGAGTGCGACGTGAAGTCTTCTCTAACCGAATCCGATGGTATAATTCTCTCTACGGGGTCGCTGGCAGTAACCGTTCGCGAGGACTCCATCGTCTTCTCAGCTAAACAGGAGTTCCTCAGGGAGGTCCGCCACGAGATCTCTGATGGGGCCAGCCAAATCGACTACATGGCTAGCGGAGACGGTTTCTACGGGCTCGGGCAACACCAAGGTCTCTTCAACTACCTGGGCAACGAGGTGGTGCTGTCACAAAGGAATCCGACGGAAACCGCGGTTCCCTTGCTCGTGTCAAGCGCCCGTTATGGCATACTTTGGGATAACGCTAGCCTCTCCAAGCTAAAACTAGTGGAGGAAGCAGGGTACGCGAGCATAGCCTATTGGGCTGAGCGCGGCCCGGTGACCTACTACGTCATTCGCGGGAATACCGTTGATGACGTAGTAGCGGGCTACAGGAAGCTCACGGGACAGGTGCCGCTTCTTCCCAAGTGGGCCTACGGATATTGGCAGTCAAAGGAAAGGTATAAAAACCAGGCGGAGCTGCTTCAGATCGCTGACCAATTCAAGAAAGAGAAAATACCCCTCGACGTGCTCGTTCAGGATTGGATGTACTGGGGAAAGCATGGTTGGAATGCCCTTAGATTTGATGAGGATAATTATCCATCTCCATCGGAACTTGCATCCCAGCTTCACGACGCCGGGATCCGGCTTATGCTATCGGTCTGGTCAAACTTCGGTAGGTCCACAGAAGTTTACAGGGAATTTTCACAAAAAGGATACCTCATACCTGGTTCGCTTAATTACGATCCATTCAACGAGGAGGCGCGCCGGGCTTACTGGGCTAGGCTGCAGGAGTTGCTTAAGCTTGGAATTGACGGGTGGTGGCTTGACGCCTCAGAGCCAGAGCTCAACAAGCCGATTGATGAGGCCTCGGACCTGGGCATATGGTCGTTCTACACAGGGCTTCACGATTCGCAGACGGCCATGGGACCCGGGGCAAACGTGGTCAACGCCTTCCCGCTAATGCATACAAAGGCCGTTTACGAGGGACAAAGGTCGGTAACCGATAAGAGGGTCGTAATACTTACGAGGTCAGCTTTTGCAGGTCAGCAGCGGCACTCTGCCATAATCTGGTCTGGCGACATCCACCACGACTGGGGAGTTCTATCAGGCCAGATCCCAGCTGGGCTCGACTTCAGTGTGTCAGGTATACCGTACTGGACAACCGATACGGGAGGGTTTTTCAGTGGCGATCCATCAACCCCCTCTTATAAGGAGATATTCATCAGGTGGTTGCAGTGGAGCACCTTTACGCCCATAATGAGGGTGCACGGCACGTGGTACGCAAAGGAACCATGGAGATTCGGGGAGGATGGGAAGCAAATAATCAAGAGTTACATCGAGCTAAGGCACAGGTTATTCCCTTACATTTACTCCGTCGCGAGGATGGTAACCGATGGCTACACCATGATGAGGCCTTTGTTCATGGACTTCGATGATAGACAAGTGCTAAACATATCAGATCAGTACATGTTCGGCCCGTCGATCATGGTATGCCCAGTAACGGCCCCGAGTACGAGGAGGAGGGTCTACCTACCGAAGGGCAACTGGTACGACTTCTGGACCGGAAAGACCATAGCCGGCGGTTCTCTAATAGAGGTTGATTCACCCCTTAACATGATCCCACTTTTCGTAAAGGAAGGAGCGATAATACCGCTTGGCCCCGCGGATCAGAGCCTTTCAGTTCCTGTATCGCAGCTTGAGCTCAGGGTGTACAAAGGAGACAACGCCGAGTTCTTCTTCTATGACGACGACGGCGAGACCTATGCTTATGAAAGGGGAGAGTTCGCAAAGGTGCCTTTCTCTTGGGTTGAAAGGGAAAGGAAGCTGAAGATAGGAGATCAGCAGGGGCCTTTCAAGAGGCCTAACATGAAGATAGACCTAGTACTCGTAAGAGAGGGAAAGGGAGCAGGGAAAGACGAAGGCCAGCCCGACTGGAGCACGAATTACGAGGGAAAGCAGATAGAAATAAACCTTTGAACTATCTACGTTTAAGGGAGCTTTTATTTCTTAAGCGCTCTTTGCCTGATAAAAGTTTTATTCGATTACTGTTTCGCTGAAGAACCTCTTCCTCTCGCCTATCACCAGCGTTCTCGTCACGTAGAACTTGCCGTTCAGCCTCACGTCTTCTGAGGAGGAACCCACCTCCACGGCGTACTCCCCTTCCTCCACGACCTGTCTCATGTATTGATCGTAGAAGGATAGGATCTCGGCTGGGACGCGGAACGTGACCTTCCTCCTCTCG
>ERZ1669250.824-NODE-824-length-11976-cov-2.683332_pt1 | contig 11976 bp, 10 predicted proteins | sample MGYA00579295_ERZ1669250 | MGnify/ENA primary metagenome ERZ1669250 (study PRJEB41166, sample SAMN08046056) | hot springs metagenome | biome: hot spring; feature: acid hot spring; material: thermophilic sediment; isolation source: thermophilic sediment from acid...
CAGAGCACCTGCCTTGTAAGCAGGGGGTCGCGGGTTCGAAGCCCGCTCGAGGCTTCGGGAAAAGCGCTAAAAATTTGGTCGCGTTTTTGGGTCATTGTTATAAACCTAACCTTTTTCCCGCAGGCTGAGATCGCGGCTTCGACGCGCTGCAAAAAGACCATAACGCTTAATAAATATAGGGTAATGGCATCTCTGGGGTTTCATTGTTTTGCTATAAAGGCATGTCATGCACAGGTTTAATGGGGTGAATAAGTTGTACGACGTATCAATAGTGGGGGCTGGACCGGCGGGTTTATTCGCCGCTTACGAAATAGTTCAGAACGCCCCAGATACTAAGATTGTAATTATTGATAAAGGTTTTAAAATAAGCCAAAGAAAATGCCCCCTATCGATCGTGGGTAAGTGCGTATGCCCTGTTTGCCACATAAACCACGGCGTAGGTGGAGCTGGCTTGTTCAGCAGCGGCATAATAAACTTAAGGCCCGACATAGGCGGAGACCTACAGGATTTAGTTTCTAGTCGGGACCTTGCAAACCAGCTGATAACTTACGTAGATAAAATTTTTGTAAAATTCGGGGCCAGTGAAGATAGGGTCTACGAACCTAGCGGCCAGCGCTTCGCAGACTATCAGAGAGCTACAGCAGAAGTCGGGGCTCACCTAACCCCAATAAAACAAAGGCACATAGGGACGGATGGTTCCATAGCGGTAATCGATAACTTCACGACCTATTTAGAGAAGGCAGGGGTTCAATTTTCCCTTGGAACTGCAGTTAATTCCGTAGAAAAAAAGGGCGATTTATACGAGCTGAAAACAAATAAGGGGGACATAGAAAGCAGGACAACAATTTTAGCTCCAGGGCGGGTGGGGGCAGAATGGTTCAGAGACCAAGCTAGAAGACTTCACGTTGAGTTGTTACCTAACCCGCTAGACGTGGGCATAAGGGTGGAGGTACCGAAATACGTCATGGACCCCCTGACCGATCTTTACATGGATCCTAAAGTGATAATGTACACGAAATCGCACGACGATAAGGTACGCACGTTTTGCGTCAACACTGATGGATTTGTGGTAGTAGAAAAATACGACGATGGGACTATTGGTGTTAACGGCGAAACGTACACCGACAGAAAAAGCGGCAACACGAATTTCGCCTTGTTAGCCTCAATAAAGTTAACGGACCCCATGGAGGATACCATAGATTACGGCAAGAGCATATCCAAGCTTGCTACAAAACTGGGCGGTGGAAAACCCATCATACAGAGACTTGGGGATCTAGAAGACGGTAGAAGATCTACGTGGGAAAGAATTGCGAGGAACACCATTGAGCCCACTATGAAGTCGGCTACGCCCGGCGACCTCTCCATGGCGCTACCTTACAGAGTAATGGAAGACCTACTCGAATTCATAAAGAAAATGGATAGCGTACTTCCAGGCCTTGGTTCTAAGTATACGCTATTATACGCCCCCGAGATAAAGTACTACAGTATGAAGGCCATGGTCAACCAGTTTATGGAAACTAGTTCCAAAGGGGTTTTTGCGGCTGGGGACGGGGCGGGTTTATCAAGGGGTATAAACGTTGCCGCGGCAACTGGGATATTGTCCAGTTGGGGCGCTTTATCCAGACTTGGAATAGATGTAAAGAATGAAATGTTCTTTCACGCAGAAAAGGCTGCCGCAAAACGTTTAGCCTAATATCACGGTAACTCATGCAGCCTCTCCTAATAGGTATTGACGGCTTATCCTATTCCAGATTCATGGATTGCGATACCAGCACTTTACTCAACTTAATAGATTATGCAGAAAGAGGAGTTACAAGAAGCTCGAAGCCGCTTAAACCATGCTCATCTTGGAGGTATATCCTTGGTCTTAATGAAACGCAGGAAATACACGAATCGCAGTTGATTAAGGCCGTCAGTCCCGCGTTAATAAACCTTCCATTAAGCAACCCCACTTTAGGTTACTGTAGCGTAGACTTAAACTCAACCGAAGGCTTAATTGAAGAAATAAACTGCGTTGAAAAGCAGATAAAAGATAATCTAGCAAGCAGGCCCGTGATAGCTTGCATAACGGCACTAGAAAGGGCGCCACCCTCTCGCACGTGCGAATTATATAGGTACATAGATGAATTTGTAAAAAGCATTATGAACTTTGTAGAAAATTATATACTGTTTTCATCTTACGGAATTCTAGAGAAAGGTTGTAAGGAAGAATTCGGTGTTTATCTAGCAAGCGTAAAGAGGCCGCGCGCCAGAGATACCGTAGATCCAAGCGAGATAGGCAGCCTCTTTTTAAAAATGGTAAACGAACGTCGACGCCATACTGCTTCCTTTAACAAACCTGGGTAAGGCATGCGAACGCCAGCTTGCCTAAGCTGTCTGAGCGCTACTTCGGCATCCAGCTCTTCAGGATATTGATATTCGTGGATAACTTTGCCTAAGGATAGGGAACTAATACCAACTAATGCCGCGTACGGGGCTAGGTAAGCTTCTGGGTTATTTTTAAACTCGGAAACAGCTTTCTTGTAGATTCTTAATACCCGGGAAATTAAGTCATAATCTAATCCGGAGTTAGCGGCCAACGTACAACAGTAGTGTTCGCCGAGCTCGGAATAGGTCGTGATTCTCTTAAAACCTTTCTTTTCCAAATATGTAGAATAGGGTTCCCATAGACTTACAGCATCTACAGCGCCAGAAGTCAGCATTGACATGGTTTCTTCTGCGCTGTGCGCGTAAGCCATAGAACTGAATTCCCCTATCAACGCGCTACTAACGCTCGCTCTCAGCAGCAACTCCATTGTAGAGAGCTTAGTTGACGCGGCCCTAGGGTGCTCGGAAATCTTTTCATTCACGATTAGGCTTGAGCCACCTGCTCCAGCGGGAGCCAGTATTTTTATTGGGGATTCCATAAAGTAAAAGTAAAGTTGCGTTACCAGGGGAGAAATCCCAAGGTCTAATTGACCATTTGAAAGATTCTTCATTAAATCTATGCCATTAGGAAACACCGTCAGATCTATGTCAATTCCTATGTCAGCGGCGAACTTTTTAAATGCAACCACAAATGGATACTCAGCTGACCTTATGATACCTAGTCTTAATCTGCCGGGTTTTGGCTGAGCCAGTGTTCCTTTCATGTATACTCTGTAATTTCTGCCGAATTGAGTCCTCCCAATTATGCCTTCCCTTTCGAGGTCTTCCAAAACCTCAGATATCCTGCTTCTAGAGTACCCGGTAGCCCTTACAATATCGGCTTGATAAACTTGGCCCGCCCTAAGCGATTCTAAAACTGCTTGCCTGACGTTCCCCATATGATCGTTTCCCGTCTTCTTTTAAATGTAGCGAACATTTGTCCGGTCTCACGCGGCCCAAATTCAGGGGTAGTTGACCAGGCCCAACCGATGTCTCTGAAGGACCAAAGATCCTACAATGGTTATGCACTGCTAATAGCCTCATATATCACTATCCAGAAGAATTTCCACGAACTAGAAGTTGAACTACATGAATCCTAAGTTCGGTCGGCATTAAAAGCGTTCATAGTTTCCTTAGTAGGAGCACGTCCAACCGAGGATTACTTCCACAAATCCCCACGGCAGAATTTTTTAAAATGAATGAACGCCAATATATTTTTGCGGCAATCTAAACCTCGCATTATTGCAACCAAAAATTCGTACAAGAAGTAAATCCCAAACATAAATATCGCAACGGCCGAAACCCACCTTATTAAAGAATAAACAAATGAACCCCCGTAATAGCCGATTAAAGCAACTACGCTCGGAAACAAGGTTATCCATATTATTATCGCCAGGAATAATCCGAGTACACTTTGCCACCCAAAAATCCCGATAAAGCTAAGTCCAGCCGTTACCCACCAACCAATCTGAAAGGGATTTGTCAAGCCCAGCATTAGCCCTTTTATGTAATCAAAACCAAATTTTTTCGGTGCTTTTTCACTCGGACTGCGACGAAACATCGAATAAGCTAACAAAAACATAGCTAATGAGGCAAAAATATAAAAGTATGTAATCACGGGTTTAATTACCTGATAGATCATGAAAGAAATCACCATAAAAATAAAATCAGCGGTCATTGCGCCCGCGCCGACCAATATCCCTTTTCTTTCTGAAATGAGCGATTCGGTCGCTATTATAGCGTTCATAGGGCCCGGCGGTGCAGCCAAAGAAAAACCCATGAGTATCCCCATTAAGAAACTAAACATGAAATCTTTTAACTAAGGATTTTATGCTTTATGCGCAAATATCATAGTTTTAACTCTAACGGCGGATTAAGAGGGCGGAAGTCCGTGAGGAAAGGGTAGTTCACAAGAGCACAAACTCCCCGAAACATCTGAGATAGCCCTTATATCAACTAAATGAGCGAGGAGAAAAGGTAAGTTATACCTTTCCAGGTGCGCTAAAAGGGCAGCCTAATTCGAGGCCGACTTTTTAATCGCGCAGCGAAGCCAGCTTAAAACTTATTTACAGCAGACCAACGTATCCCATGATATTTTCATCAGAGGCGTTACCAGAAGAGGCCAAAAAAATACTGGAAAAATGGGAAATCGCGGAGGGGGATGCGTCCCATGTAGAAGATGCGAACGTTTTAATGGTATGGAAAATCGATCCGGAAACAATTCGTAAGGCCAAGAGGCTTAAGGCAATTCAAACTTTTTCTGCAGGTGTAGATCACCTCCCCTTTGAATATATACCAAGAAGCGTAAAGATATTTTCAAATGCTGGAGCGTACTCTAAACCAGTAGCCGAGCATGCGTGGGCCCTCATTCTGAGTTTGGCGAAAGGAATTAATATCAGGGATAAAAAGGTCGCGGCAAACTACCCAAGGCAACTTTTTGGAAAAACAATGCTGGTCCTCGGAAGCGGAGGCATAGGCCAAGAAACCGCAAAGGTAGCAAAATGCTTCGGAATGAAAACAATAGGCTATAGTAGGCACCAGATCATTAAAGAAGGGTTTGACGAAATTATAGGGCCAGACCAACTTTTATCTAAATTGCCTAATACTGATGTTATTGTCATAGCACTCCCCCTTAATAAGTACACGAAAAACTTGTTAAACGCGAGTAATATCTCACTCCTAAAAGATGAGTGCATAATCGTAAATGTGGGACGCGGTGACGTAATAAATCAAGACGCAATATATGACGCGTTAAAAAGCCGGCCTGGCCTCCGCTTCGGGACTGACGTTTGGTGGAAACAAGACAACACAGAAGGGTCGCGTCTAGACTTCTACGGGCTCCCGAACTTCGCTGGCACGCCCCACGTAGCTTCGGGCGCGCTAAGAGAAATATCAGATATTGCTAAAATTTATGCGGCTAAAAACGTGGCATTATTCTTGGAGACCGGGAAGGCCAACAACGAAGTCAATTTTGATGATTACGTTCGAACCCGGCCCAATACCCAGCGGTATGATTAGTACCAGTGCGAAAGGGGGACTCGAAATCGGTCCAAGGCATTTAAGATGAGCGCCTCGGCGAGAATAACCCGATTAGCATGCGGACAATTCGCGAAACGGGCGCGTATCAATTTAAAAAATTCGAGTAACTCGCAGGTGTTACTGCTAAAGTTTCTTCATTCGCTCGGGACCGCTTATAGCCGAGGCCCGCGGAAGCCATTATCAAACATTAAGCTTGCGTTATTTTACAGGAGCCATTTTTAGGAGACTTGTATATCCACTTTCCAAAAGTCGCAGCAAGCACCTCCTTAACCCCTTACCTGGCACGTGGTTCGCCCATCAAGTGCAAGCCCGCGTCAAACTCGCCCAGACGGATAGTTATTAACCAAAAATATACCGATTAAAGCCCATTTATCATAAATGCGTTGCATTATAATGCACGCCTTTAGTCTCTCTTGTACTTATCATATAATCGATATTAAACTTATATTTATTAATACTTATAATTTTATGTCAATTAAATTGGGTGCCGATGCGTTAAACGCAAGCCTTGTAAGGGGCAAAAAAGTGGGCCTAATATCTAACACCGCTTCGTTTCTGGCAAGTGGGAGCCGCTTGGATAAACTCGTTAAATCAGCTAAGTCATTAACGCTGTTCGCGCCTGAGCACGGTGTTGGCCTTCAAAAAAAGGCGGGAGAAAGAGTAGATAATGAATTTTACAGAGAATTAAAAGTCGTTAGCCTGTACGGCCAGAACCAAGTCATCGAAAGTTACTTGGATGACCTTGACCTTGTGCTATACGACCTCCAAGACGTAGGCGTCCGCTTTTACACTTATATATCAACGCTAAAGGCGTCAATAGCCGCGGCCAACAAAAAGGGAAAGGAATTCTACGTTTTAGATAGACCTAATCCCTTGTCTGGGTACGTAGACGGTACCATGCTAAAAAAAGGTTTCGAGTCATTCATAGGGGCTTGGGAAGTCCCAATCAGATATGGCCTAACGGCCGGCGAGCTAGCAATGTATGGGCAAAAATTTGGTCTGTACTCTAAAGTAGTAAAGATGGAGGGGTGGAAAAGAGCCGACTGGTTCGACCAGACGGGCTTAATATGGGTCCCGCCTTCACCGGCTATAAAGACTTTAGATAGTGCCTTAATTTATTCTGGCATGGGATTAATAGAGGGTACTAACTTGTCCGAGGGCAGGGGAACAGGCGAGCCTTTCATGGTTTATGGAGCGCCTTGGCTAAACGAGACCCCAAAAATAGAAGAAAAAGGCTACGCGCTAGAGCCCGCTAAATTTATCCCAACTTATGATAAGTACTCGGGCGAGTTATGTAAAGGATTTAGGATAAAAGTCATCGATAGGAAAAAATCTTCATTTGACCTCGCCGCACAAATAATATCTTGGGCTCTAAATTACAAGGAGTTTGAGTTTCTCAAAAACGGGAACACCTATAAGATAGATCTGTTATCGGGCAGCGACGAATTCAGAAAAGCCGTACTAGATGATGAACTAAACGATTACAAAGAAAAGTGGAGGGACGAACGCGAAACCTTTTTGAAAGATGCCCAACCTTACATGATATATCGGTGACGAATTTGGAGCAAGGGTTAAGGGAGTCGATGCTTTCCGTCATAAGAGATGGCATTGTAAGGCGGGTATTCCCAGGAGCAGTGGCCACTGCAATAATAGGCAATGATGCCGTGACAGTGCAAGAAGGATATGCTCAGCTCTACCCTGAAAGCGAGAAACGGCTCATGACCGAGAATACTCCATTCGATTTAGCGTCATTAACTAAAGTAGTGGTCACTACAACGATTTTAATGAAATCGATCGAGCAAGGCCTCATAGACCTAATGGATAGCGTTAACGATTACGTCAGCTTCGATAAAAGGGTCAAGATACTAAACTTGGCGAATCACTCTTCGGGGCTACCTGCCTGGCTTCCACTGCAGTCGTTTAAAAACTGTAGCGAAGCGGCCGGGTTTATATCGGGCATCCAAGGAATTGACCCTGGCATCAAAGAAACTTACAGCGACCTTGGGTTTATCTTACTCGGCCGTATTTTAGAGAAAGTACTCGTAAAAACCATCGATTCGATCGCGGATGAAGAAATATTTAAGCCATTAGGGATGACCAACTCCCGTTATTCGCCGTGCGAAGGGGCAGCTTCAACCGAAGTAATCGATAACCAAGCAATCACGGGAATAGTCCACGACGAAAACGCTAGGGCCTTGGGAGGAAAATGCGGCCACGCGGGCCTTTTCTCAACGGCCGGCGACCTAACGAAATTCGTGCTTAGCTTGATGAGGGGCGAAATCCTATCTAGGGCAGCCGTAGAATCGATGACAAACAAAAATTACGTAGTAAAAGGCGGAAATCATTCTATAGGGTGGCAAGTAATGACGGATAACAGGCCTGCTTCGGCTGGCTCGCTACTGAGCGATTCGGCCTTTGGGCACACCGGCTTTACCGGGACCAGTATATGGATTGACCCTAAATACGGACTAGCGATCGTATTCCTCACGAACAGCGTTCACTACGGGAGGGGGCGCGATGTAAACAAGTATAGGAGGCTCCTATCAGACGCCGTCGTTAGTTTTGCCCAGCATCACGGCCTTTAACGAAATCGATGGCTTTTTGGATTTTCCAGCCGTTAGTTAAAAGGGCAGATTCAGCTTCTTCGCGCGAGCAATTGGCCAGATCCGAAACAATGCTAATCGCCCTTTCTCTAAGCTTGGAATTTAAAGGGACCATACTTTTCATCAGCCCCCTCTCGGTCTTACCTAATTTTATCATTGAAATTGTACTAATAGAGTTGAGTACCATTTTTTCTGCCGTGCCTGCCTTTAACCTAGTAGACCCCTTGATGATTTCCTCTCCTACGTCTAACACTATGCATACATCGGCGATTTGCGTTACAGGAGATCCTTTAGTAGAAGTAATCGCTACCGTCTTAGCGCGAACTCCTTTTGCTTTATTCAAGATCTCAACTACGTAAGGGGTCCTACCAGTAGCCGATAGGCCTATGAAAAGATGACCCGAGCTCGGGTTAACCGAAAGGAAGTCTTGGTCAGCGTTCGAAATATTGTCCTCCGCCCCCTCTACGGCGTTGCGTAGCGCGTCAAGCCCTCCAGCGATCAAAGGAATTACCGCCTCACGGCCCACACCGAAGGTCGGATAAAGTTCAACTGCGTCCATAAATGCAATCCTACCGCTTGTACCCGCCCCGAAATACACTACTTTTCCCCCCGCTTTTAAAGTCCGCACGTAAAGATCTATTGCTGACTCAATCGCCCTAGATTGCGACCTAACGGCTTTTAGCACCCGCTCATCTTCTTCGTTAATAATTTTTATCAAGTCGGCTACTGGCAAATCCTCGAGCTCCATCCTATTTTAATAATGCGTCTACTTTTAAAGGATAATAATTATTGCCCCAATCGTTAGGTGCGTAGCACTTGAGAAGTCGCGGCTTCAGCATTTCGGTTTTAGGTTTCGTTGCAAGCCCAACCGCAAATTTAACCCCAACGCTTGCCCCCCTTGCGGCAAGTAAACTGGTGTAATAATCGAAAAAATTTATGCCATAAGCGCCTTGCGTTACGTATTCGTGCGCCTTAAGGGCCTTAACGTAAGTTTCGTAGGAGTCGGATACGTCGACGAAAAAACTTGGGTTGAAAAAATATGGGTCTTCTAAGTTCTCCGCAAAATAAACGCCGCTGACCTTATGAGACCCTCCGTTTAACTGCCCGCTGGCAGCGTATTCTATGGCATTCATCGTCAAGTAATGGGTAGCCGCGTGGTCTTGATGCACGCTTCCTAGCCAATGGGTTATGACCCAGTCGGGCTTCAATTCCCTAATAATGTAAGCAAGCTGTTTAGACGCTTCGTAAGACGCAACTAGACTTCCATCTTCGTACCCTAAAAATTTTACGTCGACGCCCAAAACAGCCGCAGATTTCTTGGCCTCCAGAACCTTCTGCTGCCTATACACATTTGGGTCCACGCCAGGTTTCCCTTTTTCTCCGTCGGTTGCGTGAATAAAGGTTACCTTGGTACCCGCCCTAACGAGGTGGGCTGCTAAGGCGCCCGCCATTACGTCGGCATCACCGATATGAGCCCCTACGACCAAAACGCTTTTCGGAAACGCCATATAGATATGCTACGCCAGCTCTTAAGTAGGCCCTCTTTACGCTCGGAGTAAATCGCTCCTTTAATCCGGGTCGGATCAAACTATTAGCTACCCTTAAAGCCACGTTAAAGCGAAGGACCCCGCTCACGCACGACAAATCGACCCCACGATTAAAGCGCGAGAACCATTTGGGCATACCTTCTAGTCTCAACCATGCCATGCCTTTCATAGAAATGTACGTTTCTGCCGCCTCCCCACATAAACCACGCATTTTTACAGCCTCTAGCTTTCATTTGAACCAGCGTTTTGGCAAATATAACCGAGCCTAACCCCTTATTTCTATATTCGCTCTTAACACCAAATGGCCCAAACCTTTCTAGGACGCCATCGGAACCAAACTGCGCGTACCCTATGACATCTTTACCCTTCCGCGCGATCGTAAACATAGGCAGATCGCCTGGAAACGCCTCTAAAGTCCACCGGGCATCCTCTCTCCACTCGGGGAATTCCTTTTCAAGAAATTTAAAGAAGCTCGGGATGAACTCGGGAGTCAACGCGCCCACCTCTATTCCCTCTTGCGCTAACTCTTTTTCTTTGTTAAGCGTATCCGGCTCTACCGCATAATTCATTATTGACATGTTCATACTTACGGCTTCGCGGTCTAACTCGCGAAAACCTAACGACCTAAAGAAGAAGAGGGCAGGGGTATTATTTACGTCCACGCCGGGGAAAAAGTACCGTTTGCCCCCTCCCAACCTAACCCGTTTAACGCCAGCAGACCTAAACCTATTGATTAATTCTGTTACCATCTCAGTTCCAACCTTTCTTCTCCTGTTATCAGGATCAACGAATAAAACATCTATAGAGGCCATTGCGCCGTCCATTTGCCCAAAGGTAAAGGCTATATTTTTTCCATCACGACGGGCAACTAGACAAAAACGCTCTACAAAATTAGGGTTGAATAAAATCTTATACCTAAAAATTTTTTCGCTAACGGGATCGGCTGGCAGGGATTTATTCCACAAAGAAATTACATCTTCTTCATTTCCGTCGTATTCCGATATCTCCATAATATATCCTGCGCGCATATTTTTAACCTTACCAGCGCTCGCCGTCGCAAAAACTGTTTCGGTTCGCAAAGTTCGCGCGCGATAACCGATATCTGAGCGTTGATTCTTAGCCAAGTTATCGAAGAATTCATCACCGGGCTTTAAACCGTAATTATGGGCCGCCCTAATTACCGCGCCTAAGACGGGAGGCAACGGCAAATCCGATAAAGAAACGTCAAGCATTTTTTCTACTTCAGATCTTAATAGCGGCTGTTGAAACAGACCACCTGACACGTATATGCGGTCAAATGATATCCCCAAGCGGCGCATCACGGCGTTTGCACTGGCACTCAATTGTCTCGCTGCGTCCTCTATTAGGGAAATGGACACGCGGTCCCCTAATTGAGCTTGCTCAAAAACGCGCGACGCAAAACCGGCTATTCTCGAAATCGAGAAGCTGTCCTTATTATAAACTAATCTTATTACATCATCCGGAGCGTTCACACCGAAATAATCGAGCATTGCTTTTAGTAAACTCGTTGCTTCACCGCGACCATCATACGCTTGGAACGCGGCAACCATAGCCGACCTAGAAAGATCAAAACCGCTCCCGCGATCGCCGAGCAAGTAGCCCCACCCATCAGCCCTTTCCAATTTACCCTTTCCGTCGGAGCCCCACGCTATAGCACCAGTGCCCGCTATCAGGATAACGCCGGCTTCGCCCCTCGTTGCAGCGTAAAGAGCGATTAATCCGTCGCTAACCGCTTCGATCTTATCTGCAAGTTTCGCAGCGTTTAAATCGGCATTAAACTCAATAAGGTCGTTAGCCCGTCCTAGGCCGGCTAGCCCCAGACACGCAGAAGACACCTTCATACCAGCGCTTATTTCTTTTATTAGTTTTTCAATTACGTTGAGGGTGGCCGCTTTTCCTAGCTGGCTATAGTTCGTGGGCCCTATCTTCAAAGAGCGGATAACTTTGCCGTCGCCGTTTACCAAAACAGCGATAGTTTTAGTACCTCCCCCATCTATTCCAATAAAATACTCCAATCGATATAATTAACGCGCAACCGCATTTAAATATTGTACAGGCGAATTAATCCTTACAATTAATGGCAATAAACTTAAGGAAATTACAACATTAAAAATTCATTTCCAAATTATCCCTTCAATCAAATCTTCCAACTTTAACGAGGTTGTTTAACAGGTAGGCAGAATAACTGCTCCCGTCCGAAAGATCGGTACAGGATACGCTAGAAAAATGCCCATTAGCGTGTATTATCTTATTTTGTCCTAAGTATAGGGCCACGTGCCCCTCAAAAAATAGCAAGTCACCTTTTTTTGCTTCGGATAAATTACGAACGATTTTCGAGGCTTCTTTTTGCTGATCAGAGT
>ERZ1669250.825-NODE-825-length-11970-cov-9.041628_pt1 | contig 11970 bp, 11 predicted proteins | sample MGYA00579295_ERZ1669250 | MGnify/ENA primary metagenome ERZ1669250 (study PRJEB41166, sample SAMN08046056) | hot springs metagenome | biome: hot spring; feature: acid hot spring; material: thermophilic sediment; isolation source: thermophilic sediment from acid...
CTTCTGCCCCGGATAACGTCGCCGTGCTACGGCATCCCGTATGCCTCTGGCCGCCAGCGCGTCGTGCACTTGGGGATAGTCATAGCCCCGGTCGGCGAGGACCACCGAATCCTCTCCCGTAAGGAACTCTTCCAGCCTCTGATGATCCGGTACCTTGGCCGCCGTGTAGTCCACGGCCTGTACGATACCCTGAAGGTCGGTTGCCACATGCGCTTTCCTGCCGAAGTACCACTGGTTCCCTTTCTTCGTAGAACGCATCTCCGGATCCCGCTGGCGATCCCGATTCTTGGTGGAACTCGGGGCATGGATGAGGGTAGCGTCCACGGTCTTGCCTTCCTGCAGCAAAAGCCCTTTCTCCCGCAACACCGACTGCACCTCGGCGAAGAGGGCTTGGGCCAGCTTATGGCGCTCCAACAGGCGACGGAACTTCAAAATCGTCGTCTCATCGGGCACGAAGTCCCGACCCAGGTCGATGTCCACGAATTGGCGCAGCAGGGGAATCTCATAGAGGGCCTCCTCCATCCCCGGATCGGAATAGCCGAACCACTGCTGAAGAAAGTGGATCCGCAGCATCCGCTCCAAAGGCATGGGCTTGCGGCCACTGCCACCCTGGGGATAGTGCGGCTCGATCAAGGCCATAAGTCTGCCCCAGGGAACCACCACATCCATCTCCGCCAAGAAGCGCTCGCGCTTGGTCTGCTTGCGGAGGCGCGAAAAGCCGGGCTCTCCGGCAAAGGTCCTCTGTCCGGCCGTGGGCGATCTGTCGTCACCGCTCAGTCCGCCCACTATATCCGGGAGTTACGGTCAAGGGTGCGATCCGTAACCCATTGATCTTGGCGCCACCCTGGCGCCATACTTGAAACGGGAAAGACAGGGAACATTAGAGAATGGTGAAGCACGAGAATCTATACAACTTTCTGATTTATATATATTTTCATGTCTAACCTGTTGATGCGAAAAAGGCAAAGATGGCATTTTTTTGGCCTTCTAAGCCGTAGGTTGCAGGTTCGATTCCTGCTGGGCGCGCCACTGATCGCTTGTGCGTCAAGCCAAGCGCCCACACACGTCACCAGCGGAGACGCACCCCGCGCCGCCGGGCCCGGAGCCCCGACCCTCCCGGATCTGCGCTGGCATCTGCCTTCCTCACAGACGGGCAAATGCGAAGGGCGCTGGGCTATCCAACGAATCCTGCCGCTGTCGTCAAAGCGCTCACGCCAGCGTCGGGGAAGGATCGGACCGTAGCGAACGGGGAGCGCGACTCGGCGCGCGTATCAACCCATTGGGACTCCAGGGAGCCACAAACTCTCTGTCCGCGCAGGCCGGACGTTACTATTAGGACTAGGGCTATCCATCTGTTATGATGCAAGCGCCGCGACTCAGTCTACGCGGAGTACTTTATCCTCAGCCTGAGATCTGCCGTGGACTGGCGCCGGCAAGGCGCGGCCGATCCTACCACGGAGATTCCCTTGACACTTTTCACCGAACTGGGCCTCGATCCGGCCCTCTGTGCCACTGCCGCTGCGCGCGGTTACCAGGAAGCCACGCCCATACAGGCGCGCGCCATTCCCGAAATCCTGCAAGGTCACGACCTTCTCGCCGCGGCCCAGACAGGCACCGGCAAGACCGCAGCCTTCGCCCTGCCCATTCTCCATCGCCTGTCCGAGACCCCCGTGTCATCGGGCCCGCGCCCCGTGCGCGCTTTGATTCTCGTACCGACCCGAGAATTGGCAGCGCAGGTGGAAGACAATATCCGCCTCTATCGAGGATCCATGCCTCTGCGCTCCCTGATGCTCATCGGCGGCGTCAAGATTGGTCCGCAGATGCAACACTTGCGCAACGGTGCGGACATCATCGTGGCAACGCCTGGACGTCTGCTGGATCACTTGCAGCAGCGCAGCCTGCGTCTGGATCGGGTGGAGACCCTGGTTCTGGATGAGGCCGATCGCATGCTCGATATGGGCTTCATCCGCGATATTCGCAGAATCATCGGCATGCTGCCGCCAAAGCGGCAGAACCTGCTCTTCTCCGCCACCTTCTCGCCGGAAATCCGGCAATTGGCCGAGAGCCTGCTGCACCAGCCCGTCACCGTCGAAGTCACACCTGCCAACGCTACTGTGGACAGCATCGTCCAGCGAGTCATTCGCGTCGACCAGGAGCGCAAACGCGATCTGCTGCTGCATCTGATGGATGCACACCAGTGGCACCAGGTGCTGATCTTCACCCGCACCAAGCACGGTGCCGACCGACTGGCGCGGCAAATGGAGCGGGACGGACTCCAAGCCATGGCGATTCACGGTAACAAAAGCCAGGGCGCACGCACGCGCGCGCTGGCGGAATTCAAGGCCGGTAGCCTACGAGCGCTGGTCGCCACGGACATTGCCGCGCGCGGCATCGATATTCAGAGGCTGCCACGTGTGGTCAACTTCGAGCTGCCGCAGGTCGCCGAGGATTACGTACATCGTATCGGCCGTACGGGGCGTGCTGGAGAGGATGGCGAGGCCATTTCCCTGGTCAGCAGCGAGGAACGGGGCCAGCTGCAGGCCGTCGAACGGCTGCTACGTCGCCGTTTCGAAACGGAGCAGGTGCCGGGATTCGAGGTGAAAGGACCGGGTCCGGACCGCGCCGCCAAGCCGGTTCCGCCACACGGTCGAGGGCGCGCACCCGAGCACCCTCGGCATCCACGCCGGCAAGCCGGTACCCACTGACGCAACACCCGGAACCGGCCGGGGTGGTACAGCACCACTCCGGAGGTCTATACTCAAAATGGTAGTAGACCAATGGCTCATGTGGAGGTCAATATTCATGGCACAGCAGGATTCCGAGCATAAGCAGCAGAAAATTTCCCGTCGGCACTGGCTTCGCAGCACGGCGCTGATGGTGGCCGCTGGCGCGGCAGCACCGCTTGTCTTCGTCGGCAATGCGGATGCTGCCAGCAAGATGGCCAAGACGGCGGTGGACTATCAGGATCATCCCAAAGGCAAAGAGATGTGCAGCAATTGCCGCCTCTACATTCCCGGCTCCAACCCCAAAGGACCGGGCGCCTGCAAAGCCGTGGCCGGGGCTATCAGTCCCGATGGCTGGTGCAACATCTACATCCCCAAGGCCTGATCGCAAGATAGTCACGGGCGGCACGGTTGCGCCCAAGCCTCGCCCCGAGCCGCAGCCATTGTGCTGCGGCTTTTTTGTGAGCACGCGGCAGGACTCCATCCGCTTGACCTGGGGCTATGTGGTCACGAAACAACATTTGGAACGCTTGGATTCATCCCTCTTTCCGAGCGTCCTCTCCTGGCGATAAAACTCCATCGGAAAATCCCAAGATCCTGATTAAGGAGCCTAATTATTTTCCATAGGATTTTTTTCGACTTAATCGCGTGGACGATTGGAACACCCTTATATTTCTTATATTCTACTTATGCAGATTATATAATTCGGTATTTATGCGACACATTGCTCTTCGTTAACTGCTTACGATTACCGAAGCATTTGACATCGGCGAAACAGGTTTGTTAGGGTGAAAAGAGCATATTTCATTATGCTTTATGTCACAGCATTCTTATGCAACGCGGATATTCAACCCAAGGAGATGTCTTTGATGCTACCCTCTCTACGCGACACACTGATCGGGCTCATTCTTTTCAGCGCCGGCAGTAGTCTTGCCTTCGCCAGCACGGCACCTGCCATGACCGGTAATGGCGCTGAATCGAGTTCCGGCGGGATGATGGGTCCGAATCAGGGGACCGCCAACGGAGCGATGGGAAACAACATGGGACAGGGGCCCTCCGCCATGGGGAACGGGTCAACCGGCGCAACCATGCAGGGGACTAACCCCGGGGGAGCGCAGAGCGGGATGCCCATGAACACGCCGAGCACCGGCCCCCACGTGAGTCACCGGAAGCTGCACGATTTTGCAGCCGCCATCAAGGATATACAGCCCATCGACCAGAAGGCTCATAAGGTGCTGACCGACAAATCGCTCTCGGAAAACGCCCGCAAGGCCAAGCTGACGAGCTACGACCAGGAGATCGTGACGATATTGCATCGGCACCATTTGTCACCCGTCGATTATGAGACCCTTCTGCGCAAGGCCCAAACCGATCCAAACTTTGCCAAGCGCACGGAAGCGGCGCTGCGCTCCATGCACTGAATCCTCACCCACTCCGTATCCGGATCATCCGGATCGCAACCCGATCCTCGGTGTGATAGCCGAGGTTCGGGTTTCGGTTTTCTGCAGCGGAGTCTCCCGCCTCCGTGGCATGGGCATCCTGCCAGGTGAGCGCTTGGCCCGGCTGAATCTTCAGACGGACTATACTGTGACTCGCTGCCTCGATCACTGCGCACGCGCCGCTACGACGTCCGGGAAAGGCCCAGCGCCAGGGTCGGATATCCGTCTGTACAGCGACGACCCTGTCCTGTGCGTCCAACCAGATGAGGTCCAGTGGAATCCGCATTCCCCACATGTGGATCGACGAACATGGACTCAGCCACAGGGCCTGCTCTTCTTCCAGACCCCGCTTGCCCAGCAGCCCCCACGCGCGCGCCAAAAAGTCGTCGGCCTTGCGCGCCTGGGGCCATAGACATTCCCCACCACGCCAGATGCCACCCGGCCGACTCACGATGCCACCTCCTGTACGTATTTCATATAGATAACAAAGGTCAACACGATGAATACGATGGGAAAGATAAACATGATCAGTGGCGCCAGCAGCTTCACCGGGGCTTCGAGCGCCGCTTTTTCCGCACGCAGAAAACGCTCCTCGCGGCGCTGTTCCGCTTGGGCCTTCAACACAGGGCCAAGACTGCCGCCCCGTTCCTCCGATTGAATGATGGCAGTAACCAGGCTACGCAGCTCCTGCATCGCGACGCGATCGCCAAATCGGCGGAATACCTCGATTCGGGGCATACCAGAGCGAAGATCCCGTAAGATCATCCGAAACTCGTTGCGTAGGGGACCCTCCGGTCCCTTGTCCACGGCGATCTGAATGGCGCCCGTCAGATTCAGGCCACCCTCCACCATCAGCGTAATGAAATCCAGGTACACCGGCAAATCTTTCAAGATGCGCTTCTTCCTTTTCTTGGACTGCTCCACTAGCCAGAGATCGGGATAGAAACTGGCCAAGAGCATGCCCAAGAGCACGAGCTCCCAACGAAATACGTGCAGGGCCATGTAGACAAAAAGTGAAAAAAGCAAAGGAAACAGAGAGGACAGGATCTTCAGTGCAAAAAAATCGCGCGGCGTGATCATGTAGTTGAGCCCCGCCCTCTGAATGCGCGGAGCACTGCGGTAAACTATAGACTCTGGGATGAAAGCAACGATGGTAGAGTCGATAAAACGCACCACGGGCCAGATTCGCCGCAGGCCCTTGGGGAGTGGATCAAAGTACTCGCGAGGCTGGGATTCCACCACCGTCAATAGCGTGGAGAGACCGTAGACGATTCCGGCCACGACCAGCGCCACCAAAAGACCAACCAGGATATAAGGGATCTGCCCGCCGCTCTGGGCCAGGGCATCCAGAATCCACGCTCCAAAAAATATACCGCCGAGGAGCAGGATGAGACCCCCGATCAGCCAGATTAGCCAGCCCCTACCTCTGCTTGCAAAGGATGACGCGCGCGGAACGTTCATATCATACCTCGATGCTCACGATCTTCCGGATACCCCAATATCCCAACAACTCAAGAACGATGGCGATGGCCAGCACACCCCAGCCGCGGTAGGTATCGAATAGCGCCCCGGTAGCGGCGGGCTCTATGCGCAGAAGCGCCAGGATGATAAGTACGGGCAGAGCGGTCATGACCAGACCCTGCAATTTACCCTGAGAGGTCAGCGCCTGGATCTTCTGCTCCATCATCAGCCGTCGACGCACCGTCTCACCCAGTCGCTGCAAGGTATCGGCCAGGTTGCCGCCCACCTCCCGATTGATTCGCAGCGCCGAGACCACCAGATCGAAATCCTGTGAACCCACACGCTCTGCCAGGTGGCTAATGGCGTCCTCAAAGGGCACCCCCAGGCGCTGCTCGCGCACGACCAGGGCCAACTCCTGATTCATGGGCGGGCTCATGTCCTTGGCCAGGCCCTCCAGAGTCTGACCCAGGTTGGCACCGCCACGTAGGGCCGATGCCATCATCAAGAGGGAATCGGGCAACTGATTGTGTAACTGGTTGTATCGGCGCTTCTTGAGGAAAGCGATGATCCAGCGCGGCGCGAGGCCCACCAGAACGGCAGAGAGCACCACGACGGGCAGGGAGTCCACCAGAAAAAAAACCAGCAAGGGGATCAAAAGCACCGCCACCAGATTGATCCGCCAGAGAAGTGCCGGATCCGCAAAGATGAACATGTCGGCCAGACTTCGGCGAGTTTCCGTCGAGAAGCTCTGGCGTTGGCGTTGCAAGACACGCCGGGAGCTCTCGACTACAACGTATAGCAACACGCTCACCGCCAGGAAGACGAGCAGCGCAAAACCGATTTCAGGCGCGTTCATGATCGGCTTCCAGGAAAATGCTGGTGTCGACGGGCAGGCCGCGGGCGCGCATCTCCTCATAGAATTCCGGCATGCTGCCGCTAGCGCGGAAGGTGCCACGCACCTTGCCGTCGGGGCCAAAACCCTGTTGTTTGAAGCTGAACAGCTCCTGTAGCTGAATCACGCCGCTCTCGGTGCCCGTCACCTCGACAATGGCAGTCAGTTTGCGGGAGCCGCAGGAAAAACGCGTGATCTGTACGATGATGTCGATGGCCGAAGCAATCTGTTCGCGGATAGCGGTCAGGGGTAGCTCCATGCCGGCCATCATGACCATCACTTCCATACGCGAGAGCATATCCCGAGGACTATTGGCGTGTGCCGTGGTCAGGGAGCCGTCGTGGCCCGTATTCATGGCCTGAAGCATGTCCAAGGCTTCTCCGCCACGACATTCGCCGACAACGATCCGATCAGGCCGCATACGCAAGGCATTACGCACCAGCTCTCGGATGGGTATGGCCCCCCGCCCCTCCACGTTGGCGGGGCGCGCTTCCATGGATACCAGGTTGGGCTGATACAGCTTCAGTTCGGCGGCATCTTCGATGGTCACGACGCGCTCATTGGGCGGAATGAAATTAGAGAGCACGTTCAAAAGAGTGGTCTTGCCCGAACCCGTACCACCGGAGATGATGATGTTCTTGCGTTGCTCCACCGCCACCTGAAGGAACTGCGCCATGCGCGGTTCCACCGAACCGAAGCGGATGAGATCCTCCATCTGTAAACGTTTCTTGCTGAACTTTCGGATGGTGATGTTGGCACCCTTGAGCGCAACGGGTGGAATCACGGCGTTGACGCGAGAGCCGTCGTGTAAACGCGCGTCCACCAAAGGTGAACTCTCATCGATACGGCGGCCAATGGGCGCGACGATACGGTCGATGATATTGCGCACCGCCTGCTCGCTGCTGAAAACCGTCGGCGCCGGCTCCAGGCGCCCTCCCCGCTCTATGAATACCTCGTCGTAGCGGTTAACCATGATTTCCGTGATGGTCTCGTCGGCCAAGAGGTCCTCCAATGGTCCAAGACCGACCGCCTCATCGACCACCTCCTTGATGAGGCGCTCGCGATTCAGTTCCGGCGGAACCCGCATGCCCTGAAGCGTGTCTGTGGCCAACTGCGATACCACGCGCTGCAACTCCTCTCGACTGAGGGCCGTCAGATCCATACGGCGCAGATCCATCTGCGCCCGCACCCGCTCTTCCAGTGCGAGACGCCAGCGCATCCACTGGGGATCGACCGGCGTCTTCGCGATCTCCTGCGTCCGCGCCGCCGGGGGCGGCGTTTCTCCCATCGTCGTTGTTGCCCTGCTCGTGGCAGGCGAGTCGGAAGAGGCACCGACTCCATCCGACGCCATGGCTTCGACAGGGGCGGTCACCGTTTCCCGTGCCGGCTCCGTCGACTCCGCCTCGTGGTGTATGCGCAGGGTAACTCCGGCCAACTCGATCACGTCCTCCGCTTTCAAGGGGCCGTACCAGCGCACCTTCTCACCGTTGACGCTGATGGATGCCAAGGGACCTATGGCCTCGACATAGGGACCATCTGCACGACGCAAGATGCGCGCATGCTCCTTGCCGATGTTCCAACCCTCGACACGAACGTGTGCCTCCGCCGATCGTCCGATGAGACAGACGCCCTCGTGCGGTCGAACCTGCAGCGGGCCATGTTTGGCATGCTCGGCAATCACTCGAAACATGATCTACTCCTCATTGTGTGTCGCCATTACTAGGGGGCTGGGTGACCACCAACGGAAGCGAGGGCTTCGGCGCTGGGACAGCCTGGGTTTCCGGATAGGGCGTTTTGGAGCCCAAAGTGCGATCCACGGCCTCGCGGGTCACGGAGTCCTTGCTCAGACTTTTGCGGTACTCCTCTTTCAATTCCACGGCACGAGATACCTGGCGAATGTTCTCCAGCGACGCCGCACTCACCACACGCGGTGTCACCAGAATCACGAGATCCGTGTTACCGGACCGAAATTCGGTCGATTTGAAGAGATTACCGAGGATCGGGATATCTCCCAGCCAGGGGAGCTTGGAGGCATTTTTTGCCGATTTAGGATTGACCAAGCCGGAAATAACCATGGTCTGTCCATCGCCGACGTTGATATCGGCCTCACTGCGCCGAGTGGTGAATCCGGGTACCGAAAACCCGTTGAGTACCACACTGGTCGCCGGATCGATTTCCGACACATCGGCCAAAACCTTCATGGTGATGTTATTGTTGTCGTCAACTTGGGGAGCAAAGTTCAACTGGATGCCGTAATCCTTGAAGGTCACGTTTTGGAACGCGGCGCCACCGGTGGACAAGGCCTGCAGAATGGGAATCTGGCCGCCCGCCAAAAAACTCGTCTTTCCACCGCTGCGGGCGCTCAGCTGTGGATTGGCGATCTGGTAGGCATCCCCATTACTGAGGGCAAAATTGATCTTGGAAAGCATACCGGTGATGATGCCGACGTTCAGCGCGCCGCCGATGGGCCGCGCGAGATTGGCCAAATCTATTACGCCATCCAGGCCCGGGGGGGGCGGCGTCAGACGTATGCCGGATCCCGCCACCGGCGGCTGCGTGAGATCCTGACCGAGCGGAATCGTCGGCACATTTCTTGGCCCAATAAAGTCTCTGCCATAACCCACAAAGGGACCGGCAATCTGCTTGGTCCAGTCTACGCCAAAATTCTCCAGGAGGCTCTTACGAATCTCCAGTATGTTCACATCCAACCACACCATCTTTTCCATCTGGAAGGGCGAGGCCGTGGCCAGGACGATGGTGTTGGGGTACAGCCCTCCTAAGGCTGAGATGCGCGACATAAGGGCGGGCGGGATATTTTTGCCGTCCACCACGATCTTGTCGCCGACGATACGGATCTGCACGTCTTTGTGCTCCTTGCCCAGGAGCTCCCGCATCTCCTCGGCGGCACGTCCGATATTCTTGGGTGCCACCATCACCCGATACGCTGCCTCGCTACCATCTTTGAACCATAGCCGCAGACTGGTTTCCCCTTCGGCCTCGCCCAGCAAAAGCAGCTCCTTACCATCCACCACCGTACTGCTCACCACCTTGCCATTACCGATAGCCACCCGCTTCACGGGCTTGGTCGGTAGCACCTTGACCTGACCGGCGTAGAGGTCGATGTTGGGATCCTCCGCTGCACTGGCAGAGGCACCGAAACCGAGGAGCAGGAGGAGGGCTACGAGTTTTTTCACGGGTTGCATGAGACTTCCTTTTTTAACGTCCAGCATTGGGGTTGACCGGTGGTAGTAATTCGTCGATGGGAATCGGACGATTGGGGCCCGCAGCTTGCCTTAGCCCATATGAGTCGCTGCCGGGACGACCGGCTCCTCGTCCAGTGGCTTCCGCAATGCGACGCAGATTGCGGACGTCCAGGCGGGCAGTGAGCTGGCCATTGGTGCCGGTTCCGCCGACGATGTACTCTATGGCGTCGGCTGCATAGAGGCTGCCTCCCGAACGCCCCCGGATTCCCAGGATATCTCGGACGCTGTACACCTTTGCCGGAGCCACTACCTTGGAATCGTGGCTGCGTAATACGAGTTGCAGCGAACCCAGGCGTTTGGCCATCGCCAATTTCTGAATCTGCTCCGGTGTCAACTCGACAGTCACCGTGCCGAACTGTGCGGGCCGCCCTGCTTCTGCGGGATCGCTACTCAAGTTGGCGGCGGAATCGTCCCCGACGGTGCGATTCCCGGTGGCGATGACCTTGAGGTCGCGCTCCAGATAGCGCACGGTTTCTTTGGGAAGCTGGCTCTCGCTTGTGTTCCCACCCGCCCGGAATAAGAGCGGTCCACCCGTCTGCGCACCGGCAAACTCCAGTCCCTCCGGCGCGCCCTCCATGCCGCCATAGGAACCACCGGCATTAGGCCAGAAGGCGGGTAGCGCGCGGCCAGACATGCGGCCATCGCCACGCCCGTTCTCGCCCTCCCCGGTGTAAAACCACAGAACATCGACGTGATCGCCCGGTTGCAGCATGCCATCGAGACTACTGAGGTTGTCCACGGAAAAGGTCATGGCAAGCTTGTCCGGAGCGATGAGATCGGCCAAGGTTCGGCGGCCGCTCAGATAGGAGGCCAGAATGGGCCGCCCCTCCTGCAAAGGAACGTTGACCCGGTGACCGGCAAAACTGTCGAAGCTTTCCGGAGTGATGACATCGCTGGGCGCCGTGTCGGCAGGAATGGGACGGGCCGCGACCATACTGAGATCGAGGATCGCACCGGCCGGGACATCGCGGGTGGGAACCACGACACGGATGGTGGCTTGCTTCTGGCTGGCGCGAATGTTCTCCAGGGCCGCTTCCTCGCGCGAGCGTAAGGTATGTACTGCCAGATAAGCAGCGCCAAGCCCGGCCAACACGGCCACCAGGAGGATCAACCAGCCGCCCAGGGCTCGCGCGGGCTTTTTCTGCACATTGACGCCATCAAAATCGTTAGGTAGTTGGGTAGACACTCGGATTCCTTTTTCTTATCAGTCGACAACGGGCTGTGAGGCGGCCCAGGAATAATCGGCATAAGCACCGCGCAAGGCCACGGAAAGCTGGGTCAGCACCGAGGCATCGCCGGGAAGTTTGCCGGGGACGAGCGATGGTAAAGGGGCGAGAAGCGCAACGATGATGGCCAGCAGCACGACGAGATATTCGACTATGGACTGTCCGCTCTGGCTGCTGGTGCAATTCACAGGGATAGACTTTTTCAACATGAGAACTCCTCAGTAATCAACGGTTCTGCCACACCAAGACGACCTTTGTGCCCCTCGAGTGATCGCTGGGGAAGGCGAGATCCAGCGAGGCCCCGGGCTTGCGCAGACTCAGGCGTTCGCGCTGCTCGCTCAGATCCCCGACAGGTTTCCAACCTTGGCTTGCCGCGTTGCGAAGCAGCTCCGCGCGCAGTTGCGGAACACTCAAGCGGCTCTCCACCAGGATCACCCGACCTCGGGTGGAGCCATCGCGGCTTTCGAGGTCCGAGATCACCTGGGCGTCCTGGGGCAAAGCGATAGGCAGTGGGCTTTCTTTGACGCTGGCATCGAGGCGCATCGTGGAGAGCTCACCCTCGATGCGTCCGCTTTTGGACTGCCAGCGCAAGGTCTGAGAATAAGGCTCCCGCACGCAGGACCACAGCCGCCGGAAACCGTCCGGGAGCGCCTGGAAGACGCCCCGTCGCTGTCGGCACTCGCGCTCCATATCCCGGCGAAAATCCCGCTCGCTGGCGATGCCGCTGAAGAGGGCCACGCGCACCGGTACGCCGTTGAGGCGCAGATCATCACCGATGCTTGCCGTACGAAAACCTTCCGGAAGGGGCCACAGCGGCAATTCCTCCGCACGCAAGGCACCGGACCAAAGGAAGATCGCGCCCATCAGGCTGGCCAGAAATACGTATCGCCTACGCCGCATGGCTCACGGACCCGTGTAATTGGGTATCTTTGGCGCCGGCTGCAAGCGATCGCCAAACTGAAGCTC
>ERZ1669250.826-NODE-826-length-11958-cov-3.276905_pt1 | contig 11958 bp, 12 predicted proteins | sample MGYA00579295_ERZ1669250 | MGnify/ENA primary metagenome ERZ1669250 (study PRJEB41166, sample SAMN08046056) | hot springs metagenome | biome: hot spring; feature: acid hot spring; material: thermophilic sediment; isolation source: thermophilic sediment from acid...
ACGGGCAACCTAGTTATGCCATGCCGTACCATGAGCCACTTAGCCCTAGCCACAGCCTCATTACCATCAATGGTTATTGCGGGCTTGGACATAACGGTGGACACAGAAACCCTCGGCAATCTATTACTCTCCTGCAAGTACTCCAGTACCCTCTCCCTCGTTAGTATGCCCACAAGGTTCATACTTGAATCAACGACAGGTAGCGCCCTGGCTCGTAATGTCAGTATTTTCCCCATGGCCTTTATGAGATCCGCATCTTCATTTATTGAGTATGGAGGAGACATAACGCTGGATACCTTAGACTTAAGGCCAACCCTACGCTCAAGCAGTTCCCTATAGCTCAAAATACCCACTAACTTACCATTATCATTGATTACAGGCACAACCCACGCCTTAAAATCCCTCATATCAGATATTACCTTCGAAATTATGTCTTTTGGCTTGGCAATAACGACAACATTGCTCATTATCTCCCTGACCAAGGGCAAGCTCATCAAGGAGTTTAACCCAAACCCCTTAATAATTTTAATTGTTGGATATATTTTATAAGTCGCAACGATAATTGAAATCACGTGGATTGCCAACAAATTGTAAATGAAATAATACCAGTGATCCATAACCCAGCCAGTGTACAAAAGCTTCTCGATGCAATCAAGGCATCCCTCGGCTTTGGGGTCAAGACCATAGTTATTACAAAGGCCGTTGGTTCAGCGGCGCAGCAAGGCGTGCCAGAAGCATTTAGGCTTGTACTTAAGTCGGGAGCCACCTTGATAGTTCTTCCTGATATTAAGGATGCCGTGGAATTGCTAAAGCCGGACCACGTGTATTTCCTAGGTGTTAAGGGTGAGCCCATGGGCGATGTTAAGGGCAGGACGTTACTCGTTGTTCAAGCCTCTGACCAGCAATTCATGCCGAGCGAGCTAAACTTGGGTAGGCAGGTCAAGGTCATTGGTAGGGATGTGGGTAGTACGGCATTGCTAACGCTCGCACTGAATAAGTTGCTTGGTATTTGCATTGAGTGATGAGGTTATTACTTAAAAACACCCTATTTCGCTTGGTTAATGATCATAATGTCTGCGTTTATAGATGCATTGGCCATATTGATAGTACTTATCGTAATAGCACTAATCGCAGATGCCGCTATTATGTATGTGGCGAGGAAATTAGCAGCGAAGAATCCAAATGTAGTTAAGTTGCAGAGGTACGAGGCTGGCAACCCACCCACCGGTGAGGCTAGGTACGTATTTCCAATCCAATACGTTGGATTCCTGCTTATGTTCTTGGGTGTTGAGCCTATAATAGTGATACTATTGATATTGTCGTCGGCGGCCGTTGCAGCGCTACCAATAACTTATATGGTGGTGGCAATACTTATTGTGGTGTTACCGAGCATCTATGTAGGTTATAAATACGCATTAAAAATGGCGTATCCCAAAGAATTTTTAAGAAGGTCAAGTGGTAGGTGATGGAAATGTCGATTAATAAATGGTTAGAACCCTATAAGAAATGGGGCACAAAATACTCCCTATGGCCAATACACCTGGTAACCGCATGTTGCGGTGTGGAAATGGCGCATACCTGGAACCCGACATATGACGCTGAGAGACTTGGGTCGCTTCCTTGGCATGCGCCAAGGCAGACCAACCTGATCTTAGTGGAGATTCATTTGGGAGCAGATGAGTGATCCGAAGTACGTGATTGCCATGGGATCCTGCGCAGCCGAGGGTGGTATATTCTGGAATAGTTATCACGCAGTTCCCGTAAACAAAATAATACCAGTAGATGCCTACGCAATAGGTTGTCCACCAACGCCAGAGGCCGTAATACAAATGATAAAGATAGTGCAAAGAAAGATAGAGACAGGGGAAGCCAGGGCCAATGTTAAACCCAAAACTATAGACCTAACGAAGGTGCTGACTCCGTCACCAACAAAACAACCTGCGCCAAATCCACCACATAGAATTACGCCAAATCCACACGTACCTGTGTGTACAGAGAAGAAGGTTGAGTGGGCCTTCGGTTATGAATTAATTAATAATCAATTAATGCCAACACTCAAGGAATCTGCAAAGAAGATAATTATTACGGATATCAATAGAATATGTGTCGAAACAACGCCAGATAAGATAAAGGAGGCTGCGTCATTATTGTATAAGCTCGGATTTGATCACGTCAAATCCGTGAACGTGATTGATGTACCGCACGAGAATAAGTTCTATGTCGAGTATTGGGCATCTAGTTATAGCAAGAAGGAATTAATGCCAATACTTGTGGCATTAACTACGGAGATACCGAGAGATAATCCGAGAATAACGAGCTTGATAGACATATGGCCAAGCGCGGACTACATGGAGAGGGAGATGTATGATTTCTTTGGTGTTTGGTTTGAGGGTAACCCATGGATGGGCAGGAACTTCCTCCTAGATCCAGATACGCCAGTGAAGTTTCCGCTTAGGAAGGATGTACCAATAGTTAGGGAGTTTTACCTAGTGGACAGGGAGTTCCCTGGTGCAGTAGCAGCGCCGTCAAAACCAGCGGCGGCGCAGCCAAAGCCTGCGCAGCCACAGGTAAAGCCGCAGCAAAAACCTGCTGAGACATCAACTCAACCTCAAGCTAAGCCGACGCAGCAGGAATCGACAACAAAGGAACAAAAAACGGAATCTACGGGGTGATGGCTTATGGGCAGTGATGAAAGATATATGGAACTTTCCATGAGGATGGAGGTACCTGAGGAGTTCGTTAAGAATTTTGTACCAATACCTAAGGAGTACGTTGAGGAGGCTTATAGAAATGATGAGTACCTGGTATTCATTGGGCCTCAACATCCAGGTAGTGGACATATGAGGATAATACTGAGGCTTAAGGGTGATTACATAGTTGATGCAATACCTGACCCAGGCTATGTTCATAGGGGCGTAGAGAAGCTGGCAGAAACCAGGCTGTATATACATATATTACCTCTGATTGAGAGGCCCACAATACAGGATTCGGCAAACTTTGACCTTGGTTACTCAAGGGCTGTGGAGAAGCTTGCCGATTTGGACGTGCCAAAGAGGGCTCAGTACATTAGGGTTATACTGGCTGAGTTAAGTAGGATTGCGACGCACCTATACGATACTGGCATATTGGCAGTATTCATAGGCCATAGTACAGGTTACATGTGGGCCTTTGGACTTAGGGACGTGATTAATGAGGCATTCATCAGAATAACCGGCACGAGAACCACCCTGAGCTACACAGTGCCAGGTGGCGTTAGGTGGGATGTTAAGCCTGAGGTTTTGAATTTCATCTATGAGTTGACGAATTATCTGGAGAAGAAGATGAAGGATATGGAGTCGATATTCGTTAAGAACCCAGTAACAATACATAGGCTTAAGGATGTAGGTGTACTAACTAAGGAAGATGCCATAAAGTATGGACTGGTCGGACCATTCCTGAGGGCTTCTGGTGTTGAGTATGATGTTAGGAAGGTTGAGCCATACGAGGTCTATAATGAGTTTGACTGGGATATACCAGTGGCTGATGAGGGTGATGCATACGCCAGATTTCTGGTTAGGGTTGAGGAGATTAGGCAAAGCATTAGGATAATTAGGCAGGCAGTCAAGAACATACCAGATACGCCAATACTTAGTGAGAAATTGCTCTCGAGAATACCACCTAAGGATAGACCGCAGGCTGCCAAGGACATTAGGACATTCTTAACAAAGACACATACAGGCCTAACGCCAGGTGCTGGTGAGGTTACAACACTCACCGAGGCCTCCAGGGGTATGTTACTATTTACATTGATATCTGATGGTCATAGTAACGTGCCATATAGGCTAAGGATGGTCACGCCATCATGGCTCCTACTCAGGGGGTTCATGGAGTCATTGAAGGGCTATAGGCTAGCCGATGTACCAGCTATATACGGTTCCTTCGGGTACTTCCCGCCGGAGGCGGATCGATAAGTAAATTTATTTTTTCAGAACTTATTATTTTCAGGTATGCATTAATGCTTTATATACTTTCCTGAATATTACTTTGTGATGCTGCCAAGTGATTATGAGCCTGGAGATATAGAATTTTGGCTTGAGCCGCCTTTGCTGCTTTCTATTCAGTCCGATGTTAAGAAAATAATCGATGCTGGTGCCGATTCTCAGGTCATGTCCTTAATTAGTGATTTAAGGCGTTCCCTCGAAACTAGTGGGTTAATAAAGGTAATACCGAGTTCTTCAAGACCTCTTAACGCTTATGCCATAGATTCTAGCTATCCAACGCCACCACTTGAATTAGTTGGTGGGGTATTGTCTGTTTTATCCTATGGCTATGTTGGTTATTTAAATGGTACCTATGATAGGTACATGACTGGTGAGGTTATTTTTGAGGATGTTAGTGAATTCGAGAAGGTAATTACGAGGAGAGCCCAGATTAGAGAGAGGGAATTAGCCATTAGGTTACTAAGGAATAAACGGAGAGGTAGGAAGAACGTTGATGTCATTATACTTGATGGAGAGATACCAATACACCCATTACCATACAATTTACCTGTTGAGGGTGGTACATTGAGTTACGCAACAAAGCTTATTGGAGATTTAATGAGCTTAGCCAATACGACATCAACACCGATCATTGGCGTAGTTAAGAGGGTTAGGTCAAGGCTCCTATCTATAATTCTCGGCAGGTGTTTACCTATGAACGACAAGTTAATCGCAAGTTTAATACTTAATAACGGCGAGTACATGATACTCGGCAAATATAGCGACATATTACCGCAATGGGTTAAGATTAATTATAGCGATTGCGAACTAAGGAAGAGGTGTAAGGGTAACGATTGCAAAGATATTAAGGAATTGATGAACAATAGGTTGAATGAAGGTCTGACAAACCTAGAGCGAGTGTTTAATGGTAGTGCCCATCCGGGCTTGTCAATGCTTAAGGACATAGACGTTATATTTTACAAACCACGTAATGGAGCACCGGCAGTAAAGCTCGAAATATATAACCCAAGTAATACAATAAATATTGAACAATTAGTGTCATACCTAGAGTCCCAAACTACCGACACTGGATATCCATTTCTGTTGGATCGTGTTGATGAGTATGTTAGGCTTGATTCTAAAATACTCGACTATGTAAGGAACCTAATTATAAGAGGGTCTAAGGACTTGAATTCGGCATTATTAACGATGCTGCAATTAACGAATCCACAAAAGGCATATTTAGTTAAGAGACTTGAGGCGTAGTTTTAATATAATGGCTCAAGGAACCTAATTCCTAATAAATTGGTAGTAATAGGTATTGACCTAATGAGAATTGGTATTAGAATGAGGAGCTTGATTATTAAGGTTGTTGTTTTCCTATCCATGGCGCTCGTAGCAGTTATTGGTATTAGGTTTGTTCCATTGACTATTGCACCAATTATTATGACAATGCTTGTAATACTTGTGGTCCTGGCTAACAGAATCATTGACCGTAGAGTAATGAACGTATTTGGTTCTAAGGTATTGAGTCTAGATAACTACATAATCTACGAGAAGGGTATATACGTAAGGCCCCTTGACCTATTTTATCCATGGAACGATTTAATTTCTGCTAATCGTAATGGCGATAGTATCGTACTTTCATTTAATGACGATACTGAAATAACGTTACCTGTAAATTCTATTGAGGGGCTACGTAATTGTGAGTGTTGGCGTTTGCTGAGTAAGTAAATGTTAAATAGTGTTTCCCTTGTGTTGATTTGGTGGTTTCTATTGCGGAGGGTAATAATACTGGGCGCAGGTGGTCGAGACCTACACGTATTTAATATGTACTACAGGCACAATCCTGAGTATAAGGTTGTTGCGGTTGCTCAGGTGCAAATACCGGGTATCGGTGGTAAACGTTATATAAAGGGTTCTGGGGAGCTTTATCAACCTGGTGGTTTGCCCCTCATTGGGCTTAAGGATCTTGAGGATCTTGGACGTTTGATAAGGGATTTGGGCGCTGATGAGGTTGTCCTGGCTTATAGTGACTTGCTCTATAATGATGTTGGTAGGATAATAAGCATAGTTCTGGCTAATGGTGCGAGTTTTAAAATACTCGGTCCCAGGGATACGATGATAAAGTCATCAAAGCCAATGATCGGTGTTGTGGCGACTAGGACAGGTGCTGGTAAATCAACAGTATCACATGAGGTAACCCTAGAACTTGTCAGGAGGGGGTTGAAGGTAGTATCAATTAGACACCCGATGATTTACATGAACCCGGATGACATGCTCGTGCAGGTATTTAGGACTAAGGAGGATTTAATGAAGATAACCTTTGAGGAGAGGGAGGAATATGAGCACTATGTTGAGATTGGTGTGCCTGTAATGGCTGGTGTCGATTATGAAATGATATTAAACGAGGCCGAGTCCATGGCTGATGTGCTGCTGTGGGATGGCGGTAATAATGACTTTCCTTTCTATTATACGGACTATCTAATAACGGTGACAGACGCGAGAAGGCCCGGCCATGAAGTTGGGAGCTTCCCAGGTGAGGTGAATACGAGACTTGCTGATGCAGTAATAATTACTAAGGTTTCCGACTCAACCCCTGAAAATGTAAGGACAATAATTAATAACGTAAAGGCTGTTAATCCAAGGGCAAAGATAGTACAGGCAGACCTTGAGGTTTATCTTGACAATCCAAATGCGGTATCTGGTAAGAGGGTTTTAATTATTGAGGATGCACCAACAGTAACTCATGGTGGTTTACCATACGGTGCCGGCTATATAGCGGCTAAGAAATACAATGCCGAGATAGTTGATCCCAGGCCGTACGCCGTGGGTATCATAAAGGAGACATATGCTAAGTACACACATACAGGCCCAGTACTACCGAGCTTGGGCTATACGCCGGAGCAGATCAGGGATTTGGAAGAGACTATTAGGAGGATTCCAGCTGATGTCGTTATTATGGGGACACCAGCCCATATAGAGGATGTGGTTAAGATAGATAAGCCCATAGTGAGGGCTAAGTGGAGACTTAAGGTGCTTGAAGGCCCAACAGTAAGTCAATTAATAGACGAGTTCCTAGAGCGTGTACGGATTAAGTAGGAAAATTTAACACGTATTTCGTGAAATCAAATCAAGTACATATTTCGGCAATGGTTTATTATTCGTGCTTACTGGTTTACCGTAAGTGCGTATTATCGGTATTATACCCTCCCAATGATCACTACTACTGACCTTTGGACCACCCTCCCTCCTCTTAATGGCAAAATCCTCAATCTTTACCTTAACCACAGCCACAGCATTTAAGTCATCGATTGTCGGCAAATCCGTATCATTTATCCTGCCAGGGACTAATCTATCAACTAATAGACGAAATACCCTGAGCTTTTCACCAGGGTCATTAACATAGGATCCTCTACCGTAAATCACGGCCGATTCATAATTTACAGAATTATTACATAGATTGCTAGAGAGCACTATGCCTCGCACCTCTGTTACCGCAATAGCTACTGGCGTACCACCACCGATTATTCTAATTAACCTGCTATCTGGGGAGCCATGTAAATAGACGTAATCATCATCATTCACATAAAGCATAGGTATTACGTAGGGCTCATCCTCATCTATGAATCCAACATGGCACAGAAAGTTTCTGTTTAGTATGTTAATAAGTTCATTTTTATCATACAGAGCCCTCTCACTGTACCTCACGACCTTAACTTTACGGACCACAGAATGCGTATGTAACCTTGTAATAAAGGCTTACCCTTAACTAAATCATTGTCTCGTCCTTAATAAGCACGGGTTTAGCACCTACAGCACCGCCTAAGTACTTAGTGGTTAGATCAATTATGAACTGGGCTGAGTTAATTAGTCTATCATAATCAACACCTGGCACCCCTGCCGTAACTATTAGTACGTTCTTAGTTTCATTCCTTATTTTCGTTTCTTCGGAATCTCTATATGGATATACGTGAAGTATTAAACCATCAACTGTTGATAGAACTATCTGATTGCTGCTAAGTATTTTTCTAGGTGAGCCAATTGGATTGAAATATTCGCCATCCCTGGCATACCTAATGACCAGGTCCTTATTGCTGAACTTATCAATATCGTACAGACCAATCGGTACTAAGTACCTTATGCTAGCTATATTACCAATGTCAACCACAGGGTTAATCCTAGGCAGGTCCTCACCCCTAAGAACCCTCCTAAGCAATGCCTCCTGGGCTGGCCTCTGCTTTGTTGGGTCTATCCCTAATTCATGCCAGTAGAAATCCCTATAATGCCTAATTACTGGGTCGTTCTTTAAATCGTCGAGTGTATATCTAGTTCTAACTTCATTAATTATGGAATTCATGATATCGACCAATTCATTAGGATAATTAGTGTTCCTTACATTTAAGACAGTGGCAACTCCAACAAAGACCTTACCTCTAATCTTCTCATCGATTGTAAACCTCATAATGAGCAGTTAAATTACTGTGTTTTTAAGGAATTCTCAGCTCTGGTGCCATTCCTCACCAATCAGTAATACCAGCTCTCAGCACAGTAAACAATGAATAATAAGAATTTTTAATAACTAATTCTATATCAATTATGGTGATGACCACCTCGACCCCTGAATAAATGAAGAATGGTATTACGACTGAATAACTCAACCCCAATACTCAATAAGACTAACCTTACGTCTAACCACGGCACCACAGTTAGGACATTGAAGTAGTTCACCGCTTCTCCATCTTAATACGTGACCACATCTAGGGCACCTAGCATATACGACACCCAATTGGGCATCCCTGAGTGTCAATGTGTATGGTGGACCTCGTGATATCACCCTAGCCCTTATTATGTCGCCAATTCCAACGAGCTCTCCAGCACTGTTTGCCTTACCATTGAATAATTGGGCTGGTGGTATTATTCCGGTTACATCGTCCTTAAGTGATACCTTATTGCCATTATTGTCTACGCTTATTATCTTCACAATAATAACTCTATCATTAGGTAGTGCCACGACTTTACCGTATACAATATCGTTCATCTTTAACAAGCCATTATTCTTAATAGGCTTTATACTAATTATGTGCTCCTTATTATCACGAATTACAATACCCATCACCTGAGCTCTTAATTTACCTTCACTGTCCACCTCAACATTCTCCCCAGGTAAGTATTCTTCAGCCGTACCAACGACATCTCCTGGAGCAACAACCTCGCCATCCATGCACTATTCACCATCCAATTGTAATTCTAACTCAATGAGTACGGAACCCTTTATAAACCTATATCTTATGAAGCTCTGTGGTTAAGATCTTAGTAACAAATGATGATGGAATATACAGCTCAGGGCTTAGGATGCTGTACGAATTCGTAAAAGACCTAGGCGATGTATATGTCGTGGCTCCAGAAACGCCAAAGTCAGCCTCAGGTCTTGGCATAACCCTACATAAACCACTTAGGCTATATACGATGGACCTCTGCGGGTTCAAGGTTTATGCTACATCAGGGACACCTTCAGATACTATCTACCTTGCAGCACTCGAGGTCATGGATAGGGTTGACCTAGTCCTTTCTGGCATTAATGTTGGCGATAACACGTCATTACAGGTAATCTTATCGTCAGGTACCCTAGGTGCTGCGTTTCAAGCAGCATTGCTTGGTGTTCCTGCCATTGCGTATTCTGTGGATGTGGAGAGGGAGGACGAGCTTACAAGTAATGGGGAGTTAATCAATTTATTAAGGGTAATAGTTAGGGAGTCAACCACCTTCATACTTAATAGGGGTATGCCTAGGGGTGTTGATGTGCTTAGTTTCAATTTCCCAAGGAAAGCGAAGAAGGACATTGAAGTTAAACTTGTGAGAGCTTCAAAGCTAAAGTTCGCTGAGCAAGTTGATGCTAGGATCGACCCAAGGGGTGGTAGGTATTATTGGCTGTTTGGTTCATTAATAGAACCTGAGGAGGGTACTGACACATACGTGGTCCATAGAGAGGGTAATATAGCACTAACTCCATTAACGTTGGATATGAATGCCATAGGTTCTAGGGCTCTCGTTGATGAAGTAAGCCTTAGAGAGCTCGTTGTTAGGTTAAATAATTCATTAAAAAAGGCTTTACAGTCTTCACGTGCGTAAAACTCTTAAAGAGCTTTTTATTTACCGTAATGGGTGTCCGTTATTGATTCACGATTCACATTGGATACGCAATTCAATGTAAAAAAGATAGAGGAGTTGGTTAGCCAATTCTGGGCTGAGAATTCCATTGAGAAGAAATGGCATGAGATAACCAGTGATAAAATATACACGTTCCTTGAAGGCCCACCAACAACAAACGGCTTTCCGCACGTTGGGCATATCAGGGGCAGGACGTATAAGGATGTTGTTCTTAGGTATCACAGACTATTGGGTTATAGTGTTTGGGCTAAGGGTGGTTGGGATGAGCAGGGACTCCCTGTAGAGATTGAGGTTGAGAAAAAATTAAACCTAAAGACCAAGAAGGATATTGAGAAGGTTGGTTATGAAAAATTCAGCCTTGAATGTAACTCCCTCGTTGATTACTATCTTGAGAAATGGAAGGAAGTAGGTACGAAAAGACTTGGGTTATGGCTCGACCTAGACATGGCATATGAGACCAGGAAGGCATACTATATAGAGCATGTTTGGGCGTTCCTAAAGGATGCCTGGGAAAAGGGAATGCTCTTTGAGGACTACAGGGTATTACCGTTCTGCCCAAGATGCGAAACGGCACTAAGTGACGCAGAGGTGGATCAGGGATACGAGGATAGGGAGGACCCATCCATATTCGTTAAGTTTCCTGTTGAGGGTACAGATAATACGTACCTAGTAATTTGGACAACCACGCCATGGACGTTAATAGACAATGAAGCCGTAGCTGTTAATCCAAACTTCACGTACGCTTTAGTTAAGGTTACAATTAATGGAAGAACCGAATATCTATGGCTCGCGGAGAGTCTTGTTCCGCAATTAATGGAGAGGTTTGGGATTAAGGATTATGAGGTTGTTAAGGTCCTTAAGGGTTCAGAGCTTGCAGGGACTAGGTATAGGCATATTTACATGGAGAAGGTTCCAATCCATGCACAGCACATCGATAAGGCTCATTACGTTGTTTTGGGCGATTTCGTAACCCTTGAGGAGGGCACCGGCTTAGTCCATATTGCTCCTGCACATGGTCCCGAGGATTTTGAAGTGGCTAAGAAGTATGGTTTGCCGATAACGAATTCTGTCGAGATTAACGGTATATTTAATGAGCTTGGTGGTGAATTTCGTGGTAAGTATTGGTTAGATGTTTCTCAGGAGGTCATTAGGGACTTGAGGAATAGGGGCTTGCTCCTCTATTCAGGTACTATAGTGCATGCATATCCACACTGTTGGAGGTGCGGCACTCCCCTTATCTACAGGGCTGATAGGCAGTGGTTCATCAAGGTTTCCGCATATAGGGATAAGATGGTTGAGGAGTTAAAGAAGGTCAAGATATACCCGGACTTCCTTAGGGATAGGTTCGATAATTGGGTTGCGAATGCCAGGGATTGGACTATATCAAGAAGTAGAGTTTGGGGTACACCATTGCCAATATGGCGCTGCAAGGATGATCCAAGCAAAATGTTGGTTATTGGTTCCTTAGATGAGTTGAGAAAGTACGCAAAGTTCATACCCAACGTACCCAATGAAATGCTTGTTCATAGACCCTGGATCGACATGGTTAAGATAGAGACTGAGGACTGTAGGGAATGGGTCAGGGAGCCCTTCGTTGTCGATGTTTGGATGGACAGCGGGGTCGCCTGGATAGCCGGCATTGATGGACTTAGGAACAAGGAACTATTCAATAAGTTATATCCGTACGACTGGGTTACCGAGGCTATTGATCAGACAAGGGGTTGGTTCTACTCATTGTTAACGACATCAGTTCTTTGGATGGGTAAGGCACCGTATAAGTCCATACTAATTAGTGGGCATGTCGTTGATAAGTATGGGCAAAAGATGA
>ERZ1669250.827-NODE-827-length-11949-cov-6.242475_pt1 | contig 11949 bp, 9 predicted proteins | sample MGYA00579295_ERZ1669250 | MGnify/ENA primary metagenome ERZ1669250 (study PRJEB41166, sample SAMN08046056) | hot springs metagenome | biome: hot spring; feature: acid hot spring; material: thermophilic sediment; isolation source: thermophilic sediment from acid hot...
TATCATGTACTTTACTATTCCTCCGCCGTGATCGCCGTAACCGTAGAGGTAGAGCATGACGTTAATACCGTCTTTGCGTTTGAGCTCCTCGAGCTCCGATAGCATATAATTTTTCCTCACAGGGCCGTCGTACCTCATGGCATCATCCGCATCCCCGACCGTTAAGTAGGTCAGTACCCTTGACCCGTCTGGTGAGGTCCACCAAAATGCGTGATAAGGAAATGGGGTTGGGTCTCTAGAAAGATACAATTGCCAGTTTAACTTGCTTGTGAGGAAAAACTTGATACCCGATTTAATGAGAACTTGTGGCATGGTCCAAGGAAAGCCAAAGCTGTCCGGAAGCCATCCTACACATGGATCAACGCCGAACTTTGCTCTAAAATATTTCTTGCCATATAAAAATTGTCTTATCATGGTTTCCTCTCCGATTAGGTTAGGGCTAAACTCGCTCCAAGTACCGCCGACCACTTCCCACTGCCCAGATTTGACCTTTTCTCTTATTTTCTTAAACAACTCGGGATAGTTCTTCTCGATCCAATCGTATATTTGAGCTGAGCCTTGAGCATACGTTACCCTTGGAAACTCATCCATAAGCTTCAGCGTATAGTTCACGGTCCCAGGAAGTATCAGGTTTATGGTCTCGTCCTTTGTCCAAAGGAAGGCAAGGTCTATGTGCGAGTGCCCTAGCAAAATAACCTTATCGCTCTCAGGGGAGGTTGTCAAGTTCGTGCCTATTTCTCAACGATTTATATGCCTTCCGAGTGAAAGAAGTACGTCCAAAACCATGACGAGGCTCAAGCTATGTCGTCTTTCTTCTTCCGTTTGAACTTCATCGCGGAAGATCCCCCCGTCACTTGGCGCGGAAAGACGGAAACGAATGCGAGCCAACCCAAAAGTTAGTGATGTTGCCTTATTTGGGATAACCTGAAACCGTTTACTTACGCACTTTCGCAGGTAGCTACCCTAGGGAGAGCGGCTGGTCGGGTTTGCTCCCGCAGACCTAGGGAGATTGGGGCAGCTCTGGCTGCCTAAGCCCTCACAGGCGAGCATGGGAAGTTTACCCGCGTGAAACATTATCAGATTGTGCGTGTTGGGTTACGAGACCTTTTGGATTTTACCTAATACACCTTCATAGAGATTTGACATTAGCTGGCGTTACGTTATGATCATAATTCGCTAAGTATCGGTGCGAAGCTGAAGGAGCGTTACGTTCTTGCGTCAGGCATAAATCCAGAGCCACTTATGCGGTCATGAAAATAATTTTGGTCGCGATAGATACGTTGCGCGCCGACCACCTGGGATGTTATGGGTATTCGAAGAATACCAGCCCTGCAATCGACGATTTCGCCAGGCAAGGTACGGTATTCGAGGACGCCATTCCGACCGATGTTCCAACGCAGCCATCTTTTACTTCACTCATGACTGGGACGAGGGGAATAACGAACGGCGTAGTGACGCACAGTCCTCTCGAAAACATAGACGATTCAATACCTCTGATGCAGGAAAAGCTCGCCTCAAAAATGGTTACTGCGGGCGTTACCACGTTATATGGTATGAAAAAGTACTTCTCAAGGGGTTTTCACTACTTCATGAATCCAGTAGCTGGTACACCTTCTCGCCTTCAGCTTGTGCAGGCTGAAGAGATAAACTCCTTTGCCATCTCCTGGTTGAGGGAACACTATAAGGAAGACTTCTATATGTTTATTCACTACTGGGATCCCCATGCGCCCTACCTGCCTCCGGAGAGGTATAGGTCGCTCTTCTATAATGGCGTGTATAACGATCCGAAAAACCACAGTCTTGATGCCTTAAAGGCCGGCCCGCTGTGGGAATATCACTTGCAGTATAATTTGGTATGGCTACGTGAGTTGGCCGAGGATTTAACTGATGTGAATTATATAGTTGCCCAGTATGACGGTGAGATAAGACATGTAGACGATGCGTTCAAGAGATTGCTGGAAGAAGTTGACTTGCTTGGTATAACGGATGATACAGCGATAATCCTAACGGCTGACCATGGCGAGAGTTTAGGAGAGCACGGTTTTTACTTTGACCATGGAGATGTTTATCAGACGACGTTGCACGTTCCGTTAATTATGAGATGGCCAGGGCACTTTCCGAAGAAAAGGGTGAAGGGGCTGGTACAAAATATAGACATAACAAAAACCGCGCTTAATCTGGCTGGAATTGATAGCTTAAACACGGAGGCAATAGACCTTAAGCAACTAGCCGATGGATATTCTCAACCGCGCGTACGTGCGTTTTCAAATCAAGGCGTCTGGACGGCCAAGAGGACTATGATTAAGGAAATGGGTCATCGCTACAAGATCATATTGACTTACGATCCAGGCTTTTGGCCGACGCCGCCTGTGGAGCTTTATGACCTATCAACAGATTCTCAGGAAAGAGAGAATCTGGCCGACTCTCAACCAGATCTGAGAGACGAGCTGGAGCTCGAGTTGAGACGCTGGGAACAGGAGCAGCTTGCGGGTAAAGTTGATCCTTTAAAGAAGGTCGTAGAGCAGGGCATTCCGGCGAAGAAATGGGTTCAGGGTTCTTCCGTCACAAGATCCTCAACTTATGAGGAGTTTCGTAACAAAATTGACGCTCCAAAGCGATATGTTGCCTTGGCGTGATAAGCCTTGAAAAAGCCCCTATCAACTTATGTATCACCGGATCACCCTCTATTCATACTTGGAGGAGCAGGCCCTAAAGATACGGATCCCGCGCTTGGTTACAAGCTATGGCAGATGGTACCGGACGACTTGAGAGAGTATTCGGTTTTTCCCTTTGAAATGTACGACGTCCAAGCAGCTGATCGCTGGGGAAGTTACGCAGACGAGTTCGGTTTTCCGTTGCTTTGGCAGGTTAGGACTTGGGTACCTCCTTGGCATCCCTACTGGAAGGACGGTGTGCATGGACCGGGAGTCCAAATAGACGAGATAGCCAGGCTCTTGGATAAGCATCGGAGCATAAAGGGCGTTCAGATTTGCGAGTTAAACAACTTTGGATTTTCAACGGAAGAGAAGCTTTACGTGAGCGATCTTTTGAAGGTAGCGGCGGACAGCGGACGCTACGTATCGTGGAGGGAAGGTAATGATGGATGCAACATTTGGGTTGAGGCAGGGCTGGATAAGTGGTTCAGTGATGATCTCCAAGAGTACGGTCATTACCTGTTACCTCAGTGGGAGATGAATATATCAAGGAACGCGTACCTTTGTCATGATTCTGTGTTTGGTATCTGGATAGCTGGATGGGTTGATAATTGGGGAGTAGAACCTCAGTCGTGGTATTGGTCTGAATGCGGCTTTACGGATCTCAATACGCCATCGGAAAACCATGATAAGGGATATCGCAAAGGCGACAGGTCGAAGTTTCCGCCAACCATGTGGGGTGAGATGATGCTTTTAGGGCTTAACTCTGGTGCCACGGTTTACAACTTCGAACCCATGGAGGACGCGCTTTTTAACAGAAATTTCGAGTACTCTTTGCCAGCCCGCTCGGTCATATTTCCTTTGCTTCGCGCCATAATAAAGGAGCGTCTAATCCCCACAAGACAGCAGGTCATGGAGAACATCAAAGTGGCATATGTGGCGGACTTTGAAAATGGTGAGGAAAGCGAAATGAGCGACGTTGATTACTATAGGGGGATGGCAGCTGATAATGTGCTATTTGGAAGGCATCACGAGAGAAGGCGTGGGACTGGCACCATATATAGGGCCACTTATGGTATGGATAGCGAAAATGACATCGTGCCAAATAGCGGTAGATACTATTGGATACCGGTTCTGCCGAAATATACCAGATCGGATTTCATGAGCAAGTTTGAGAGAGTGCTTTGCCCAAATCAGTTCGTTGGCGAGAACGAGGCAAAGATGTTTTTCGATGGATTTTACCCGCCCATTCAGGAGGGAAGCGGATATATAACCATAGTAGGTGACGAAGCGTTTGCCATGAACTCTTATGAGAGCATGAACGTTTCTCAGAGCTACGCGTTCAAGCTAAAGGGCTTCGAGTTTTCTGGGAGCCTACCGCCGCACAGCTACTTCATCGCTAAGTTAGAGGGCGAAAATAATTTATACGTGCACGCCAATGGATGGTTCAGCAAACGCACTGAAATCTCATTGCGTGGGTTACCCAAAGGCGCTTCCTTTGAGTTTGAGCCACACGGTAGTGGCGAGGTCGTCTTAAATGGAGACGCTTATCGCATGACGCTAACCCACGAAACGGGCGCTGCGGTGGCAAGGATAACTTGGCCTTTGGCTTGACTCTGGCCGCGAATCATTCAAATTGATGCCTTGTTCGCTAAATCGCGTACCGCTGAGATTTCAATGTTCGTTTTATTCTGTGGCCCTTGCTTACCCGTGGTTTTAAAATCAAGCCTTTGCTATTGGTTTATTATGAACAGTTCAGGTGTGATACGGAAAGCGCAGGGATTTGAAAACGAGTTTACCCGCTTATGGGCTTGCTTGACGCAGTGATTTAGCTGCGACCTGGAAGCTCGGCGTTTTGACTCTGGACAAGGATGTAAGCAGTTAAACCCGGTAAGCCTCATCTCGTGACGTAAATGGCGAGCAAGCCTTATGTGTAAGGCCGTTTCCGTATTTAACGATGCCTCCAGATGTTTTCATGGTGATAACCCACGACACTGGGCGGTACTTTGGAGCCTACGGTCGGAAAACTCAGACTCCAAACTTCGACGATCTAGCTAGGGACTCGCTCGTCTTCGATAACTTTTTTGCCGTTGGTCCTTTTTGCTCGATAAATAGAGCGGTGTTACAAACTGGCCGGTACCCACAGGCGAACGGCGTGATGGGTCTTGTAAATCCCAAGCTCATGTGGACTCTGAATCCCCAGGAGAAAAATTGGGCCAGGCACTTGAAAGGCCTTGGTTATGAGACCTATCTGTTCGGTTTTCAGCATGAGACGAAGGCCCCGGCCAGTTTTTACGATCACGTGGTTCCATTCAATGGCGATCACTCAAAAGATGTGCTGCAAGCTGTCGCCGACTTCCTGAGAAAAAAAGATGGGCAGGCACCTATTTACGTTAATGCGGGGGTCTTCGAAACTCACAGGCCCTTTTACGATGAGTATTACGAGAAAGACCCGCTTTGGAATCGCACGAGTCCAGAGGAGGTGATAGTGCCGCCCTACTTGCCGGACGTAGATCTTGTGAGATATGACTTGGCGGGGCTTTGGTCGTCAGTCAATTATTTTGATCACTATTTGGGTGAGCTCATAAAGGTCATCGAGGAGCATCGCAGGCACTACATTTTGTTCGTGACGGTAGACCACGGTATACCGTTTCCAAGGGCTAAGTCGACTCTGTATGACGCTGGGCTGGAGACAGCTCTTCTCATAAAGGGTGACCAAATAAGGTCGGGACGCAGCGACGCGCTTTTGAGCTCGGTAGACGTTTTGCCTACGCTTCTGGACCTGTTGTCTGCGCCGTTACCAAAGGACCTCCACGGAAAGAGCTTTTTAGATGTAATAGAGAAAGGAGGAAGAGGTGATGACTACGTCCTCGCTCAGAAGAACTGGCATGACGATTACGATCCGATTCGGGCGATAAGGACCAAAGAGTATAAGTTCATATGGAACATGGAGGAAAGGCCCCTGTTATCATTACCCCTTGACATACTGCAGAGCGAGTCAGCGCAGGCTATGCAAGATCAGTTCTTAGCTCATAGGCCAACTTTTGAACTTTACGATGTTCGTAGTGATCCATTTGAGCTGAACAACCTTGCCGAAAAGCCCGGCTATCAGGGAATCAAGGACGATATGTTTAACGCGCTTAAATCGGCGATGAAAAAGTTTGATGACCCTCTGCTTGATCCCACATACGGCAAGCGGATGATGTCGAAATATCCGCTTCAGCTTTACAGGAGAGACATGTGGAAAGGAGACATAAAGTATACGGTCAGACCCCTTCGATCGCCGTGAGTTAAAAACCGGCCTGCGGTGGCACTTATGGTACGCGGAACTTAACAAGCTATCCAGATACGCGTAAATGTCTGCACGCCCTTATGTTGGGATGATCAGGGTGAGTGCGTTAGCCCATAAGTTGGGGGATAGCGTTGCTGTGGCGGTTGAAGACTTGAAAAAAGGAGATACGGTTACGGTGGCATACCTGGACTCTAGTTCGGAAACCACGCTAATATTGAAGTCGGACGTACCGCTTGGGCACAAAATAGCGCTGAAGGACATAAAAACTGGCGAAGACGTAATAGAATATGGGCACGTCATAGGGTATGCGTCAGCGGAGATAAGCGCTGGGGAGCACGTTCACGTGCATAATCTGAAAAGCAAGAGGTGGTCCAACTGACGGAGATATGGGGTTATGAAAGGGATGACGGCAAGGTTGGAGTGAGGAACCACGTCGTGATAATCCCCGTGGATGACTTATCAAACGCCGCGGCGGTTGCAGTTTCGCAGGTCGTACGCGGAACCGTCGCCGTACCACACCCTTACGGCAGGCTACAGTTTGGTCGTGATCTCGATCTCTACTTCGATACGCTAATAGGCTTGGGCAAAAATCCTAACGTCGCCGCTGCGATCGTGATTGGAATTGAACCTAAGTGGACTCAAAGGGTGGCCGATGAGATAGCCTCCTCTAAGCCCACCGAGGCATTTTGGATAGAGAAAAGCGGAGACCTCAGGACCGTGGAAAAAGCCTCCAGAAAAGCCAAGGAATTCGTGCAATATGCGTCTGAGCTAACGCGCAAAAAGCATGACATCTCGGAGCTGACGCTGAGCATAAAGTGCGGCGAGTCTGACACCACATCGGGGCTTGCAGCGAACCCCGCCCTAGGGATAGTAGTCGACAGGCTGATCGACGAGGGAGCTACCGTATTATTCGGAGAGACATCGGAACTAACCGGGGCCGAGGACCTGGTTTCATCTAGGTTTTTAGATGATGATAACAGGAAAAAATTCTTGAAAATATTTAACGAATACTCAAATATAATCAAATCGGAGGGTGTCGACCTACTGGGATCTCAGCCCACCGAGGGCAACATAGCTGGGGGATTATCGACAATCGAAGAGAAGGCGCTTGGAAACGTTCAGAAGCTAGGCACAAAGCCCATAGTCGAAGCGCTGGATTATCTAGATAGGCCTACCAAGAAGGGCTTGATCTTTCTAAATACGTCATCGGCTGCAGCCGAAGCCCTAACGCTTTTCAACGCAAAGGGCTCCATCCTGCACTTCTTCACAACTGGCCAAGGAAATGTGGTCGGTCACCCAACAATGCCAGTTATAAAGATAAGTGGAAACACCAAGACGGTCCAAGAGATGAGCGAACACATAGACGTAGACGTCTCGGGCTTGCTGCACAGAGAAATCACGCTAGAGAAGGCGGCTGATACCATTTACGATGCCATGATAAAAACGCTTAACGGTCGTCTGACCGCGGCCGAGGTGTTGGGCCACGTGGAGTTCTCTCCAGTCAAGCTTTACGTCAGCGCGTAGCGCACCCGCTGTTGGACGTTTCCGGCGGGATAAATGAGTAGGTGATCAAGTACGAAAGTAGCTGACGTTTTTTCTTTTCCAGCGGTCGTTCCCATGCCGGGCCATCCTCCCTCGGAGTGGGATGAGCAATGGGGAGTTCAGGCGTACGTCTCAGCTGAAGATGAGGCTGGGCACAAGGGCATAGGAGAAGGCTTGCTGGCCAGCGGGATCCCACCGGAGGCCGTAACGACTTTGGTCAACGACTTTTTGTCTCCAGCTATAAGGGGAAGAGAACTAAACGTTACGGCATTAAATGAGCTGATGTTGAAAGCGATCTTTTCGGCGGGGTTAGGTGGCATATCTTCGATAGCCATAAGCGGCATAGATGTATCGCTGTGGGACCTGTTGGGTAAATCCGAGGGTAAGCCGCTATCGCGCCTGTTGCAAGAGGAAGGGCGCATGTTAGACGTTTCAAAAATCGCTGGATCTGAATTTAGCGTTCCTGTTTACGCGTCATTTCCGCGTTATGGGTCTTGCGATCTTGCGATGCGTGCAGTCGAAGAGGCCGTCAAAAGAGGATACACCGCGATAAAGTTACATCAGAGCATATCGTCTACTCTGGACTGCGTCAAGAGCATAAGGGAGAAGTTCCCAAAGTTGAAGGTGGCCGTGGATTTGAATTGTTCTCTCGACCTCGAGGACGCGCTGCAACAGCTCCCAAAGATGCAGGATTACGGAATAGAGTGGTTTGAAGAGCCGTTATGGCCTCCAGACGACTTCAAGGGAATAAGAAGGCTCGTAGAAGAGGGCTTTCCCATTGCGGCGGGAGAAGACGAGTTTAGGCCAAATGGGTTTGAGGAGCTCTGTACCGCCGGCGTAAAGTACGTCCAGCCAGACGTGGCCAAGTCCGGAGGAATTACCGGTTTCCTTAGAGCTTTGGACGTGGCCGAGAGATACGATATAAAGGTAGCTGCTCACGTAAGACCTCATGCCTCTTACGTCAACGCCGCGGCCACCCTTGGCGTCTCTCTCGCATCCCCACTTGTATCGTGGGTCGAATTTCCGCCCTTTGAGTTCTCAGGGGAACTATTTACTAACACCCCGGCGATCAGAGATGGGATGGCGATCGTGAAGGAGGCGCCGGGCATCGGCACCGAGTATAAGCTCCTGAGCTATGCTTACAGGAAAAAGCTTAGGGCTCTAAAGTTCGCTGACCTAGGCTGAACAAGCTTAGGTCCTGTAAACTATGAGCTTGCTTTCCGTCATCTCCAGCATTGTATCAGTAACGCTTTCCCTGCCTATACCACTTCTCTTGAATCCACCAAAGGGCAGGTTGTCCCAACGTAGCCTTGTGGTGTCGTTAACCATCACAGAACCTGCCTTAATTTTGCTGGCTATGCGGTAAGCTCTCGCCAGGTCTCTTGTGAAGATCGAAGCATCTAACCCATATCTGGTTGAATTAGCTAATCTTATGGCCTCTTCATCTTCATCAAAGTAGTAAATGGGGAGAACCGGACCAAACACCTCCTCTGAAAAGATGGACATGCTTTCGTCTACGCCCTCGATTACCGTGGGAGGGAAGAAGTAGCCCTTCTTTGGCACGTCGATCTGCTCGACAACGCTCGCTCCCTTCTTAATCGCGTCGGTCAGGAAAGCTTCCATCCGCTCAACCGCATCGGCGCTTATCAGCGGGCCCACTACGGTCTCCTCTGAAAGGGGGTCGCCAACCTTTAGCGTCCTTAGCTTCTCTCTTAGGATCTTGACAAATTCATCTCTCACGTCCCTTTGGACAAGCAATCTCTTTGTGGCATTGCAGAACTGTCCTGCGTAGTCAAACCTTCCAACTAGAGCAGACGTTGCAGCTGAGGGGAGGTCGGCATCGTTAAGTACGATTTCGGCATCGCTACCCCCTAGCTCCATTATCACGCGCTTCCCCCTGGCGATCGCCTTACCGGCCAGTTCAAGGCCTACCTTCTCGGAACCGGTGAACGTTATGAGCGAGATCTTATCGTTTGATATGAACTCTTCTCCTATTACCGAGGAGTCGCCTGTAACCACGTTTATGGCGCCCGCGGGAAAGAAAGGCAGCATCAGCTTGGCCATAGCCAGTTGGGTAAGCGGGGCATATATCGTTGGTTTGTGAACTACCGCGTTACCGACGGCCAGCGCGGGGGCAACTTTATGTGCGAAAGATGCCGCGGGGAAGTTAAATGGAGTTATGGATGCAACAACACCAACTGGCTCCCTTTTAGTTATGGCCATCCTCCGTTGGTTTCCGGCCGGATAGTCGTAAGCGTCAAGGGGAATGAACTTGCCCTCTAGCACGTGCCTCACTTCTGAAGCGGCAAGCTCCATTATGCTTGCTGCCCTTATGACATCTGCCCTTGAGCTGGCTATGGGCCTTCCAATCTCCATGGCGGTTATCCTGGCGATTTCTTCTGAATGCTCCCTGATAGCCCTTGCGGAGCTCATAAGCGCCTTAGATCTCTCGCTTGTAGGCAAAGACTCAAGGTGTGCTTGAGCTTCTTTCGCTGCCTCTATGGCTGCTTTCACAGCTTCGATGGAAAGCTTGGGAACCTCATCCAGGACTTCTCCCGTATAGGGATTGCGGATAGAAATCGTCTCCTCTGATGTTACCTCAGAACCCCCTACTATAGCTCTTGTCATATTTAGCAGCTTTTTTCAGCTTAAAAATGAGACGGTTTAAACGGTGACTCTCGACGGTTTTTGGATGCTCTAGGTAAGGGCGAGGCGTTTCGTCGTAGGCGTGCCTTATCTGAGCAGAAGCGTTTAACAGTTGGGACGCACGAAGTAATTATGGAACTGCTAAACCCCTTTAGGTTGACCGTTGATGGGCTTTACCTGTCGTCCAACGAAGAGGCATTCATACCGAGCCCCATAATAAGGTTAGCTTCTGAGCTTAAGGACTTCGCGAGAGACCCACTAAGCGTGGATCCTCACGTGCCAGTGCTGTCCGTTTATAGAGGCGTGTACCTAAAAAAAGACAAGGACCTTTTCTCAACAGTTAGATATGACGTTACGTTAGTTCTTCCAGGATCGTTGGGATCTGAAAAAAATAAAACCCTTTCCCATTACCATAACGACTTCAGAAAGGGACTTTCTTATCCCGAGGTATACGAAGTTCTATATGGGACAGGGCATTTCTTGCTTCAAAAGCCTCCAGAAAGAGGGGGGCCGCAGGCCATACTGGTAGAGGCTCGGGCTGGTGAGGGAGTGCTGATACCACCAAACTATGGTCACATGGCCATAAACCCCGGGACGGAAACGCTCATTTACTCTAATTTGATCTGTGCTACAGTCGAACCATTGCTGGACGAGTTTAGGAAGAGGAGGGGTGGCGTTTACTACGAGCTTGCTGATGGGTCGTTCGAGAAAAATCCCCTATACGATTGGAATGTGGAACTGGTTAAAAAACGGGGCGACACGTCTTTGCGCAATCTTTACGATAGATACGTTAAAGGGCCATCTCAGTTTTCTTATCTGTGCGATCCAGATCAACTGCATCAAGCGCCTTAACGGATGGGTCAAGCGCAAATTTTGTGAAAAGAGGTATGTAAGTGTCATGCTGGCATGGTTTACTGCCGGGCATATTTGCCTTTACGCGATGGCCAATAAGGGGTCGCTTCAGGAAGGCCGCTGATGTTTGCCAACGTCGTACTAGCCCTTTAACGAACCTTAAGGCATCCCTAAGGCTGGTTTCTTGGTCTTTTGAGAAACCGCACTCTAGCGTCAGGTATCCATTGTATCCAAGCTCTAGGAGAACTTTTATCCCAGGAGCAAAATCCGTGTGACCTGCCCCTGGTTCAAGCCTATTGCTGTCGGCTAGATGCACGTGATAAATCCTCGAAAAATTCTCCCTTATGGCTTTTGCCATGTCCTGCTCCTCTATGTTCATATGGAAAAAATCAGCCATGATGGTTACGCCTTCACCTGCTCTTTCAGACACTTTGTAGGCATCGCTTAGCGTGTTTATGAGATGGGTCTCGTAACGATTTAATGGCTCGAGAATGATTTTTACACCATAATCGTTAGCCGTTTTCGAAAGGTCCTTTAGCTCATCAACCAACAGGGAGAGCTCAAGCTCTCTGGACGAGGCTAGCGGTGTTAAGTCTGGAATTTTTGCAGGGCCGAAAGTTGGTACTACTATCAACCCTCTAGCCCCTAGCTGAGAAGCCCAAGAAAGTCTCCTCTTTATATCGGAAATGGCTAATTCTCTGTCTGCAACGTTTGGAGATAGGAGGTCGCCAACATAGCCGCTGAGCGTCGATACGTGGAGTTTGTAGGAAGGAATTATGCGCTTGATCTCTTCGATCTTCCCGCTTATATCTTCTCTACCCGTAAGCTCTATCCCATCGTAGCCAATTCTTTCTAGAAGAGACAGCTTATCTGATAAGCTCTTGGCTGAGATCATTCCATCTCTCACGGAAAACTTCATGATCGTCTGTCTTGGACGCTAAAAAAGCCTTTCGCGACATCCAG
>ERZ1669250.828-NODE-828-length-11933-cov-8.600859_pt1 | contig 11933 bp, 28 predicted proteins | sample MGYA00579295_ERZ1669250 | MGnify/ENA primary metagenome ERZ1669250 (study PRJEB41166, sample SAMN08046056) | hot springs metagenome | biome: hot spring; feature: acid hot spring; material: thermophilic sediment; isolation source: thermophilic sediment from acid...
ATTCTTTTTTAAAGATTAGGTGAATAATAATATCATATCAATATTCCATTAAAACCTGATATATTTTTTATACAAAAGTCGTAAATTGTAGAATTTTGAATGAATGATGATATCCACCCTTTATATACTATTCCCGTTAATTGAATTGGCTCATGAGAAAAAAACTATATAAATAAAAATGAATTGTAGAATTATGAGTATAATACCAGTTGATAAGAAAACTAAGATAATGTTTTCTAAAACTCAAAAAGTGCCATATTTCTCTGATGAAGAGATAAAGGCAATATTCGAATACCTATTGCGTAAGATCGACGAGAATAAAGGCAAAATGAGAAAGAAATATGAAACATATTACCTTCTCACTAAGATGCTATACAGAACTGGAGCAAGAATCGAAGAGATTATTGGTGGCATTAAACAACATACAGATAAGAAATCAAAGGAAAGGCAATATATTCAATTCGAAGGAATAAGACCAAAGGACATTGATTTCTATAAGAACGAGATAAATATCCCGACGCTGAAGCATAAAACAATCGAATACAGAACCCTTGCCATACATCCTGACCTAAAGGAAGCCCTATTGCAGTATTTCCTTAATAACCATATAGACCAGAAAAGTGCCGAGCCCATCTTCAGGATAAAGAGACAGACATACAACAAATTCCTTGATAAAATGAGCAGGGACTTGGGATTCAAGATACACCCGCACAAATTCAGGCACACGGTAGCCATCAAAATGATCCAGAATGGTGTCCCTCTCAATCATATCCAGAAGACTCTGGGGCATTCTTCAATACTGACGACATCGGTATATCTTGAGACGCTCAATTACAAGAATGCGATACTCAATATGTAGAGGTGAAAAGACGAGCGATAAGAACGACGATATCATGTCAAATTTCAAAGTTAAAGTCCCTCCAATACATTTATCTATTCAGATACCTGAAAGTCTTCTAAAAGCGAATTATAAAGAGTGTCCATATTGCGGATACAGATCACAGAAGATATATTCATACGGTTTCAAAATCTATTATAAGTGCAAGAACCCTTTTTGTGGTAAGTATTTTAATGAAACAATATATTAAAATCACAAAAACATGAAAATATATATTAAACATTGCAATAATTAATCATGGCTAACCAGATAACTGCTACTGGTGATAATGAATCACCAATAAGCCTGTTGATAAGAAAACTGCACCTGACGCATATAGTAGCCCTGATAATGGCTGGAATAGGTTTCTTGGGTGCTAATGGCTTTGCGGTATACATACTGAAAGCAGGCCAACAGGCAATAACGGATTTGGTTCTAATAGATGCAATATCTATGACAGGATTCGTAGCCATCACTTATCTTTACATAATGGGTATATTGGGAAGAGAATATGTAAATGGAACTGCAACCTTGAGCGGAATAGCATTTCAGGGTGGAGGAACTCCTCCGACGACTCCTCTCGCTCAGAGCGGAGCAACAGTTCTATATGGAAATATATCGAATGCAGACCTTGCTTCTCTTGCTTCCCTGCTCCAGACTTCTGCAACGCAACTATCTCCAGAACAGATTAAGGCTATTGGCTCACTTATAAACGCAATTATTTCTCAACAGCCAAAGCAGTAATTTAATATATTTTTTATTTTTATAGTATAAACATGGTAAACATGGAAAAGGGAATCAATAAAATAATGTGGAATGCGTTCATTCACGGCAAAGCCCACGACCTATACGGTCTCATAATTCTATTCTTCATTCTGCTGGAGTTCTTCAAGGTGACGTATGGAAATATGTTTCTTTCGTTTCTGGGAGCATTAGGAATTGCTATCGTATTCGCTATATTCGCTGATATGTGGAGTCATGGATTCCATCATTAGACTAATTGGTAGATAAAATACATTATTATAGCAGACATAACGAGTAAAAATATGATGTATAGAATCTCTCCAATCCTCCTCATGATTTATTATAACATTGCTGAATATTAATTTTCATCTTATCAAAAGTAGATGTCCCTTCTAACCCATAAGTAAACAGGAAGATGCTCTGAATACTTGTCTTCACAATAGGTCTCATTCAGATACTCTATATATTCATAATAAAAGCCGAAAATATATATGTCTGCTATTGATGATTTAGATTTAAGTTCAAGTTTTTTATATGCCAGAAAAGCGAACTCTGTATCTGCAGAAATTGATTTTTCCATTTTATATCTAAAATCAAATTCAAAATTCCATGATAAATCTGCCATAAATGAAAATTCGTGTTTACCAGCAACAATATTCGTAATAGATATGAGATAACTGGTGTTCTTCAAGTGAGTGTCAATATCCATCTCAACTTCACTTTGTTTTACGTATTAATAATACCGATCTTAAATAAAAATTATACTATATTTGCTAACCACATATCTATCTGCTCCTCGGAGGTATCATCTTCTTTTAATTCGTTGTTTTCTATACTGTAAACAAAACGAGAATTTGAATGATACACGGTAATAGTAGGCAACATCACCAGAAGATATAGCCTCATTCCCTTTTCCGTTCTATCATATTCTTTGAATTCTGTAATTATGAATTCTTCGACCCAGTTATCCTCTAAATGTGCTATTCTGAAATAAAAATTATTTGCCCAAGACGTTTCTCCATAAAATGAGTCATAGGAATCACAGAGAACACGATAACGGCCAGCGATTACATTTCCTATACTGAGAAGGGTATTCAATCTTCCAAAATAAGCCTTAGCATCCATGAACTTCACTCTACTTAATATGTTTATAATATCAATCTTAGATAAAAAATTACGCTATACTCATGGCCATAACTCTATTGTTTCTCCTGTAGTATCATCTTCTCTCAGTTTCCCATTTATCATTCTGTAATCAAAACGGGCATTTGAATTATATACGGTAAGACCTCTTATTATTATCAGATAGTATAGTCTTATTCCGTCATGATCTTCTTCATATTGAACGAAGGTGAACTCTCCAACCCAACTATCCGTTATAATATACGCTACTTTAAAATCAATATCACGTGACCACCATTCTTTGCCGTTAATCTTGTCATATGGACGTGAAATAGAACTATAATGGCCAGCAATTACATTTGTTATACTAAAAAAGGCGTTCAGGTTTCCGAGATAAGTCTTAGCATTCATAGACTTCACCATAGGCCTCTAAACCGTCCATATATACAGATTATGATAATCTGGCACTACTCTTTTATATAAATAAGTTGAATAGCGTTCCACATCGATTGAAAAATAGACCTTCTCGGAATCGTATTCAAAGTTCCATTTGCCAATTCCGAGCCACATGGTATACATCATATCAACGTTCATATAAAACGTTTCCTCTGGATAGCCATAATAAGAATTATAGGTTCTTAAATTTATAATTACAGTCCCGTATAAAGCATTTAAATTTTCAATATAATTGCATATATTCATTTACATCAAATCACCCCCCGAGGTTTCCATATATCAAGAGAGTGTTCATTTGGTGTTACCCTTTTTACAAAATGGTATTCTCGGTGATCTCTTGCCGTAGATACTTGAAGCCCCCAATAGGATTTATTAGAATACATTCTGTATTTATAAAATACCATACTTAGGGAATCTGTAGCGTCCATCCATATACTAAATCCATATGGATATAAATCGAGGCGTGTCTTCAAAATAACCGTTATTAGTCCATATAATTTTTCATTATTTATAATATAACTGCATATATTCATTTAAATCAAACTCCTTGAAAATTCCATATATAAGCAGTATGTTCATTTGGTGTTACCATTTTGACAAAATAATATTCTCTGTATTTTCTTGCCGTAGATACTTGAAATTCCCAATAGGCTTTATTAGAATAAGTTCTGTATTTATCAACCGTCATAATCAGGTCATCTATGGCTTCCACCCACATAGTAAACCCCCATTCATACGAATGAAGGCCTGTATTCAAAATGACCGTTATCAGTCCGTATAATTTTTCATTGTTTATAATATAATTGCAGATATTCATTTAAATCAATCCCCTTTAAGTCCCCATATGTAAAGAATGTGTTCACTTGGTGTTATCCTTTTAACAAAATAGTATAATTTATAATCTCTTCCAGTAACTACTTGAAGTCTCCAATAGGCTTTATTAGAATAAGTATAGTATTTATCAACTGTCATAATCATGGAATCTATAGTGTCTGTCCACATAGTAAACCCGTATGGATATAAATTAAGGCGTGTCTTCAAAATAACTATTATCAGCCCGTATAAGATTTTATTATTTTTAATTAAATTACAGAGATTCATTTAAATCGTCTCGAGAGGTGATATGAAGTATATGTATAATTTCTTGGTGTAATTCGATTTGTAGAAGAAAAATTCCGAATAATCCACAGTTTGTTTTTCTGCATGGGCTTCAAAATCGGAATACTCTACTACTTGAATCAAAGTGGGAATCTCGATCTTTTCGAAAGCGAGATTTATATAGTAATCATTGAGTGATGTCCGTGCGATTGCATCAGTTGATCTAATATAATTAAAACTCTTTATCTTTAGGTTGGCCATCACCGCTCCATATAAGATTTCATTATTTATAATGAAATTGCAGATATTCATTCTAACCTCCATATATTGATCTCTCTTCCCTTTTTATTAAGCGATCTTTCGAAGAAATACATGTCTCCCATGATCTGTGAAGAGCGTATTGGTGGAGACTGCCAATTTCTCTTATTAATTGAAGGCAGAGCATAATTGTTATTAGCATCGTAGTTTATTAATTTTAGTGTTAAATAGGTATCCTCTATAATTGCCCATATATCGAACTCATAGGAGGCAAATGGCTTGACCTTTCTTATATTGAATATTTTCACGAGCCTATAATTTTCTATATTGGTAAGAATCATTCCATACAAAATACCGTTGTTTTTTATGTAATCACATAGGTTCATTTAAACCACGTTGATAGATTCTATGGACTCCATACATTGAACGTATTATAATAATATGGAGAGGTTGATTCAAAGAATGGATAGAACTGATCCATATTCTTTTCATGTCTTATATATACTACTGCAGTTATATAAACCCTATCGAAGTCCATTTTGTATTTTTCTAATCTAAGCCTCATGATATTATGATTATCTGCCTCTATCCTAAAATATTCTTTGTCATGACCAAAATCAATCTTCATATTTAGATCAAGAATTATCAATCCATAAAGATTTTTGTTATTTTTTAGGTAATTACACATGTTCATTTTACCACCTCATGAAGTTCTACGGGATTCCCATACGTCCAAAGCATAATGATATGGATATACTGGATCGTGCATTTCAAAGAACGGGATCATATTTTTTTCACGCACTAATACTGAAATACCAACCTCATAAGAATCTGAATCATAGTATACGCTGTGTTTTCCTAATTTAAGTTTCATCGCATTGTAACCATCTATCTCTATTGTTAATAGTGCTTCAAAAAAATCAATCTTCATTTTTACATTTACTATTATCAGCCCGTATATATTTTCGTTGTTTTTTATGTAGTCGCATATATTCATTTCATCACCTTTAATTAATCCATTTCCATATTTCTACATTATCGTATGATGGAGCAGAACCTTTATAGAAACAACTCATCTTATGTTCATGCCCTATGGTTACCTCACACACAAGATAAGCATTATAAGGGTCATAACTGTATTTATCAAATCTGAACCACAAGACATCGTTACTGACCGCCCACATTGAAAATTTTTTGAATTCTGGAATATAATCACTCTGCATATTTAGATTAATTAACGTTAGGCCATATATAATTCCGTTGTTTTTTATGTAATTAAGCAGATTCATATACAGAACCCCGTATTATAGATAAACCCACAAATCCAATTCATCATTAAACGGCCCAGTTCTTTTAAAAAAGAAATCCATCTTATCACCTGCTGTATATGAACGGCTCTGAATGTAAATCTTATCTGGATCGAAATTGAATTTATGAATGCTAATTAACATAATATTGTCACTATCCATTTCCATTAAAAATTCTTGGATTTTGGAAATATAACGGCTTTTTGTGTTTAGATTAACTACTATCAACCCGTATAATGTTTCGTTATTTTTTAGATAATTACACAGGTTCATATTTATCATTCATTTGAATTCAACCACATATTAATATATATTCCGTGAGAAGAGAACTCCAGATAATTTATACTATTATAGAACCACCATGTGGATATGTAATCATAATGGAATGTGTATGCAAAATATTCTGGAATGTCATTACTCCAAGGCATAAATATGTGTAGCAACGGGTTATCCCAATAAGTCCTAAAGTGAGATTTACCCGCATTTACTACACTTATGAGCCCGATAATGAATAAATTCCTTTTGTAATCACAAAATTTCAATTATATTCCCGCTCCTGCCATATGGAAATTTGCTTATCAGAATAATTGAATTTTACAACGTCCATGATGTTCTCAAAATACCAATGTGCTAATATGGCATTATCATGGAGTTCAAAGGTAATTTGTTTTTCCCATCTTTCATGTGTAGGTTTAGAAAACAGAATCATTCCACGCTCCATCGATTGATATTTCCTTATATACCAGAATCCTCCCGTGTCCGATACAATCATAAGCCCCATAATCAATAAATTATTGCGATAATCAATCATATTCATACGCCAATCACCCCGTTGAAACATTTTATTCCTGTGACCAAATTTTCAACCCCTCGCCGATTCTTGGGTCTTTCACGAAAATAGTCCCGTAATCCCATAAGAAGTTTACTTCGTTGTTGTAAAATATGAATCCATTACGTAAGGCTGTTTTCCATACTAATACCACTCCAATAAATTTACAATGAGAATCTTCACGTTTCACACCAATAATGACATCTACACTTGAAAAATCATGAATTATGGCTTCTGATCCGTGGAGGTGAAAACTCATAGTATATTCTTTATGAGCGGAACGTAGCAATCTGGCAATATAGAAGTCTTTCTCCCCCGTTTCCAAGTCCATGAGGCCAAAGAGCATATTCAAATTTTCCTCAAAATTTATTATATCCACGAAGTCCAGCCTCCATCAAATTAAAATAATTATGTTGTATTTATATATGCTGATCGACGATATCATTCCCATATCACAACTTCTGTATCGAAACTCATTATACGTTTACGGTAAATTCCATCGGGTTCTTTGAAATAATACCTATACCAGTTATACAGTCTAAAACTATCTACAAATCGGTTTATTTCTACGCATAATGCTCCAATTTTAATTGTTATTGTTTTCTTCTTTCTTTTCTCTTTCTCCTCCTCTATTATCAACTGTCCGAGTAATTCGTTATTATCCAATATCCCCATGTCAAAATGAAAATATAGACTAACGTCCACATAATCTGAATATTCGAGTCTTTGCTTGGAAAATCCTCTCTTTCCAGCCCCCATACTTGAAATATTGAAGAGAATCATCGTATTCATCAGGTAACTGTCTATATTAATCATAACCGCTTTTAAATAAATGATATATTTATTATTCTATTTAATAAAAAGCGTAATTTGTGCATCAAATAGAAGGAAAGATTATTCTTATTATCCACCTTCACATAAATGCTATATTCAACCTCTGTGACTTTTCCAGTATCGAAATGAATTAGGATTATACTATTACCAAAATCAAGAAGTGCGAAAAGAGTTTCTTTTCCTATTTTTCCTATCTTGACTAAATCTTTAGGGTTAATCGGCAATAGGAGTGTTTGGGTGAAATAATGCATGGAGATCACATTTCGAGAATATTTACCTAATTTCATATAAATTAAATATGGTCTCCATATTTAAATATTCCATATGTGGCACTATAAATTTTGAAAATTACGAAAATCTTTATATAAATACTACATGTATTATGGAGATCATTGAAGAGGGATCGGGATGGACATTGATAATTGCCTGTGCAATTATACTATCATTTCTCTGATGAGTGGAGTAATAGAGAGCGTGCAAACGCCAAAAATAAATTACTCTGATAGAGAGAATCAAGAGTATAAGGATGAATACGATAGAGAATATGAAAGGACATTGGAAAGAGAATATCGAGAACTTGTGAACGCAGTATATAAAGACATTATCAACGAAAACCCAGATATCGATGAGAATGAACTCAACGACACGGTGCAAAGCATAGTTGATTCAGAATGGCCTCTAATTTTAGAAGATATAAAAAATTCATTTGAGGAAAAATACAATAAAGAGATTAACGGAATTTCGAGATGGATATTAGAATACTTCAGCATAGAGTTTAAAACACCATCGATGCTTACAGAGGTATCATTTAATGAAGGGGATTATGAATCTGAACTGGAACTCGACAGCGTAGAGATAGAGGTTAAAATGCAAACTGCCCAGACCATCATAGAACTTACTCATGAGGGATGGGCAATAGGCCCGCTCCTTATAATCGATCTACCTTAAATACTACAGCAACTTTTTTATTTAGGTATATTTTATATAATGGTGGAGAGTTTAGACCTATGCAAATATTCCATGAACATAGAGATACTGCTATGCGGGATATTTGCAATAAAGCCTGAAGTGGAGGTCTATCGCACAAAGCATTTTGAGACCTTTGGAATTGAAACCTTCATTGGAAGTGATTATTATTCCGATGATTCAGTCCATCTGATTAAACACTTGGGTAGGCATGAGGACACCATGATTACTTCAGTTAGAAAAATTATGTATGCCAGCCACATGGCGGATGCTGGCTATTTAGAAATTACAATGTGAATTTCAAAACCTGCCCAAATGGAGGCGTCTTTGTGCTATCTGGAGTCAGTAGCCATAGAACATCATATGGCGGTGCTTTCTCTGGATAATCACCGTCACCATCTGTGAAGAATATGAATACATCTGGCGGTGGGTTCATTCTGTTCACAAGTTCAAAAGCAGGCCTGAAGTCAGTTCCTCCACCTTCTGGAGTGTGCTGGGCTATTTCATTTACCGTTGGTAGAGGAGGAATCTTTACTGCCCACACAACATCAGCAGTTGTGAGCATGAACACTCCTGAATACCCTACCTGCTGAAGAATGGCGTTGAACAGGGCGAATATATTGCTCATGAAGACCCCAATTTCAACTTCCCCGATAGAACCTGACACATCTATGGCGATGGCAACCCTTATTGAACGTGACTTCAATCTCGGCAAGTATGTGTTATGAATATTTCTTGGCAATACATCTTCTGGATAATACAGCGGTTTTGGAGGTATCCACGTATAATCACCAGCAACGAGGCTCTTCAGATACCTCTGGAGTATGGTATTCCATGGCAATGCTGTTGTCATGTTGAGTGCTTTCATTATTCTTTCTACCGATATATTGTTGTTAATTTCTGAGGAATGATTCTCCTGATATTTCCTAACTGATTCTCTGAGTTTCCCCAATACCTCGTCTTCGGTTTCATCATGCGGGTTAGGTATCACATCCTTGCCGTCGAAATCACTATTTATCGGTTGTCCTCCTTTACCTGAGTCTAACTCACTACTGACTGGCTTTCCTTTTCCTTTACCTGATTTCACTTCTTTTAACAGAATCCTGTAAATGCTATCGGTATCCATGTCTAACAGAGATTTATCAATGAGCGTTATTACCTGATTCCTTTTATCTGGTGGGGGGTTAATGAATTCCTTGAGAGGCAGAGGTTTCCCCAAGAATGGAAGATTTGGCAGGTCTATGTAGTGAAGGGCGTTATTTATTACGTAGTCACCAGCAACATTGTAAAGGTAATTGTCCTTTCCTGTTGATCTCCAAGGATGCCTAAGTAAAATGTGATTCAATTCGTGAGCAATCACAAAAGCCTGTTGCTCTGGAGTGAAATTGGGAAATTCTGGCCCGATGTAGATTTTCTCTCCATCGGTGGCCATCACACCTTCCTTCATTGATTCCAGTTTCACATTTGATAGAAAGTCCTGAAACATTGCGTATGCTGGGGACTGCAGAATAAGAAAGGCTAATGCACTATGGTATCTCTTTGATAACTCTTCGCTTATCATATTCAGCAGGGTTCTATCTGTCCTGTTATGCTTACTGGATTCCCTTCATTATCGTATAATTTGAGGTTTTTGAGGTCAAATTTGTTTCCATTCTTCAATGCAAGGAGCATATTGACGATAGACTGCCTCATTTCCTTCTGCTTTATATTGGAAGATTTGGCCCATGTGACGTTGAAGAATTCCAGTTCAGCCTGAAGCAATGTATCGGTTAGTTCCTGATCCGCACCTACGAATACTATCAATGCCCAGAATTCTGGAGTCTGGAGAATGCTGAGGAATTCATCTGCTCTCTTGTATGTTGTCATTAGAGATGCGATATCCCTTATGAGTTTGTTCAATACCTGTTTCAATGCCGTATCCTCGATATAGATTTGGCCGTCTGGTGTGAAAGCAAGTCCACCTTTTAGGCTTGTCTTTACCGTATATTTCCCGACCGTCAGTTGTCTCGATTGATCTGGCACGTAGTATTTTTCCTTTACCTTGTTGTAGATGTATTTTATCGAGGCGTTAATCCCGTCTATTATGACCGATCTATATTTCCCGAAATCTTCGGGTCTTACCTCAACTGGATTTCCATTCTCCTTTATCACTATCAAATGCATTACAGATTACCTCCCAAATCATATTCTAAACTGGCAGATTTATTTCCTTTTTCCTCCTCCTTCTTAGCCCTATACCATTCGTTGAATACGACACCTACCGCAACCCCAAGGCTTCCTATGAAGTCTTCCTTCGTATCGAGACCGAGATTAATCAGTTTACTCACTCTTTCCCATGATCTTGGCGTTGCCCTTCCAAGTGCTGGTTCTGTTGGATTAATGCAATACCATCTCTGTGGCTTATACCGATAATCTGGGTTTGGCTCTGTATCCCTCGCATACTCTGCGTATTCAATCACGTATCTGTTTAAATTGTTCGCCTTTGCCCATTTAATCCAGTCATCTATGTTTGGCTCAATGAGATATATTTCGAATCTATTCGCTAACGGCAATCCCATCTGTGTAACTCCCTGAAAATCTGATACCCTGTTCCCAGCACCGATTCTGAGTGCATGGGTGATATCTATTGAGCCCAATCTTCCCTCCAATATCAACCTGTAAAAGGCTGATTGTGTGGTTGATGGGGCCATGTTCAACTCATCAAAGAAATACACCTTCGTTCTCTTCTCTTCGTCCATGAACCTTTCATCAGGATACCATTGAGTTGTTTTTCTTTGCACATTTGGATATGGCATTCCCTGAATCTGTGTCGGATCCATTGTCGAAGCGATATATGTCTCCACATTGACATGGTATTTCTTTGCCAATGATTCAACTATCTGGCTTTTTCCAATCCCGGGCGGGCCAAATATGAAGATAGGCAATAGTCGGGTTAGTTGTGCAGGATCAGAGGCGTTAATCAATGCTCTGAATATTATATCCAATCTTTTTTCCAATTGGCTTGGCGTTATTTTTGGTGAGTTCTTTGTTATTGGGTCTGCATCCCATAGGTCTCCCGCACAACCAGTAAATTGCTTTGAGAGACCTACTTTTTCTGGAGGAAGTGGCATAGTTATTATATATTCTTCACTAATATATTATTTTCGCTTTCCTTTTTTCTCCAGTTTTGCACCCTTATATCCTAACTCCTGAATTATTCTCATGGCTTCAGAGATATTCTCTGCATATATGGGCACACGGTGTTTGATGTATTCGTCAGAGATTGGATTGTATGATTCATATACAAATACATATCGCTTATTCTTCTTCACCATTTAATCACCTTCCACACGTCTTTTTTATTTTCAAAGAACCTTCAAATACTTGCCAGCGATTTTGATAGGAATGCACATTCCCCTGCCATTGATATCGAGGAGATATGCCCATTCACTAATAGCGTATA
>ERZ1669250.829-NODE-829-length-11924-cov-3.952566_pt1 | contig 11924 bp, 11 predicted proteins | sample MGYA00579295_ERZ1669250 | MGnify/ENA primary metagenome ERZ1669250 (study PRJEB41166, sample SAMN08046056) | hot springs metagenome | biome: hot spring; feature: acid hot spring; material: thermophilic sediment; isolation source: thermophilic sediment from acid...
AGTCTTTTCCAATCTTATCAAATTTTTCCGGCATACCTTTCTTGAATGCAACTTGAGAGAAGCTCAAAAAAACATAGACATCCATATCTTCAGCAACTGCCCCTGATACTATAACAGCTAAAGAGAGCAATTTCTCAACAGTTGGAGATATCATAAATATAGAGACCTTCTGAGACATGCTATCACCATATCTATCTATTTATAGAGAAATTTTTAATTTTTTCTACATAGAGAATATATATTTTTTTGTCTGAATCTATAAATTCTTCTTAATTTTTCTTAAAACTATAGCTATTATTAAAAGCATGACTATAAATCCGCTTATATAAATTAAAGAATTAAATTGTTCTAAATAACTTGTATTAAACTTTATTGTATTGTTTGAACTTAAATTAATAAAAAAGCTTTCTATTGTTTTTCCACCAGCTTTTAAATTAGCATAAACTAAATATTTACCTTTTATCAGTGTTATATTTGTTATGTTGCCAATTATGCTTTTGTTAAAATTATTGCCAATTATGGTTAAATCCCATAGAGTTGGAGGATTTAGTTCTATTGTATAGTTAGTGCTGTTTAATATTTTCACGCTCGGAATCCATAAAGCACTTTGATTTAAATTTCCATTTATTTGTATAACGGTATTATTTAAAAAATATTCATTTATGCCATTTAACATATTAACACTTTCAAGAGTTGTTCCCCCAGCAAAATCAGTTGGGCTATCCTGATATGCTGAAGGGATAATATACCATGAATTATTATATAAATAAAAGAGTTTCATAGACGCATGCCATTTAAATACAAGTAATTGAGATCCTTTTGAATATCCCGCAACAACAAATTGTAAAACGAAGGGTTCTAATAAACTATTAACAGTTTGAGGAGCTGATCCACCCATTTGACCTATTAGAAAAACAGGATTGTTAGACATTTGATTTACGATTATTTTATCTAATAAGGTTTCTCCAGATTGGTAAGTTGAGTTAATAAAATTAAAGTAAATTTCAATTATCGGATGGCTTGAATTTTTTATATAAACATATTCTTTTATTGTAAAAGGTGTTTTGGAAACAAAGGTTTCTGGATATTCATAAGCGTAATATTCATTATTATAAATATTACCATTTCCCTTTACTCCGTTTAAAGTAGTGTTTTGTTGGGTGACATTCCAAACGTTGTCTAAAAATTCTATTTTATAGGTGTTATCAATATTTGATATCCTTGCAATAGATTGAATCCATAGCGTAGTATTTAAAGAAATGTTAACATTAGCATTTAATTGTAGGCTAAAACCATAAGTATAACTTGGCCTTAAAGAGTAAAATGAGCCGTTATAAAAATTAAATATGCCTAACAAGCCATTTGTTGAGTATCCATAAGTTAATGTACCATTGTTTGTTACTACAGTTCCATTATCGTTTATTCCAACACTTGTTGATTTAGCAACATTCAATGACATTAATATTATGAATAGCATTATAATTAATATTAATTTAATCATTCTCTCATCTAATATTTACTTAGTTTTCCTGGCTTTTAATAATTTTTCCTTTATAAATTAAAGTATTTATTCTATCATAACCCCAATAATAACCCAATTGGTTTAAGTTTTCTACATCCCATATTATTAGATCGGCCTCTTTGCCTATATCTATATTTCCTAGATGATTCAATCCTAAACTATATGCAGAGTTTATTGTTGAATACGCTAAAGCTTCTATTGGCTTAAAATTTAAATAATAAATGGCCAAATCAAAAACTGTTTGCATTGAAATCATAGGATTATTTGGACTATAATCAGTTCCTAAAGCTATTATAGCCTTATTTCTCATCGAATCAATAGCAGGTTTTTTATTATCTAGCATACTTATAACGCTAGCGGGCAATAGGCCTAAAGCTGAACCTGTTTCACTTAAAGCCTTTACTTTTTCTTGGGGGGTACTTTCCAAATGATCTATGGAACTTAATGGAAACTCTTTTACTAAATCTGAGCATCCAATATACTTTATTTGATCTGCATGCATTCTTAGCTTAAAACCATATTTTAAGGCAGCTTTAAATATTCTTCTAGTCTGTTCTAAATTAAATGCGTTTTCATCGCAGAAAACATCAACGTACTTAGCTAGATTTTGCCTTTTCACTTCAGGAATTATTTTGTTTATAAAATAGTCAACATATTCATCTCCGTCAAATTCCTTTGGAATTACATGAGCTAATAATGTAGATATTATATTATATTCTTTAAAACTATTTATAACGCGTAGCAATTTTAGTTCATTTTCTAAATCCAAACCGTAACCAGATTTTATTTCTATAGCAACTGTACCTAATGATATTGATTTTTTTAATATTTTCTCTAAATTTGATTTAAGAGTTTCTTCGGATGCATTCTTTGTAATAGAAACTGTTTTGTATATTCCCCCTCCTTCTTTTAATATTTGAGAATAACTTATACCTGACAATTTCTTATATAATTCATCTTCTCTGCTTCCTGCAAAAATTGCATGGGTATGCATATCAACAAATCCGCTAGTCAAAAGCCTTTTATCAGCATTGATTTTGTTTTTACTATTATATTTAGTTAAAATATAATCAGAGCTTCCAATATCAAATATTTTCCCATTATTAATTGCTATTCCAAAATCCTTAAACATTTTTGTGTTTTCGTCATTGACTTTCCTTATAGGCTCTTTAAAATAAACTGCCTCTCCTATGTTATAGATTACTAAATCTACATTATTCATTTTTATTCCCTATATAATAATTTAATGTATATAATATTAGCTTTGCAGCCAATCTACTTGTCATATTGTTTAAATCAAAGGGTGGAGCTATTTCTGTTACATCCAAACCTAACAGATTTACATTTTTAACAATTTCCTTAATTATTTTAATCGTTTCATCTGGGTACATTCCTAAAGCTGTTGGACTGTTAACACCTGGTGCAAAGGACTGATCTAAATGATCCATATCTATGCTAATATATAAGCCATCAGTTTTTTCTTTAATCATTTTTATTTCATTAAATATGATATCAAAACCTTCACTTATTTGATCCCTATAGAAAACCTTTATCCCAAATTTATCAGCTATTTTTTTCATGTATGGAGGGTTTGAATAATCTGATATTCCAATTTGGATCACTTCAAATTTTTCCTTATAAGATTTTAATAGCTCATTTAACCAAGAGCCGCTAGTTAGCCCTTCATTTACTTCTCTTAGATCATAATGAGCATCAAAAACAATTAAACCAATTTTTTTATAAAAATTAATTAAACCAATAAGTATGTTTTTAGTTATCGAATGATCTCCACCTAAAAATACTGTTGGAGTATATTCAGAAAAGGCTTTTTCTGCAACACTTATTATTCTATGTGATGTGCCATCCACATCTCCCGGAACTACCTTTACATTACCTAAATCTTTGAATCCGTATTTTATTTCTCTAATTTTATATACATCGCTTCTTAAACTATAAAGCTCTTTTCTAATTTCTTGCGGAGAAAATCTTGCTCCAGGTCTTCCTCCAGTAGACCAGTCCCATGGTATTCCTATCAATGGTATTTTCTTTTCTAAGTCTTTTATTTTTACGTCGTTTTCATCTCTAATAAAACTATTGCTTGGCTCTTCCAAATACATGCTTTCACCTATTATTTTTTATTAATTTGTGATTTAATACCTTTTAATGAAATATTTATATTTTTATCTTACTTATAAAAATTGGTGTTAATTATGGTAAGCAATGAAACTTTAAGAAGATATGAAGGAAGACCTATTTTAAAGCTAATAGAAGAAGGCTATTATAATCCTGAAGAAAAGGCAAGAGTTCGTCATATAGAAGGTTGGGAAATGCATACTAAATCTGGTTGGCAGACAGAAGGTATTTTAAGGATGCTGTTTCATGTATTAGACCCGGATGTAGCAAAGGATCCAGAGCATTTAATTGTTTATGGAGGAACAGGTAAAGCAGCAAGAGATTGGAACTCGTTTGAAAGTATTGCGGATTCTCTTATGGAATTAAAAGAAGACGAAACTCTAGTTGTTCAAAGCGGTAAGCCTGTTGCTATATTTAAAATTAGCAAATATGCTCCAAGGGTTTTAATAAGTAATGCAATGCTTGTTCCAAAATGGGCTGATTTCAATTATTTTAAAGAATTAGAGGAAAGAGGCTTAACAATGTTTGGGCAAATGACTGCAGGATCATGGAATTATATAGGCTCTCAAGGTATAATACAAGGTACTTATGAAACGATCGCAGCTGCATCAAAACTATACTTTAATGGTTCTTTAGAAGGGAAAATAATACTGAGTTCTGGATTAGGCGAAATGGGTGGAGCACAGCCCTTAGCAATAACAATGAATGGTGGAATAGGTATAATAGTGGAAGTTGATAAGAAAATGATAGAAAGAAGAATTAGGTTTAAATATTTAGATACATGGACAGATAGCATTGATAAGGCATTAGATATTGCTAATACATATAAGCAAAGGAAAGAACCAATAAGCATTGGTCTATTAGGGAATGCCGCAGAAATATATCCTGAATTGTTGAGGAGAGGGTTCATACCAGATATAGTTACTGATCAAACACCTGCCCATGATCCTTTAAGCTATATACCTGAGGGCTTAACATTAGAAGAAGCTGATAAATTGAGGCAAAACAATCCAGAAAAGTACATAGAACTATCAATGAAAAGCATGAGGAAAACAGTTGAAACTATGGTAGAGTTTCAAAAAAGAGGATCAATAGCATTTGATTATGGGAATAATATAAGAAGAATGGCTTATGATGCTGGATTTAAAGACGCTTTCCAAATACCGGGTTATGTTCCTTTATTTATAAGACCATTGTTTGCAGAGGGTAGAGGTCCATTTAGATATTCGAGTTTAGTCGGCAATCCCAAAGATATATACAGGCTAGATGATGAGCTAATTGCTATGTTTAGTGAAAATAAGTTTTTGGTAAACTGGATTGAAAAAGCACACAAGTATATCAAATTCCAAGGGTTACCAGCAAGAGTCGTTTATTTAGGATATGGAGAAAGGGCAAAATTTGGGAAATTAATGAATGAGCTTGTAAAACTAGGAGAAATAGGGCCCATGTGGATAGGTAGAGATCATCACGATACTGGCAGTGTTGCAAGTCCTTATAGGGAAACTGAGGCCATGAAAGATGGAAGCGATGCTATAGGAGATTGGCCTATATTAAATGCTTTGTTAAACGCTTCAGCTGGGGCAACATGGGTTGCATTTCATCATGGAGGAGGGGTAGGGATTGGTTATTCAATACATGCAGGATTCGGCTTAGTATTAGATGGTAGTGAAGAAAGCTTAGAAAGAGCTGAAAGAGTATTAACCGTTGATCCTGGTATTGGAGTCGTAAGACATGCAGACGCAGGTTATGATATTGCAAAAGAAACACTGTGTAAAAAAGGAATAAAGTCTCCATCGATCAAATGTTAAAGGTGTCTATATTGGTTTTAATATGTAAAGATATTGGTTTTGACGAATTTTTTCAGGAATTTTTATTTAATAAAGTAGAAATTTGTGATGAATTAAAAAATAAGATAATTGAATCTAGAAAAATTTATGAAAGAGAAGCAAAGAAAGGTAACGTTTATGGCTATTCAACAAGCTTAGGGGCTCTAATTAATAAACAAAACGTTCACAACAGAGAAAGGGAAAAAATAATTTTGAGAGAGCATGATACTAGTATAGGAAAAAATGCCCCAAGCTTGCTAATAAAAGCTACAATGCTTGTTAGATTAATTCAACTAAGTAAAGGGAATTCACCAGTAAGAATTGAAGTTATAGAAAGGTTAAGAGATGCAATTAATAATAATATAATACCTATTGTACCAATTCTAGGTAGTGTAGGGGCGAGCGGAGATCTAGCACCTTTATCTAGAATATTTAGATGCTTAATATATGGAGAAGGTTTTGCATACTATAATAATGAAAAAGTCAGTTGTAATGATGCGTTGCATAACAGTGGACTAGAAATTTTCGAGTTAGAACCAGGAGAAGCACTTGCTTTAATTAACAGCAATGCTTTTAGTACTGCTATGAGTTTAATTAATACATATGTTATTGAAAAAATATTTAATTTGTCTTTAGATGTAGCTAAAGAATCACTTTATTTATCGGGTTGTAATAATCAACACTATTCAGAGGCTATTTATGAAACAAAAAAGCAACCAGGCGTAAAGAAAGTAATTGAAAAGTTAAATAATCCATGTTTAGATACGCCCAGGCTGCAAGATCCTTATAGCATTAGGTGTATTCCTCAAATATATGGAGCATTATTTGATACTATAAGATTTAGTAAAGAAGTTTTGAAAAATGAAATGAATTCTTCATCAGATAACCCTATAATTTATTCAGGTAACGTATATCATGCATGTCAATTCCACGCTATATATTCCGGAATTATTTCCGATTTTTTAAAAACGGCTGCAATACCTGTTATGAATTCTGTGGAAAGGAGGATTTCTCAGCTCTTAGATGGGAAGATAAATAGAAAAAGCGACTTTCTTTTAAAGGAAAAAAGTGTTGTAGGCGCTATGATAATGCAATATACAGCAGCTTCAATAAGTGCTTATTCAAGAGGATCTAGCATTTCTATGTCCTCTCATTCTATACCTACCAGCGGTACGCAGGAAGATGTAGTATCTATGGCTCCTAACTCTTCGTTAGAATTGATGAAAATTAATGGTTTATTTCTAAGGCTTGTTTCTATAGAAAAAGCTATTAATATGTTTAATGAAGAAAAAGATTTACCGGATCCTAAAGATTTATTAGAGAAATCATATGAATACCTCATTAATAAAGGTGATTTAAATAAATACTCAGAACTATTAAACTATTTCTTTTAAAGCTTTTAATTAATATATAAATGAGGGGAACATGATTGGACAATTCATTGATGGTCAATTTAGCAGAAAAATATGGTACCCCACTTTATATAACAGATTTAGATATTGTTGAGAAAAACTATAGAAAGATAGAAAGTTCATTTAAAAAATACTTTAATAAACTAAAAATATTTTATGCAATGAAAGCGAACTACAATCCCTTTATACTAAAATTGTTAAAAGGTTTAGGGTCTGGAATCGACGCAGCTTCTCCATATGAGTTTATTTTGGCTGAAAAAATTGGGTTTAATGGAAAGGATATTTCATTTGCACCGCCAAATGCATCTAAAGAAGAATTAAATGTTGCTAGTATCTATGGCGTTGATACTTTAATTCTTGATTCATTAGATATGCTAGAAAATTCTAAAGGATTAAGATTTAAGAATTATGGAGTTAGAATAAACCCAAGTATAGAAGCTGGATTTAGCGAAAAAGTCATGACTGGTAAAGCGTATTCTAAATTTGGTGTAGATATTTCAAGCTTAAATAAATTAATAGAGAAGTCAAAAGAAATAGGCATAGAAATAAATGGATTGCATGCTCATATAGGTTCTGGAATATTGGATGAAAAACCCTATTCAATGTTAATTGATAAAATGATTAAGATTTTTGATAATCTATCGAAAAAAGATTTCATAGATATTGGTGGAGGATTTGGTTATAATTATATGACAGGAGAACATATAGATACAGATAAAATAGCTAGTGTTATTCATGATAAATTTCCTTATGACAAGGAATTAAGAATCGAGCCAGGTAGGTACTTGGTTGTTAATGCATCTGTACTAATTTCTAGAGTAAATGGGGTTAAGGAAATAGACGGGCGTAAAAAATATGTTCAAATAGATGCAGGTATGAACTCATTAATTAGACCAGCATTATATAACGCATTCCATAGGATTAAATTGTTAAATGAAAATGGAGATATAGAAGAAACATATGATGTTGTTGGTCCTATATGCGAATCAGACGATTACATAGCTCTAGATGTTAGATTAAAAAGGCCTAAAGTAGGAGATTACATAGCAATATTAGATGTAGGTGCTTATGGAATATCAATGGCATCAAACTATAACTTAAGACCTATACCAGCTGAAGTAATTTTAAAGAAAAACAACGTTGTTGGCATAAGAGAAAGGGATAGTTTAGAAAATATAGTGGGTAAATACAAGGGTTTAGATAATTTATAATAAATTTTCTAAATACTCTTTTAGTGCAACAGCATTATTATGCTCTTTATCTTTTGACGAATAAATTAATGTAACATCTTTTTTATTTTTAACTATGTCTAGGAGCTTTTCAATAGCTTCTCTATTTTTATTTAGTTCCTCGTAGTATTTTTCTTTAAACTCTAGCCATTTTAGCGGGTCATGTGAGAACCACTTCCTTAACTCATTACTTGGAGCAACCTCCTTTAGCCATAAATCTATCTTTGCATTTTCTTTTTTAATTCCTCTTGGCCATAATCTTTCAACCAAAATTCTTAAACCATCATCTGGAGATGCTTTATCATAAACTCTTTTTAATTTGATCATAGTTTCACCAATATTAATAATTCTTTAAAAGTATTAACTTTTAGTATTTTAAAAGATAAGTGTTTATATTGTCTCTGTTACCTTTTATAAAAATTATTCGTTTATTTCCTTATATATTCTATGATAAGGCTTATTTTCTAAAATTGTTGCTCCATATTCTGTTGCATTTTTGAATTCTCTACTCTTTATGAAATTTTTGAAAGATTCTAAATCTTTCCACTCGGAATAAATTAAGTATTCCCTTGGTTCATCAACTCTTTTATAAAGTTTTCCATCTATAAATCCAATATTACTGTTTTTAAAGGCCTTAACCATTTCGTTAAAAATACTTTCGAATTCTTTCTCATGACCTTCTTTAACTTTATAATATAATCCTACATTTATCATCTATCCCACCAATTTCTAATATTACAATAGCTCCTTATAATTTTAGTTGAGCTTAGTTTTTAATTGTTGTTGATTACATTGATAAAAAATTTAAAAAAGAAAGGAAAATTTAACAAAAAAGATGTTATAAAAATTATATATAAATAAAAATTATAAACTATTTACTATTTCAATAACTTTATCATAATCAGGTTCTTTTCCCGGATGATCAGAAATCCACTTATATGCTAAATTACCTTTTTTGTCAAAAATAAAAACTGCTCTCTTGGCTGCCTGTTTGAGTTTAGGTAATCCTATAATGCCTAAATCGTCGTGCACTACATTATAAAGTTTAATAACTTCCCTGTTATAATCGCTCAATAAATCAAAATTCAATTTGTTCTCTGTCTTAAATTTTGAGAGCGAGAATGGACTATCAACACTTATGCCAAAAACTGCAGCATTGGCTTTATTGAGTAGTGCCATCTTATCTCTGAAAGTACAAAGTTCTTTTGTGCATACGCTTGTAAAGGCTCCCGGGAAGAATAATAATACCACGGGTTTTCCATTACTAAAAATATCACTAAGCTTAATTTCTTTTAAATCTGTATTATATAAACTAAAATCTAAATATTTATCACCAATGTTTAATTCATTCATGATATCCACCAAATATTATATCCTGGATGAAGTATTAAAAATTAATATATATGAAGTTTTGTTGATTTATCTTCTATTGAATTTATAATGCCTTAAACTAACCAAGTAAATTATTACAGATATTTGAATTACTATTATTCCAAAAATTTCTCCTTCGGCTCCCGATTTAAAATCAGCAAATGCATAAATTAACCATGATATAATTGGTAACAAAGTTAACGTTAAACCATATTTATAATTTTTTATTGCCAAAATAGAAATACCAATAAAAAATATAGAAAATGAAGTTATTATATAAAACCACATTGATACAAAATCATGAGGATAAGTGCCTTCATGATATATGCCAATTAATATCAAAAATAATCCTGAAATAGAAAAAATTGTGCCGCCAGAGTTTTCAATTTTATTTCTTGATATATAGATTATATATATGCTAAATAATATCATAAACAAACCTGTTATTATCATGCCATAATTATAAATAAAAGGATATTTAGGTGGTGGATGTCCACTTAATAGGTTTCCACCGCCAAGATCGCTTAGAGCATTTCTTGTTAATTTGAACCACGGGTTAAAATAAACAGAAATCAATATAGTAATCCATGAAGATAGTATCGCTAAATAAGAAAAATACTTAAAATATTTTATCATAGTATTAAATCTATCCATATTGTTAACCTCCTTCAATTCTTAAGGGCAAGAGTTCTCCAAAGTTTTAAGTGTTACACCTTTATGAATTGAACTCAAACTTCTTATTCTTAAATTCTATCTCATATATTATTTGTATTTCTGAGTTAAAAGATGCTAATCAAAAACATAACATTTTATTAAGCCGACCTCCTTCCCGCCCTGAAGGGCAAAGGATTCCCTCAGGACAGATCATAGGTTTGTGGTTTACCACCTTCACTTTCTTTGTTTCATAGCTAGTGGGAATTATTTACATCGCTCCAATTGTTTAACGGTAACCATGGGCTGGGTCTTCAACCCATTACCTCAATCTCTTAACAGGAGTTGACTTCCACTTCCATCTATTAGGGACTCGGAGTATAGGTAAAATGTTTATAGCTCCATTCAAGTTAAAACATTTAATTAGGCTCTAATGAATGAGATTTCTATCGTATTTTACTTTTATATTATTAGGATAGCAAAATTAAAATCTGATTTGAAGTTTTTATAACGAAAGTTTAAGAATTTTAAATGCTTTTAAAAAAGAGGGTTATCATGCCTATTTGTCCGGTTTGTAGATTCGAAGCAGATTCTTGGCTGGATATTTCAGATCATATAGAAAAGATAGCTAATGAAAAGAGTGATCCTCAACACGTTATGTGGTTAAATAGAAACGTTTCGCAAAAAGAAATAAAAAAAGAAGAACTAGAAGCATGGCTATACAATTATTTTGAAAAACCAGAAAGCCTGTCTACATGGATTAGAAGAAGGTTTATTGAAAAGTTTTATTCTGATAAACCTCATCCGTTTATGTTAGCCATGCAAAAGCCCACAAGAGGAATACTGCTAGGTTATGTATTAGAGCATAGACATTTTTTGCAAAATTGGGTTAAAGTTTTATCGTTAATAGTTTTTAACACAGATAAAGAAGATGTAATAAAATATGAGCTTGAAAACATTTCAACAGAATATTTAGGTATAAATGGTAAACCATCGCATTATGAGTTGTTGATAAGAATGGGAGAAAGTTTAGGATTATCCAGACAGATAATATTTTCCACAGATCCTTTACCGTTAACAAAAGAGTCCATTGAAACGTGGAGACATATTGCTCTAAATAGACCATGGATAGAGACGATGGCTGCAATGCACAGCTTAGAAATAGCTGCTGATAGATCAAATAAAAATTATGGCGCAAAAATACATTATTTCAACACAGAGATACTAAGTTCTGATAAATATAGTAAGGAAGTTAAGGACTTCTTGAGAGAAGGCTATGAAGCTGATGTGGGTCATGCTGCAGAAGCATTAAATCTAATAGAAAAATATGCAGATACAAGGAAAAGTGTTGAAAACATTAAGGTAACAGTCTTAAAGTCTCTAGAGGCTTTAGATAAATATCTTTTTGCAAGGTTAGAAAGGGCAATGCAGTTTGAACCTGAAATAATAGAGGTGATAAGACAATGATAGTTGTAGTTAACGGATATCATGCTGGTACTAAAGAGACTGGCTGTGCTCTATGTGGAGGAACTTGGGGAAATCATTATGGAATAATAGAGGGTGATAATTTATTCTTCTGTTGCGATATTTGTGCTAAGGCATTTAAAAATATTATTAATGAAGCAAAGAAAAGAGGAAAACTTAATAAAATAGATTATATAGATATAAAAGGGAATTTTTATAAAGGTAGAACAATAGAGGCAAAAGATAGTGAAAGATCATATAAATTTTACGTTAAGTTTTCCTCTTTTCTTTGCTTCATTAATAATATTTTTAAATG
>ERZ1669250.831-NODE-831-length-11910-cov-4.569211_pt1 | contig 11910 bp, 15 predicted proteins | sample MGYA00579295_ERZ1669250 | MGnify/ENA primary metagenome ERZ1669250 (study PRJEB41166, sample SAMN08046056) | hot springs metagenome | biome: hot spring; feature: acid hot spring; material: thermophilic sediment; isolation source: thermophilic sediment from acid...
TTCTAATCCTCGTGGCGTCGCAGTTACTCCCAACGGTCAGTACGTGTATGTTACTAATTTCGGTAGTCGCACCGTTTCAGTCATCTCCACATTTAACAATCAGGTTGTTACAACTATATCAGGCACTCCTACGAATCCTTGTGGCATAAATTACGGACCACTTGGAAGTGTGTGTTGAGTTTACAATCTGATGAATTTTATTTAGTTTATCAAAGAATTACAGAGAGACAAGTCATATTTTTGTAGTTTCAGGTAAAACTCAAAGAACCACGCGGATTTTTTACAGTAAAATTTAAGAGGCGGTCTAAACTATGCGGAGAGTAATTTTATTTTCATAGTTTCAATATTATCATAATAATTATCTCGGCTACAAACAACAATATCACAATCAACTCCAAGAAGGAGCTTGAGTCTTCGGATATTCGCTCATCAATAAAATCTCTTATTCTTATAAGCATATCAAAAGTATTCTCCAGACGGCCTTCTATCTCTTTAAGCTTGAATGAATCTGATAGTAGAGAATAAAGTCTGGCGAGGTACCAGTCACCAAAACTCATAATGATCTTGTTTACACTATCTATCATGTCCTTATACTCCGTGTAGAAGTTGCTTATATCTGTACTCAGTTTGGTCATATTTCTTCTGTTTACCATGATATTCCAGGACCTGTGCTGCAAGTTCAATGTCTTTTCATTTATGCTATCAATCATCTTATCTATCTCCTCTTGGTACACTCTGTACTCGAGAAGTTGTACATTTGAAGTATCCATCACTGTCAGCTCATTCTCATAGTTATCAGACTTTGATATAATGAAGGCGGCATCCCAGTCGACGATTATGACATCATTATTATAGTATGTTAGCCTTCTTTTGATTGTATTTTCAATGTAATCATCTGATAATTCTGAATAATTTTGCTCGTCTAAGAGTATACCGGCGATCCATTTCTTATTCTTAGGAAGGAATTCGGAGGCATCCCCTTCTATGTAATATATCCTGTAATTTTCAAAGGCCTCCTTTTCTTTTATACTCAAATATCTGGATAATTTTTTCTCTATTTCATACTTCACATTTTCAGATATTTTTTTGAAATTGTTTTCGAATCGCTTATCAAAGGTTATTCTTTCTATGGAATTTATATCATTCACAGGCAGCCTTATTCTAACGGCTATTACACCAACCGAATACACGACAAACTGAACCTGTAAACCTACGTTTTTACCGTCTATTCTGATTTCCTTCTTGTCCATATTGAGTATCACAGGAAGCTCAAAAGGGCTGATGCCCTCCGGAACCGCTTTTCCATACTCATAGAATGGAAAGAGCTCAGCGCCCTTAAGATACTCCTTCACTTTTTTGAGCTCTATTTTATCAGCTATATCGTAAAAGTAACTGTAGATTACCTCGCCTTTCATATCACTAAAGCCTCAGATCAATATATCAAGGGAATCATCGTTTTTAACGCTTTTTAGATTAAAAGGGCATTTTATTCCTTCGAACGCTTCCTCTTAGTAGCCTAAATTTGATGTTTTTATACCTTGCTTTCCAGCGATAACGAAATAGCATCAAACGTTTTTATAGTGAGAACGAATTCCTATATAATGCAGAAAAAAACTTACCCGAAGAAAAAGGTAATGGTAAGGGATCTCTTATTCGCGATCGCTTTTGTTATTTTAAATCTATTAGTAGTTGTGTTCTTGTATAGAGAGATAATACTAACTACCGCATTCTTGATTTTGTTAACTATTTCATTCATTGTTTATTATAAATCGCAGATATTATTTCCTATCTTTTTCTTCTGTATGTTAGGTGCTGTCGCGGAGATGTTTGCGATATCTGCCGGTGTGTGGTCTTATACTATATCAGATATTTTTGGAGTTCCACTTTGGCTTTTCGTACTGTGGGGAAATACAGGATTGTTTATATATGAAATGAGTACGTGGTTCGAAAGACTAGGTTTTCGTAAGTAACTATTAATCACTATTATTGAAATAAGATTTAATACTTGCGAGCGGGAAGTCTCTCCGCGTAAGCTGGGGGGCATGTGAAAGCAGGCATTGCCATTGAAGCGAGAAGCTCCAAATAAGTGAAGGGGGGTTGTTGAAGCCACGTCCGTAAGGGCGAGGAGAGTTCACCTCAAGGATTTAACCTGGGGGTAAGCCTTGGATGGGGGTTGAACCCATGACTTCCTGCTTACGAAGCAGGCGCTCTACCACTGAGCTACCAAGGCGTCTATTTTTTATATTCTAATCCATCTTCAAATAAAGGTTTCTCATCCGTCTTTGGCTGACCTTTTACTATATGCTTCTTTGGATCGAAAGACTTTCCACAAAAAACGCATTTCACCCGGAATTTAGCGGATGTTTTTTGATAATGTCCGCAGTGCGGGCACCTTACAAGGTAAAACTTCATAAACCTATGATTTTATTTGCAATATTTATAAATGAATTTGAGATCGCCCTTTTTGGTTCAAGAAAAGTCACCGGAACCCCCGCTTTAAGAGCATCCAAGACATGCGTATCCTCAGGTATCTCTCCAATTATATCCAAATTTGTAATTTTATTTACTTCGTCAGTCTTCATCTTGCCTTTGGTTTTTCTGTTTACTTCATTTAGGACAAGATAAGTGTTCTTTATCCCCATCATTTTTAAATCCATATCTATCTTTTTGCTTTCTATCACAGAGGTTATATCAGGGGTAGTCACGATCAGTATCGTTGGGTCCGCTATCATTCTTATGAAATCAAGGGAGAGGTGGGGTTTTGAGTCGATAACGATAAAATCATAGTTGTTTGAGACCTTATTTAAATAGTAGAACAGGTTGAGAAGCCTGTAATTTGCGTTCGCATCTCCTGGCTTTTTGAAGGGCCTGGAAGGAAGGAGATCAATCTTATATTTATCATTAGAATAAATCGCATCCTCAACTGGCACAAGGTTGTTTAAAACATCCTCAAGGGTATAATTGAAACCAGTGAATCCAAAGTGAATAACAACGTGAGGGGTATTTATATCGCTATCAACTATCAGAACCTTTTTGCCGAGCCGGGAAAAGGCAGCCGCTAAATTGACAGATACAGTTGTTTTTCCAACCCCGCCCTTGTAACTGGTGACTATGATGTTTTTTGCGGCCATTTTTCTTACCTTCGGATCCCTGGGATCCTTAATTTATTAACAAAGCGGCATAATATAAATCTTGATAAGAATGGAAAAAGAAGACCGATGTTACATCTGTGGTAGGCCGGCTTATTTTTATGATAGATATTTAAAGAAGAGCCTATGTTCCTCGCATTTTGATAAGATGATAATGAGAAGGGTAAAGCGCGGTCTACTGAATGAATTCAACAGCACAAGATTTGATTATATTTTGAGGGATGATGATTCCTTGGGATACGAAATGAATGTGTTTATCTTTGGAAGGGATAAATTTTCGCATTCAAACAGGAAAATTCTGATAGAAAACAGATCGCTTGACGATTTTGCTTTATCGGTGTTCAGATTCTTCGCTTTAGGGAAAAAGCCAGAAATAAGCATAAGAAAAGGCACGAGATTTAATCCATTGTATTCTACATCTGAAGAAGAGATCAGGGCATTTCTTAAGCTTCACAGGCTTAAGGAAGGTAGGAATAAAATACGGAAGAGTGACAAGCCGCTTCTCGACATGCTTCACTCTCTGGAGGAAAGAAGGCCTGGTGCCATGCTTTCCATTGTTTCAATTGGAAGAAGGATTGGTCTGATCTAATCTGGAGTAATATTTTTTTGTTGCGACCTCTCCCCAGCTGTATTTTCCAATTGAGTCCACAGTTTCTACCTTAAGGTATCCTTTTTTGAGGCCAATGGACAGATAATAATAGACAAGTCTTTTCGATGTGATTATTCCCTCACTCTGTAAGAATTTGTATACTTCATATCCGGTGAGCTTCCTTCCATTCAATATTTCAAGTATCTTATTGAATAGGTCGTAGTTAAAATGTTTGCTCATAAATCTGCAGAGGGTGGGATTCGAACCCACGGAGACCTAAGTCATAAGGTCCTTAGCCTTACGCGTTTGACCGCTTCGCTACCTCTGCATTAATCCACATACAGATTAGCATGTTTTGAGAATAAAAAGTATGAGATCACGATGAAATCTATAATTATCATTATGTGCATGGTTGTACAGTAGAGGCAGACGTAATGAATTACAAAGAACTCAAGGTAAACTAGATAGGGGACGATTATTATACCAAGAAATCTCCAAAAATATAGGAATTTCAGCGTCTTCTTCGATGTTTCTTTTTTGGCAAAACCTACCACAGAAACTAAAGATATATTTATTATGAACCATCCTGCTGCAAGCAGTTCAAGCGGCACGCCTTCTATTTCACCGTAAGGACTGAATATAACCTTTTCACAGTTTATTGGAACATTGAATATGGATTCATTTGATACAACACATAACGGCGGAGGTATGTGCAGTATCCACCCTTCATAGAGAACGACGATTGCTGATATGAGGCCGATTATCGACATTATCACCAACAAAACAAACGTTCCTGGCTTTATATTCATCTTTAAGTTTTCAAGTCACCGATATTTAAATTTATTTTTCGATTTCTTAAGCTTTTTAAATTCACGTATATATAGAATAAACTGATAGCGTCTATAGGCTAATGGAAAATCCCGTTCCCATTTCGAACACGGAAGATAAACATTAGCGCGTCTTACGAGTAGTCTGTAAAAGGGCAAAAGTAAGTTGATGCTATCACTTGATGTTCATTAATTGTGGAAAGTAAGGTAAAAGATCAGAAGTTTCAGAAGAGGGAAACGAAGCCGAGAGAGGTAGCTGAGCGAAAGATATTTAGAATAGGTGATGAGGATCTGCCCGGAGACAAGAAGATCAGAAACGTATTGAGGGACATTTACGGTGTAAGTTTTTCTTATTCAAACGCGATCATAAAGGCTATAAATATAGATCCTAATAAAAAGCTTCAAGATCTGGATGAGAATTCAATGGGAAGGCTAAAGGACGCCCTTTACAATCCATCGGCTTACGGCATACCAAAATGGATGTACAATTGGAGGAAAGAGGAGGAAACTGGTGTAGATAAACATTACATTGGTAACGACCTGATGGCGAAGAATAACTTAAACATACAGAACATCAAACTCTCAAGTTCATATAGAGGTTACAGACACCAATTCGGCTATAAACTGAGAGGCCAGAGGACAAGATCAAGAGGTGCGAACTTCAAAGGAAGGGTAGGTCCGACGGTCGGCGTCACAAAGAAGAAAGAGCAGGTTCAGCAGCAGCAACAGCAGCAGAAAAAGGAGTGATTAAGTCATGGGAGGCACAACAGGGAGACAATCAAAGAAATATGCACCACCCATAAAGCAGTGGGATGCAGCCAGAATAGAGAGAGACAAACAGCTCAAGAAAATATACGGTTTTAAGAATAAGAGGGAGCTTTGGAAGGAGGAATCATTTCTTAGGACGATAAGGAAGAGAGTAAGAGAATTGATAGGTCTAAAAGCTATCGGTAAAGGAGCTGAGGAGGAAAAAATTTTCTTGAAGATGCTCAGCGATTTTGGGTTGGTTAAAAAAGATGCAGTCTTGGACGATGTCCTCGATCTAAAGTTAGAGAATGTGCTTGATAGAAGGCTTCAAATGATCGTCTTCAAGCGAGGGATGGCGCCTACGATAAAATCTGCCAGGCAATTAATAGTTCATGGTCATGTTTTGGTTGGTGACAGGGTCGTTACTTCCCCAAGCTATCTCGTTAAAACATGGGAGGAAGAAACTATAAATTATGTGGACCCCAAATTTGCCTATAAACCAAATACAGAAAATAAGGCGGAGTGAGGATGGAAAAGGTCGGTATTGCTCATATATATGCGACTATGAATAACACAGTGATACATGTAACAGACCTCAGCGGGGCTCACACATTTTCCATTCATACAGGCGGGTCGCAGGTCAAGGCAGGTAGATTAGGCTCATCACCAAGGGCAGCGATGGACGCTGCGAAAAAAGTTTCAGAGGAGCTGAGGGACAAAGGAATAACCGCCCTTCACATAAAGGTGAGAGCTGCTGGCGGTATAAAGTCGAAGACGCTTGGCGCGGGTGCTAAGCCTGCGATTAGGACGCTTGAACGTGCTGGGTTTAGGGTTTTGAGCATAGAAAATGTTACTCCTGTTCCTCATGATGGATGTAAAAGAAAGGGTGGAAGGAAAGGGAGAAGGATGTAAAATGGAAGTCAAGTTGATCGAGAAGTCAGGAAATGAAATGCGTTTTCTGGTGACGAATTTGAGTGTTTCTTTGGCAAATGCTTTGAGGAGAGCTATACTTACATTGGTGAATGTCGCTGCGATAGAGGATGTTACCATCTATAAGAATACGAGTTCCATGTATGATGAAGTTTTAGCGCTTAGGCTCGGTCTTATACCGCTTAAGACAGTTCCGACGGATAAGAAGAGCAACAAAAAGATAAGATTCCTTCTGAAGGAAGTTGGTCCAAAGATTGTGCATGCATCTGATATGAAAGTAGAAGATCCGGATTTTGCTCCTGTATATGATAAAACAATAATAATGGAATTGAAAAGGGGAGAAGAGATAGACCTCGAGGCGGAAGCTGCTTATGGTAATGGTCTTGATCACGCCAAATTTGTGCCGGCTCATGTCTTTTACCATTTTTATCCAATCATAGACATCAAGGACAGCGATGTCAAAAATGCGAAGGAGATCGCGAAGAAATGTCCTGTCAATATTTTAGAAGCAGAGGGAGGCAAGTTATCTGTAAAGAAAGGTTTAACTGATAAATGCATCCTTTGTAAGGCATGCGAGGATTTCGCCGGAAAAGATGTTATAGAGATATCTTCCGATCCCAAGAAAATCATATTTGAGATAGAGAGCTGGGGTCAATTATCTGTGAAGGATATTATAGATGAAGCAGTATCTGGTTTGAATTCAGAGCTTGATATCATAGAGGAGAAGGTGCTCTGATTCATTTTTTCCTTAGTTTTTGTAGTCTTTTTATTAATTCATCGATTTTTTGCAGATCCTTTCTACTCAGTTTAGTTTCCGAAAGAAAATCTACATAGTTTTCTATCGTCTCCAATGCTTCATCTACGCTGTTTGTTTTTTCATCGAAGAATCCGAAGCTTCTAAACAAACCCATAGATGGAAATGTCGATTCTATCAGCTCTTTTCCTTTATTGGACAGAGAATAAACCTTCTTTCCATCTTTCTCTTCAGCTTTTATGAGTCCTTCCTTTGTAAGATATTTCAACAGTGGATATATGCTTCCAGGTGAAGGATGGAAGAAGCCGAGGCTCATTTTTTCTATTCTGTCCATCATTTCTGCCCCAGAAAGCTTGTTTTTCATAAGAAGAGATAAGACAATGTACTTTAGTCCAAATGTCCTAGGCTCTATCCTGTGGAAATAACTCGTATACATATTGATATCGTTTTTCGATATTATTCTGTGTTTTGAAGTATAAATATCTTTAGAAAACTCATCTCTTTATATCCATCATCTCTGGTTTGTCTATTCTGATTATCTCACCGGGTCTAATCTTTAGGATCGAATTTTTCGTTCCGCCCCCGCAATAAAGCACTGGTCTATCCAAAAGGTCTTTTTCCATGATGAATCTGGCCTCGTAACCTATGGGCGGTATTCCTCCCCTTTCATACCCAGTTAATCTAAGTAATTCATCATCGTTTGCCAACCTTAGATTTTTAAGTTTCAATTCTTTCCTGAGCTTTTTCAGGTCTATTTTGTGATTTCCAGAGAGTATGACAACGATCGGCATTTGACTTCCATCGGTCAGGCAGATGCTCTTCGCTATAAGATCTTCGGATTCGTTTATCGCTGAGGCTGTCTTGCGGGACGAGTCCACAGAATCATCGGTTCTAATTATCTCGGCATCTACCGATTTTTCTTTGATGAATCTTTCCAGTCTTTCAATTCCGTCCATCTTATCTTCTCAGAGCCTCTTCAAAAATTCTTTTTAGTTTTTCATTTCTCACTTTTACCGACAGAGGCCCATCTTTGATCATTCTTTCGGCATTTTTTCCCATCTTCTTTCTTTCTTTTTCATTCTTTATGAGATATTCTATGTCACTGAGAAGTTCCGACGACATGGCTTGGTTGTGGTATTTTGATGTGTCCGGAACTGGAATTACCTGCATGAATTTCTTGTTCCAGAAGACCCCCGGATCATGTATCATCAGACCGTTATAATATGGTTTGACCTTGTCTGGAAATGCAAAAGTATCCGTCGTGATGACAGGGATTCCAGCTCTCATAGCTTCGTATATCACTATCGCATTCGTGTCGACAAAAGAGGGGTAGAGGAAAAGATCTGAACTTCCATAGAGTTCATCGATCTTTTTCTGAGGCAGAAAGCCATATATAAGTTTTATGCTGTTTTCTTTGGCGAATTCCTCATCTTCTGGTTTGAGCGGATAGACAGTTTTAATTACCCATTCCACATCATATTTTCTTTTTAGTTCTGGATATATGTCCTTCACGATGTTGAAGCCTCTGTCGTAGACTCCGCTTGTTATAGTGAGCATCCTGAACTTTTCATGCTTTATTTTTCTTATCTTTCTGTAATGTATAGCGAGATACAGAATCTCTATTTTCTCCCTAAAACTTTTTGTATCGAAACTGTTCAAAAGAGCAGAATACGCAGCTGTCGAATTAGGAAGTATCCTTTTACAGTTTTTTCTGGACAAAAAGAAGCTCGTTATTTTTCTTTCTCTCCATCCGAAATTTTTGTAGCTTATCCAGGTGAAAGAATAAGGGTGCTCGAATTCTACTATCCAAGGCTTAGTTGTGATCGGTAAAGTTCCTCTCGTGGAAAATATCAGGTCTGCGTCGGTTTTATAAAGAGATATCCTTGGAAGACCAAAAAAGTGAAATATCTTCCTTGCATAGTCGCGCTGCTTCGCAGTCAGGGGAGAATAGTATTTTTGGATATTTGTACCCCCTTCGACTTCGTACTTGACGCCCTTCGGTGGATATTTCACGATTTCCTTGTATTGCGGATGTGGTCCTATTTTTATGAATACTTTCATGGAAAAGTCTAGGATACTCAAATTAAAATACTTAAACCAAGATCCACTAATAGTGATATAAAATGGAACCCGCTGTTGTATTGATAATATGTGACACACTCAGACAGGACGTTCTCGATGTTTATGGAGGGAATGCAAGGACACCTTTTCTGCGGAAGTTTCTCAGGGATTCTGTCATTTATAGGAATGCAATAGCTCCATCCTCATGGACCTTTCCTTCTCACGTCTCGCTTTTCACTGGCCTGTATCCGAAAGAGCACGGTGTGCATGAGGAAAGAAACAGCCGTTTAATGAGCTTACAGAGAAAGAACGGATCCTTAAAAGCAGAGAGGCTAGCTGAGTACATGAAGAGCAGAGGTTATTATACAATTGGACTTTCAAACAATAGGATGGTCTCTTCTTTCAATTATTTCGGCATAGGCTTTGATGCTTTCCTTTCTTTTGACCCGCTTCCTTCCACGAAGGCGAGGCAGGAGGTCCTTGAGGCTGCCAGGATAGGCTATTCTCCACGTGATATACTCTTTAGACTTCTGAAGCAGAGAAAATTCAGTGAGATTTTCAAATACATGGTCGCATATTACAGGTCAGAAAGGTTGAAACGCGATCTAGATTTTCCATTGGACAAGGGAGCGCGTAATATGAATGACCTGCTTAAATCGATGTATTTTGATGAAAAGACCTTTCTTTTCCTGAATCTGATGGAGATGCACGATCCATATAATAAATTCAGCTTGAAAGAGCAGTGGCAAGACTTCACCGGAATAAAGAAGATAAGTGATAGAAAGGTGAACTATTTCAAAAAACAATATGCATTGGAGGCTGAATATTTGGATGGCAGACTCGAGGCGATAGTGTCCACACTTAAGAACAAATTCGATTATGAGAACAGTATGATAATAATAACTTCAGATCATGGTCAAGCCTTCAAAGAACATGGCTACTTTTTACATGGAGACTATACATACGATGAATTGGTAAGGGTACCATTGATTATCAAATATCCTAAATCCAGAAAATTTGGGGCAAAGAAAGGTTATCAGAGTCTTGTGAACATAAAGAAACTTATCTCTGATATTATTGAGGGCGGCACGGATGAATCACTTACAACAGAGACCGCTTTTTCAGAGACTTTCGGTTTGATGATGGGCTTACCGAAAGAATTTAGCTTTAGGAGGCATTACGTAAATTCTCTCCACAATAAGCTCAGGAAGAGTGTTTTTAAGGATGGTTTTAAATTGACACTAAATGGGACAGATGGAACGGTAGAGGAATTTCTGAAGGGAGAGAAACCCGTAGAGAAGAAGGATTTCAAAGATGAATACAAGGATCTTTTGAACGAGTTGAAGATATTCAATGCGGGAGACAGGTTTGTTTTTTCAGATTGAAATCTAGTACAATAAGATATTTAAACTGAAGCATGTTAATCATAATTTATCTATAAATACCGGATCGAGTGGAGTGCCTGAAAGGTGCGATGAAGACGTATTCCATTTATAGATTACAAGTCTATCGATACTCGCTTTGAGTAGATGAGAAAGATGAGTACATAAACTGAATGCTTATGTATGATGAACATCGATCCTCCAAAAATTCCAGTTGATCCTGCTGGAGGTCACTGCTTTTTGGGTTCGAATGAGACATGCAAGTCTTACCCCTTCGGTAAGGAGGGGTGGCGTACGGCTGAGGTAGCACATAGATAACATACCGTGCTGAGGTGGATAACCTCGGGAAACTGAGGATAATACATCATAGCAATATTATCTGGAACGATTTTATTGTGAAAGGCTGCATTCCTGATACCGGAGTGCAGCGCAGCACGATTGGTCTATGTCCGATTAGGCAGTTGGTGAGGTAACGGCCCACCAAACCTTTGATCGGTAAGGGCCATGGAAGTGGTTGCCCTCAGAGGGGTACTGAGACAAGGACCCCAGCGCTACGGCGTGCAGCAGTCCCGAAAACTCTACAATGCGCGAAAGCGTGATAGGGGAACCCAAAGTGTTCTTTCCGTCTTGGAAAGGGCTTTTTCCGTGCTTTGAAATGGCGCGGAGAATAAGGGCTGGGCAAATAGGTGCCAGCAGCCGCGGTAATACCTATGGCCCAAGTAGTGACCACTTTTATTGAGTCTAAAGCGTTCGTAGCTGGCTCAAAAAGTCTGCACTTAAATCATTCAGCTCAACTGAATGGCAAGGTGCAGATACTTTTGAGCTAGGGGCCGGGAGAGGGATCGGGAACTCTTTGGGTAGGAGTAAAATCCTTTAATCCAAAGAAGACCACCAGTGGCGAAGGCGCGATCCCAGAACGGACCTGACAGTGAGGAACGAAGGCTAGGAGAACGAACCGGATTAGATACCCGGGTAGCCCTAGCAGTAAACGCTGCTCACTATGCGTTGTATCTCCTATGAGGAGATACTGTGCAACAGCGAAGGCGTTAAGTGAGCCACTTGGGGAGTACAATCGCAAGGTCGAAACTTAAAGGAATTGGCGGGGGAGCACAAAAACGGGTGAAATTTGCGGTTCAATTGGATTCAACTCCGGGAATCTTACCAAGGGCGACAGCAAGATGAAGGCCAGCCTAAAGAACTTGCCTAATGCGCTGAGAGGTGTTGCATGGCCATCATCAGTTAGTATCTTGAGACGTCCCGTTAAGTCGGGTAACTAACAAGACCCTCTTCCATATTTACTAACGCGCATTCCGATGCGAGCGAGCAAAATATGGAGACTGCTTCTGAAAGGGAGAGGAAGGTGAGGGCGATGGCAGGTCAGTATGACCCGAATCCCTTGGGCAACACGCGAATTGCAATGGCAAAGGCAGAAGGATGCAACTCCGAAAGGAGAAGCTAACCCCCTAATCTT
>ERZ1669250.832-NODE-832-length-11905-cov-3.791899_pt1 | contig 11905 bp, 13 predicted proteins | sample MGYA00579295_ERZ1669250 | MGnify/ENA primary metagenome ERZ1669250 (study PRJEB41166, sample SAMN08046056) | hot springs metagenome | biome: hot spring; feature: acid hot spring; material: thermophilic sediment; isolation source: thermophilic sediment from acid...
CGCGGTTGTTGTCTTACCGCTGTCCTTCCACCCAAACAAGATCACGGCTTTTCCATCCTTTTCAACTGAACTAGAATGAATGCTGTACTCTCCTTTCTCTTCGCGAAGTCTCTCTAGCATCAACATAGCGATCAACATGACATCAGAAGCGCTTTTTCCTTTATAGTAATAATGCGGGTAATCTTCTATAACTTCAAATTCATCTGATTCAGTTATCTCTATCAAAGGTGAATCTTTAACTTCTTCTCCGATGCTTGGCGAAGGGAGAACCTCGTATACAGCATTGCTGCTGAGAATACGTTCCAGCACGCTTTCGGGAGCAGAGACGTTAATGGACACGTCACAGCTGCTTAATGATTTAATCACGTTTCACCTTCTGTAATCATTACAGCTTATAAATAATATGGCAGACTAAGAATATAAAACTTTGGAGATATATTGCCTATTTATGTGATGAAAGGGACTAAACACGGATGAAAAGGCTATGAGGCTTGTTTTATTCTAGAGCATTTTAATATTCACTTAATTTTTCCATATCTTCCTTTTCTAACAAGATAACTCAAATAAGCCTGGTTAAGTATGTCTCTAAACCGCCTATCCAAGCCTCTACCTAGATTTTTTCCGCCGTGGTTATATCTATTTATCCTAAAACTGGTCTCTGTGGTTTCGCTCGGTTTAATTCTAGATATAAAATCCATGTCTTCATAGTCATTTATGAACGTTTCATCAAATCTTCTGTTTTTAACGGCATAATAGCTGAGTATCATGAAATAGCTTTTTCCCCCAGTCCCAGGCATCATCTTTTTGTATAAGAGCCTCCTTAGCGGCGAACTGTAGATGAAATCATACTCTATTTTAAATTTTTTTTCTAGATTATAAATATCCTTGCGGTATTTCATAAACTCTTTTTTAGAGTATTTGACTGGGTTTCTTTGTGCGTTAAATCCAAGTCTTTTAAGCAACTTCAGCAAGGCAGTCTGTTTATACAGATATTTTTCAGAGGATATATCATGGTAGACTAATTTTATCCTCCTGTTGTCTATTTTTTTAAGTTCGGATAGTAAAACTTCTATGTCGTCAACTTTACTCACATCATCATTTGAAAGTAGAATCCATTTAGGTTTATACCTAAGCGCATATTTAAGCCCGATATTACTATTTCGCGCAAATTTGAAATAGGGATCATTGATCGCGCTTTCTACGAATATTATATGTTGACCTTTGAAGATTTTTTCACAGTTTTTAGTTATTTTACTAAATCTATCTGCAGTTGGTATTACTACTATTACATCTTTTTTTCCGTTTACTTCATATATTTTAGCCCTTCCATGCGGACGATTTCTAGACCAATTTATTAATTCTTCAGTATCCTTGAATTTACTATAAAATTCGATTATATCATCAGGATTTTTACTATTGAAAAGGCTATTCAACTTATCTACTCTTTTCATATATTTTAGTGGCTTTTCACTCCTTTAATTCTTTTCTTACTAGCTTTACAGTTATTCATCGAAAAATCGATTAATTTTTAGCTGTTATAATCGCTCTTATTTGAAAAGCTCGTAGTTATAAGCAGTTATATGATCTTCTACTCTCTTTGATAATTTCTGCATATTATAATCAGACGGAGCATTTTCATCATAATGTTTTCTGTCAGATTTAATCGATGGCAAAAAAGCGTTTATCATTAAACGCAACTCAAATAAGTCATTAATTTTGCCCATCTTATTTTCATATCTTGGATATGGGTCTATAATTTTGAATAGCTTATTATTAGGATTTATGATAATGTTATACGGGCGTAAATCACCGTGATAAAAGCCACATTTGTGTATCCTGAGGGTAGTATCCACTAATTCATTTAAAATTCTGTATATTTTTTCGTATTCTCCTGTTTGAGACATTAACGATTTTCGATGGAAACGAATATAATCTGCTAATTTTTTTCCTTCTGCGAATTCCATTATATAACCATAATTATCGACAAGCGAGTAAGGTTTTACAAAATGCTTAGGATCCGCTTGATACAGTTTACTTAATGATTTGTATTCATCTTCTATCTTATCACTACCGCCGCCCATAAAGTAAAACCTATCCCCTAATTTTGCCTCATATATGATTCCCTCGGGCAAATAGCCTTTGTAGAAAAGCCCGTATTCCTTCAAACTATCGTTTAAGAGCTGACTAAGATGTAGAGGTAAAGAATAAGCCGATACGTGCTCATAAGCCCCTGCTTTTACTTTTCTAAGTATGGCATCTAGATTTCTTTTAGTTTCCAACTCAGTCGATTCAGGTTTGTGGCTACTACTTATGTTTTCCGGCCCCGTAGAGTAACTTTCCATAAATTATAAATGAATAAGACTGATATATAAACATTTATTTACTTAACAATAGATAATTAATATTTGATAAGATAATCAAAGAAAAAACATTGAATAGAGTATTTTAATTTATACAAGAGCGACATTGACTTCCTGCTGCATCAGATTTATCTCATTGTTTTGTATTGCTGCGCCCTTTAGAAATTCTATCATTAGAACATAGTTGGAATTTAAAACTAATATAACACTCTGGCCCGGCTGTGAACTAACTACTTCGTATCTTAGACCTTCATAGGTGCTATAATTTACTGATTGTGCATTTCCAATGAAGGAATTGTAATCCTGAGTAGCGTTGCCGTCTGTGTTAAATTTATCGAATGCTATAACTATCTCACTGCCGGATGGACCGAAATAAGATTTACTGTATGTACTCTCATAGTTGTTCACAGATAAATTTGTGATACCTGATGCACTGTAGGCCTGACCATATATACTGCTCACCTGAGAGGGGGGTAAGAAGACAACACCGAAGGGAGACACCCCCACAGAGCTAGTTCCTGAAGATGAATTAGAAATAGAAAAAGAACCAGAATTAAATCCACCCATTGCAAAAAACCCGATGATAGCAACTATCGCAACCGCTGCAATTATTCCTATTAAAGCAATGGAATTCATAAAAAAGTATAACATTGTTCATTTAAAAAGGTGCTATTTGTAGGATTATTGGAATCAATTACTATTGGTCATTTTCACATAAAAAATATAAGAAACCCCAAAACAAGCAATGGTAGGGCTATTGCGTCCCCTAGGAACCCTGAAATGTACTGCCCGTCTAAAAACGAGGAGATAACCATTGATGGATTTATTAAGTACTCATATAAAGTGATTCCATAGGTGATTAATAGCGCTATTGATGCAAGGAGCATTAACGATAAACCGATAATTTTTCTTCTTGGCCTGTTGAAAAAATTTGTCATGAAGGCATCAATTTTACGTAAGTTCAAGTAGAACACGAAGAAAGCTAAAACCCAAGCTAACGCAATCAAAATCGCAACAGGCAAAGGTATATTGAAACTCATATGAACCTCCTGAAGTAAGTCATAAATAGATCAACCGAAAAAACAGCTATAACTACTATCATTATAGCAAGGATCCAAAACGCAATTACAAGCCCATACTCTAAAAATGAGAGTATAGTAGCATTTACTGCGAATACAACAGTAGCTAACAAACCTAATATCAGTGATACTTCTATCTCTCTGATGAATCTCTTTGATTTATCTCTCTTCAAGAAGAAGCTAGTCCAAGGCGCGTTATCCCCTCTATGTTTAAAGCTTGTTAGAAGGATCAAAATCAGGGATATCAAGATCAAAAAGGCCCCTGCAAATGTGACAATTCTCGCTGATATCAGGTTTAGCCCCACAAAACTAGGGTACTTAACATAAGTTACTGGAGCTTTTAGGATAATGAATGATGATGCTACGGAACCTACAATTGAGATGACCGCTATCAAAGCAACAATCACTAAAGCGATCAGATTTAATCTGCTTAAGTCCATATCTATATGCTATAATTTACTATTTTATTTAAAGCTTTTTTAAGTTTTACCTACAAATTAATGACTACGCCTACCTTTTTTGCGCATTTCAGGATTTGTGTACCTGTTCCAAAACAGCTTGTACATCTTCAGCTTGTCAGGCAGTTTATTCAAACCTGGAATAAACGGCAAGAAGAGCAGAAGTAAAAACACAAACATCGCTACAAGCCCATTCTCAAGATCATTCCACCAAGGTATATTCGCTGTTTCTATCTCTAAGACGTTGTAAGGTATAAGCCAGTACGCTATTGACCATGGTGGGGCGCCTACTTTTAACATGCCAAACTGTGAAGTTCTGAGACCATACTGGGTTGCTAAATTACTTAGGGCGCCGCTATCATATAAGAACCGTAAAACGTAAGTTTCATCAAGTCCGCTGGAGCTTTCATTTTGCACAACAAGCTGGTACTCACCAGACTGCGCCATCTGTATCAGCTCACCAGTAGCTGATAAAAGAGGATTGTTTGAAGAAATTGCACCTAAAACGGACCCATTATTGTTGAAGTAAGCGTATGCTGATGAAAAATCTGCTTCCTGTTGAGAGCTGTTTTCAGAGAAGAACAAAGAAAGCTTGTTTGTTTTATTCGAGAAGGATATATAACTAGCGTATGGAACTAAAAAGAAGACTGTCCTAGTGTTGAAGGTGTATGGATCTATAGTATCTAGGTAAGTGGCTGTCCCTGAAGAGTGGTTGAATTCTTGGAGCAAAGTGGTCCCTATATTTGCTGGATTTGAATTCGCAGCTTGGGCTATTGTAAGTGGCGGTATATAAGGAGAACTGAATATAAAGGCGAAAGCCATGACTATTATGAAGATATATACCATCCTTCTATACATCTTTGCATGGTCGGCTTTGACCATCTTATAAGGTATATCCTTACGGTAAGGTTTACTCAGCCCGTCCTTCCTCACAAGCGAATAATGAACAAATACCAAAAGCGCAAGCAAAAATGGTATTATAGCAACGTGCCATCCTATAACAGCCCCCTGATTTAGGGGATTCAACCAGAATCCAAGCCCTAAGCCATTCCATAAGTCTGCACCGGCTTTATCATTCCATTGGGAGATTAAACCACCTTGGATACCAACACCAAAGGCGAATTCTAGCAGAACTAGAAGAAGCATTAAGCTGCCTATGATCCACACAAGCCTCTTCTTTTTGAATGAAGATGTTGAAAGGTTCACAAAGAGATGAATGAACATAAGTGTGACAAATGCTTCGGCTGCCCATAGGTGGATACTTCTGAAGAGCGTACCTATAGGGTTCACATCCCACCAGTACGGCCCAAAAATCAACATCACCATGCCGGTGAATGCTAATATCACAATCAGTTCCAGCAGGTATATGCCTATCGTAAAAAAGAAGCCATTTCCGTATGAAGGAACATATTTTATATACTGGTCCTGGATTAAACCAACTAAAGGTCTAAAAAAAGATTTTATGCCACTTCTATTTTTAACCATAATGTGAGTCGGGAGTTTCAAATTTTGAACTTCCTTTTTAAGGTTTATCTTTATTGGTATATAAATATTGTGGCATATTACTGGATACGCTACCAATTATTATCCTATGCTATAGAAAGATTTGATGAATATTTTTATATTACAAAGTCTATTGAATTACAATAGATGTGTAATTTTATGGAGGAGAAAAATAGAATAGCCAACCTATTTGATCTCAGCGGAAAATCTGCAATAGTGACAGGTGCTTCAAGCGGTCTTGGTATATCATTTACAGAGGCTTTGGCAGAGGCAGGTGCTGATGTAGTTATATGCGCAAGGAGAGAGGACAAGCTAATAGAGAATGCCAATAGAATAGCAGGTTATACGCATAGAAATATAATCCCAGTGAAGGCGGACTTGACAAATGAGGAGGATATTATTAAAGTCGTTAAAATCGCAGAGGAAAAACTGAATAAAATAGATATACTGATAAACAACGCAGGATCCGCAGTGGCAGGCCCTTCATTAGACCTAAAAAAAGATGACTGGCAAAAAGTTCTTGATCTGGATATTTCCGCAGTCTTCATTCTATCTCAAAAAGTGATAGCCAGTATGATAGCACACAATGTGAATGGCAGCATAATAAATATAGCATCTATATATGGATTGTTCGGGGATATAATACCAGCGGCGCCATACTACGCAAGTAAAGGAGCAGTAGTAAATCTAACTAGAGCAATGGCAGTTGAATTCGCACACAATAACATAAGAATCAATGCTATTGCACCAGGATTCTTCCCAAGCGAAATGACAAGCGACATCTTAAAAGACAAGGCAATCCTTGATCATATAAATCAAAGGACCCCTATGGGAAGAGTTGGTAAGCCGAATGAGCTTAAAGGAGCGGCGATTTTCCTTGCTTCTGATGCTTCATCTTACATAACAGGCCATATCTTAGCAGTCGACGGCGGATGGAGCGCAGTATAAATTCACTGAAAATTAGAAGACTAAATTTATGATAATTGCAAACGCTGCTATTGAAATCTAAATGCTGTATATCTTCTTATAAATTTCATTATCTCTAATTTTATCTGCCTGTTTTCTGAAGTCAGAAAGCTCTTTATAGTATTTCTCATTCTCCTTGAGCTTTTCTGTACTTACTGAAAATTCCTTAAGTGTTTTATCCCTGTATATTGTGGGGAAAACATTGTAAGCACAGAAGGGGATCACTCTTCCATCTGGAAGTGAGTAATGGATGCTGCACCTCATAACTCTTTTTATATCATAATCAAATGGATCCATAAAGTGCATAGTACCAAGGTAAAGTAGCTTATAGTTCAATTCCCCGGCAGATTCATAGTCTTTATGAAGGAACAAGCTACGCAATAACTTGCTTATCTTAGTCCCATCTGGAAGCTCATCCTTCTTTATGTAGCTACCAGAAAGCAGCTTCATAATTATGGGGATCTTTTTCAACCTTTGAAAATCACCATCAACGGCGTTGGAAACATCATAGTACAACTTATCTACATCTATATACTCCGTGATTGGATGAAACTTCAAATCATCCCCGCTTCTATCGACTACCACATACGTGGCTTCGCCGCATTTTGGATTATTGTAGAAACCTAAATCATCCTTACCAAGGATTTTTATAATAGGCACCATGAATGGAATGGGTCTCCATGCATCTCTTGGTATGCTCAGCTGCTTCTCTAACTGACTTTCAAAATCAGATATAGTCACCCTTTTCTTTTCGACTTCTTCTATCTCTTTTTTGGTCATATGGCCAACAAAAGACACCGGCTGGAAGTTAACTCCCCTGACAACATTCATATTGTTTGCAGCAAACTTGACAATCTTACCAAGCTCTTGGGGGAAATTCCACCCGTTTATAAGCGTTGGAACCAACGCAACACTGGTTAAGCCGCCTTTAGCGAAGGCATCAAATATAAATGGGATTTCATAGTGATTTTTAAAATTTATTTCGGGGGTCGTACCATCAAAAGAAAGATAAACGGTATTTACACCGGCTTCTCTAAGACTTTTTACATAATCTGCAGCTTTTTCAGGGCTATTATAGTTCATTATGCCTATTCTTACCCCTTGTGTGTTGAGTTGTATATGGCTAACGCCATGATCCTTTACTGCTTTGACTATTTCAGGCAGGTCCTCCCTCAGTGTAGGCTCGCCACCAGTAAGCTGAACTGCGTATATTTTACCTTTATTGAAGGCTTTGGCGGAGTCAACCATCCAAAGGATGTCCTCAAGCGAAGGCTCATGTACATACCCCGCCTTTTCAGCGTAAAAGAAGCAGTAGAAGCAGTTAAGATTACACCTATTAGTCAAAACAATGTTAAGTAAAGCTGTTGAATTTTGATGAGCTGAACATAGACCACATGAAGTAGGGCACTGTCCAAAAGGAAGAGAATTATATGGAGTAAATCTGTAAGGTGTTTCATACTTCTTTGTTGAATCAAACCATTTTTTATCCCCGACGCGAACTCTCTCTAAAACTTCTCCATTTTTTATCTTCTCTAGGTAAACTAGGTCACTATCTTCGTCCAAAACGTATCTTGCACTGACTATCTTTTTCTCCAGTTCCTCGTCTGTCAAATCTTTCATGGATGCTATTTCAGACCCTACCAAACTTAACGTTGACTCTAAGACTTTCATATCAATTAAAGTGCTCACTTAAATTAACTTAATAAATATGCCTTTAAATACATTGAAAATGGAGATTCGGCTTAAAATCACTTAATTATCTAGTTGATAAAACGAAGGTAAAGTTATATATCAAAGCTTCAATCTCTGAAAATTAGCCTTTCTGCGTTCTTATAGAGTATATTTTCCCTCTCCGTTTCTGAAATATCAGCTTTTTTTATCTTCAGCAGCTCTATCTCCTGGTCGGAGAAGGGATAATCTGAGCCGAATAATATTCTATCGGAGCCCACTTCGTCTACCCTCCTTTTTATTATAAACGTTGAAGAAACTATAGAAGTATCAACATATGCATTTTTAAGCTCTTTAAGCTTGGAGAAGAAAGTGTCTGAGTCATTCGCAAAGTGCGCAAATACGAAGTTTATATGAGGGTAGATCTTTGCGATCTCTATTATTCTATCTGGGTCCGTATTTTTATTGTTCTCCTTTCTAGAATGAATTATAACCGGCTTCCTGCTCTTTTCGATTATCCTGAAGATACCTTCAAGATCTTTATCAAGTGGGTCAAAATTCTCACCCCTTGGATGAAGCTTGAAGCCGTAAAACTTGCGTTGTAGGTTATTTAGCTCCGCGGTTTTTATGTTTTTAGGGTCTAGCCTCAAAAATGGAACAAAGAAATCACCTGCTTTTTCTATATTTTCGAGATTTTTCTCCATAAGCTTTTGATAGGATCCCTGCGTACTTGGGAATATCACTGCTTTTCTTATGCCGTTACTCTTCATTTTCTCTTTTATCTCATTGAGAGTAGACCCATCAAAGTCTACACCTGAATGAGTATGAAAATCGATTATCATACACCACCGCCAAATCCTTTAACTTTTTCTTTATTTAGCTCTAGGTAAAATGTCAGGTAGTAACCGTCTCCTCTATCAAGATTAAGACTACGATATGCAATGTTTATCGTTTTATCTTTAGACTCTTTGAAATTTTCCGTCAGCTTGCGCCCAAACGTGCCAGGGAGCATTTTTCGATCGATAGAATACCCTGTTATTTGACCTTCAGTTACCCGTCTACTCAGATCTTCCCTTATTGTAAATTCAACCAATGGATTCTGTGTTTTCGTTGTGATTATATGTAAGCCGAGATCCAATGCGACGTCCACTCTTTCCTTTACAAGTTCTCTGTACAGGCCAAGACCTTGGAATTCACTCGAAACCACTGCTGCTGAGAGGTAAGCGATTCTCTCGGCATAATTTCCTGGGGAGATGTATTTTGAGCCTGCAAAACCTATCGCATTCTCGCCTTTATACAATAACAAGAAAAGATCATTACCTTTTATATGATTAAGGACCTCCCCTTCCGTCATACCACTTTGAAAAGTGTTTATTGTGAAGTTAACAATCTCATCTAATGTCTTTCTACTGAGCTTAGATGAATCCTCACTTTTAAGCTCGAAAATTTCCCCGCCACCGATAGATAGTTTTATCAAAAAGTTTCATTCCATACGTTTCCCTTTCATTTTCCATACTCTGCCTCCATTTTACACTTTATAGCAGAAAGTACCACCTTCCCGCTACCCGTTATTTTTGCATTCATGCCCTTTCCAAAGTCTATAAGGCCAAGCCGTCTAAGAACTCTAGCATTTAATTTCAAAGTTGACTGCCGTATATCGTACTTATCTTCAATAGATTTAAGAATGCTGTAAGCCGATTTGCCAGGGGCTCCCCCCAAGTTCCTTAAGGATTATGATCTGATTTCTATTCAAAGCTGTTTCCGCCAAAGACTCTATTGTCTTTTCGATTTGCCTTTCCATATAATTCTATATGAAAGCGGCTATATTTAAAACATTAGGGCAGTTTAAAATAACCTAGTAAAAAGATAAAAATCAGCACATCACAGCTTATCTGAACCCAAAGATTTGAAAAGACCAGATATGGCTACTTCAGATCCTCACTGGTTATCTTGTGTCCCAACTTTTCTGCCTTTGTAATAAGGTGCTCTTTCATCATCTTGTTTTCCGGTTTTATATGAATACCAAAAGGCTTCACTTTTATGCCGTTAGAAACAAGACCATGGATTTTATTTGGATTATTCGTCATGAGCCGCACGGATGACACACCTAGAATTTTCAAAATAGAAGCAGCTATTTCAAAATCCCTGTGCTCATTTTGATATCCAGCTTTGACATACTCATCGTATATATTGGCGTCTTTGCCAGTTTTCTTGTCTTTTCTCACAACCACTTTATCGCCTTTCCATTCAAAGGTGTTATTATAAGCGATCAGTTTTGCTTTTATACCATTTCCAGCCCCTTCTTGATTTAAGTAAATCAATATACCTTTTTTCTCCTTTGACATTTGTCTAATAGCAAAATCTAGTTCCTGCCTACATTCGCAATTAGAAGCATGAAAAAGCTCGCTAGTTCTACATGCTGAATGGATCCTCACAAGTGGATATTTATATGATCTTAATTTTTTCCCTTCAAACTTGCCCAATATTGCAACGTCATGCTCTTTTCCTGTGGCGTAATCACCAAAAACTAGGTAAGTCATCGGACCATAATCTGTTGGCAAAGAGGGCCTCCCCAATTCGACTAACCTAGACATCCTGGACTTTTTCAGCAAAGAGGACATCTCAGCTTCAACTTCCCATGGCTTCTCCCAGTTTTTATTCAAGTAGCCGAGAATCGTCAAAAATTCTGCAGTTTTCATAGATGTTAAGTAAAATCCTCAGAATTAAAGCTTTCCATTATAATGCTGTCCAAATCAAGAGGCTATAAAATTGACCCATTTAATATTCTAATCTAAAAATATCAATATAGCTGCCTTCATGTTCTGGTTCTAACTTTTTGCTATTATTACGCATCACGCTAGTATAAACTCTCTTATATCCATCGACTATAGATTTATAACCATGATGTTTTGTCGCGGATACGGAGAATTTCATACCACATGATATAAGGAATTGCAAATCAAGATCATTGATGCCATAAACGTATTTTAACATACCAGCATCTGCGCAGATCTCAACCCCTAATTTTAAGTCTTTGAAATAAAGCGTGGGGTCTTCGCCATAGCCCCTCGAGGAGTTCAACTCTAAAGCACCGTTTAAGTTAAATTTAGAGCCACCGCCGTCCCTAACCTTATAAAAACTATCTATAACTTTTCCATTTTGTATTATAGGCGCTGCATTGTAGAGTTTAAGACTTCCAGTATAGTACATAGCTGTACCAGGAATTATCAAGATATCTGAGCCAACTGAATGTTTCTTTATAGTGTTGATGAGTCTTGTGTACTCCCTCTCAGAGTACGGCACTTTAGGAACTTTTATAACTTTGATAAATTCCCCACCATTTAAATTTAATATCTTATATTTTGTAAGTTCTTGATGAGAAACATTAAACTTCTCTTTGAACTTTCCAAGTGGATACAATGTTGTCTTAAAATCTAAATTGCCCTCATATAACTGTCGTTCAAGTATCGCCTTTGCGTCCTTCGGTGCGTACTTGAAATCCTTGCTTACTTCAAACATGGCATCTAAAGTCTCGCCAGTGTCCTTTAATTTGAATTTGTCATAAGGTAAAACGTTAAGCTCATGCGTCAAGCTCCACTCCGGCCCTGCTATTATGTCTATGTCTTGAGCTTTAGCATACTCTATATTATCTATCACCTTATGTGGGTCACCAAAATTGTGCGTTTCAATGTTTTTCATCAATGCGATTTCTAAACTCAAAGCCATTTTTATTATTTGAAAATAGGAAGTATAAATATCTATCCATCTGATTTAAGTGAACTATCCCACCTTTATAGACTAGGCTTCAACAACCTCTTCGGCTTGTTTGGAGCTTATCGCTTCGACGGCAATGCTTGCTTTCACATGCGGG
>ERZ1669250.833-NODE-833-length-11905-cov-3.646329_pt1 | contig 11905 bp, 12 predicted proteins | sample MGYA00579295_ERZ1669250 | MGnify/ENA primary metagenome ERZ1669250 (study PRJEB41166, sample SAMN08046056) | hot springs metagenome | biome: hot spring; feature: acid hot spring; material: thermophilic sediment; isolation source: thermophilic sediment from acid...
GAGGGTATAGAGCCGCTCCATATTCGTCCCGTCGATTATAGTATTATGAAAGAGTACTTCAAGAATATCTGTTATGTAGCTGTTGCCGAACGGCATATGAGGATGGTCCCAATGGCGGTTCGTCCCCGACCTCCTCAGGGCATCAACTATACAAATTCGTGCGCTGAGGAATATCCTTATGCCGCTATTGATCGTCTGCCCTAGAGATCAGTTCAGGATTTCCCTTTGCGCTATTAATGACCTAATCTATTACCTTCTGACACAAGCGCCTGGACTCATGACTTCATGGCATTGATGGCCGCGCGCACAGTCCTCAGCGTTATCGGCTTCAGTTCTTCCGATGTTAGGATCCTGCTGTGCGTTGCTAGGTTGTTGATGACTATGAGCGCCGCTGCCGCGGATATCCCCCTAGCGGCGGCCACCGCGAACACGGTGGCGCACTCCATCTCAACGGCCACGGCGCCGGCAGATCTCCACCTCTCGACAATCTCCGGGCCCTCCAGATAAAACGCATCACTCGAGAACACTGATCCTCTGTGGACCCTTAGCCCTGTCGCCTCGACCTCCCTTGCGAGGCGCTCGGTCAGCCCGGGATCCGCGATTGATGGACCTGCAACCCCGGAGTACATCATGGGGAGTGTGCTTACATGGAAGGCCTCGCCGGGAACCACGACCTCGCCCTCCCCTGCTGCCGGCACAAAGGCGCCGGCAGTACCTATGCGTACCATCCTGCGGGCGCCCAGCATGACCAGCTCCTCGACCGCTATAGCTGCGGACGGTCCCCCTATACAGTGGCATGCCACGGTCACGGGGGTTCCCTCATAGCGCCCCGTGTACGCCAGATATCCACGATATGAGTTTATGATCCGCGCGTCGTCCAGCAATGCCGCGGCCTGCTCCACGCGCGCTGGATCCCCCATTATTACGGCGAGCTCCGCCACATCGCCTGGCTTGGCCCTTATGTGCACCGGTTCACCCTCAATGCGCCTGCTCAACGCTGATCCCTCGCGCGGCGGAGCTATTTTTGTTGCGTCTTGATGCGTCGCGGCATCACTTAGGGCCGCGCGTCGTATCCGCGTCCTCCTTCTTCCTACCATTTCTCCCTGATGTAGCGGCTGGCCGAGTACGCGGCCACTGCTCCCTGTGCCACTGCCGTCACGACCTGCCTGAAGCCCACCCATGCGCTGGTGCAATCACCCGCGGCGAATATTCCCGGCCTGGTCGTCCTCATCCAGTCATCGACCTTTATGTACCCACCAGCGTCCACGCCCAACCCGTTCTTGGTGGAGAACTCGACGTCAGGCTCGAATCCTATCTCTATGAACACGCCATCCACCTTGAGCGTTGACCTCGATTTTTCGTCCAGGTTCTCCACCACAACTCCACGGACCTTGGTGTCACCCGTGATCTCCCTGACGGTCGAGTTGAGGATGAACTCGACGTTCCGTTTCCTGTGGAGCGCCTCCACGTTCACCGGCTGAGCACGGAACGAGCTCCTCCTGTGGATCAGGTATACCTTCTTCGCGTAGTCAGCGAGCATGGATGCGCCCTCCACGGCGGAATCACCGCCACCGATCACCGCCACCGCCTCGGCCCCCCTGAACAGCGGCGCATCGCACACGCTGCAGTAGCTGACCCCCCTTGCGTTGTACTTATCCTCCCCAGGGACTCCGAGCTTCCTCCTCTTTGATCCCACAGCCACCACGACGGCCTTCGCGGTCGTCTCGCGTCCCTCCAGCGTTATCACGCGCTTCCTAGAGTCCTCGAGCTCCTCTATCCGTTCGACGCGATCCATGAACAACTGCACCCCGTATTTGCCCGAGTGTCCCTTGAAGCGCTCTATCAGGTCCGGCGCCGGTATCTCTGGGAGGCCTATGTAGTCGTCCACGATCCCGGCCAGCGTCAGTTGACCTCCCGGCTCCTCCCCTATCATCACCGACCTCAGCATGAACCGCGCGCTGTAGACGGCTGCACTGAAGGCGGCGGGCCCTGCGCCCACTATCACCACGTCGTACTCCGGCGCCAGGTCATCCTCGCCCACCGGTGCCATCTTGAACTCGAGTGCCATGCACACGGTCATCGAGCTCACATATTAAAAGCGTAGCGCATACATCGCGCGATCCAGTTATATCCGGGTCCCGTCCACGGATTGCGCATGAACGGGTGCGCCGTGCCCAAGGGTACGAGGGGGATAGTATTCGACATGGACGGCACGTTACTCGATACCGTTGCGCTGGTCTCCAGTGCATGGGAGTTCGCGCTTCGTTCACTTGGCTACAGCGCCGCCGCGTCCGACATAGAGCCATTCGTCGGCCTTCCCGCCTCCAAGATAGCCGAGGCATTCACGGGGAGTTCCTCGTCCCTGATGGAGCTCACAAACCTCAGGGCCAGCTACCTCGAGGAACACGCCCGCGACGTCAGGGCATTCCCGGAGGTCCCAGCGGCGCTTGAAAGGATAAGGCGCGCCGGGCTGAGGATCGCGATAGCTACGTCCATTCCCTCCAAGATGGCACGGCTATTCTTGGAATCAGCCGGAATATCGGGATCGGTGGACGCGCTGGTCGGGGGTGATAACGTGGAGAGGGGAAAGCCAGAGCCCGACATATTCCTAGAGGCTGCAAGGAGGTTGTCTCTCCAGCCCAGGGAGGCCGTGGTGGTCGGGGACCGCGACTATGATGTTATACCCGCCAAGCGCATGGGGAGCTTCTCCGTGCTCGTAGTCAGGAAGTCTTACTGCCCGACCGAGAGACCGGATGCGGTGATAGCTGACCTGATGGGCCTCCTAGAGCTCCTGGGAATCAGGCGATAACCATGGAGGCCACGTGAGCAGCTCCTCAGCGAAGCCCTTAGGGCTTCCCGGCTCATCGTTCCACCCCACGGGCGGCAATGATGGAGCCACACGATACCTCGGGTGGCCCGCTCGGAGCATCCACATCGTCCGCATACGCACTGAGCCTCGGCTCCAATCCCCCAACATAGTATATAATCTTGGAGCGCGGAACGCGCAAAGGAAATATTGCGCGCCTCAATGACACATTCGGTGTCCCGGGAGGTACCGCTGCTAAGGCTGTCGGACGTCTCGAAGCGCTTCGGCGGAGTGATTGCGCTCAAGAACGTGAGCATGGACGTCGGCGAGGGCGAGCTCGTGGCGCTCATTGGGCCGAACGGCGCTGGCAAGAGCACGCTCTTCAAGGTGATATGCGGCGTCATAAAACCCGACTCGGGCAGGATCTACTTCATGGGCAGGGACATAACAGGGCTCCCGCCCGAGAGGATCTGCCGCATGGGCATAGCTAGGACCCATCAGGTACCACGTCCCTTCGTCGGCATGAGCGTCCTTGAGAACGTGCTGGTCCCGGCATCCCATGCCAGGGGACTTGACATGCGCCGCGCGGAGGATCTGGCCCGGAATATATTGAGGACAGTGGGGCTCGAGGGAAAGATCGACGCGTCGATCGGCTCACTCACGCTCTACGAGCGCAGGATGCTCGAGATAGCGCGTGCCCTGGCGGCGGATCCCAGGCTGCTCCTGCTCGACGAGCCCTTCGCCGGGCTGAATCCAGAGGAGGCTGAGGAGGCGCTGGAGCTCGTGAGGAAGTTGAAGGTCGAGAGGAGGATGTCGATAATCTGGGTAGAGCACGTGATGGGGCTCCTCCGGAGGACCGCCGATCGCGTTGTCGTCCTGAACCAAGGGGAGAAGATAGCCGACGGCGCCTTCAGGGAGGTAATACACAGCGCCCAGGTGATCACCGCGTATCTGGGGGAGAAGATACTGGATGACGTCGGATGATCATATGCTCCTAGCGTTGAAGTCCGTGGAGGCCGGCTACGGCGACCTTCGCGTGCTCAGGGACGTGAGCATGGACGTCGGCGAGGGCGAGCTCGTGGCGCTCATTGGGCCGAACGGCGCTGGCAAGAGCACGCTCTTCAAGGTGATATGCGGCGTCATAAAACCCGACTCGGGCAGGATCTACTTCATGGGCAGGGACATAACAGGGCTCCCGCCCGAGAGGATCTGCCGCATGGGCATAGCTCTCGTGCCTGAGGGGAGGGGCCTGTTTCCGAACCTGAGCGTCAGGGACAACCTAGAGCTCGGACTCTACGGGATCCCGAGGGCCCCGGTCAAGGAGAGGCTGGACTTCGTCTACTCGATCTTCCCGGTGCTCAGGGAGAGATCTCGCCAGAGGGCCGGATCCCTGAGCGGTGGAGAGCAACAGATGTTGGCAGTGGGCAGGGCCCTCATGGGCGCCCCGAGGCTCCTCATCCTAGATGAGCCGTCGAGCGGGCTCGCTCCAATAGTCGTGGACAGGTTGTACGAGAGCGTGAGGAAACTGACAGATCGCATGTCAATTATCATCGGGGAGCAGAACATCAAGCGCCCCACATCCATCGCCCACAGATGGTACGTAATCGAGAACGGCAGGATAGTCATGGAGGGGTCTGCGAAGCGCCCCGCCAAGGATCTCCAGACCGCCTACTTCGGGGTAGGGACTGATTGACGTGGTCTCCGCGATTCCATGAATGTGAGCCATCGCGCCGATCCATCCAGGACCTGAAGTTGAAAGACTTATAGCACGGGCGCTAATTCCGCACATGTCATGGGTCCAGCGGCCGTAGCCACCCTGCTCGTGCAGGGAATGTTCCTCGGGGGGCTCTACGCTCTGGCCGGGTACGGATTCTCGATATCACTCGGAATAATCCGTGAGATAAACGTCGCCCATGGTGATCTAATGATACTCGCGGCCTACATATCACTCGTGGTGCTCAGCACTTGGCGCGTGTTTCCCCTGCTCAGCCTACTCCTCACGGTCCCTGCGATGTTCACTGTCGGGTGGCTACTCCAGAGGTTGCTCCTGAACAGGGCCCTCAGAAGGGGGCCCAGCCACGTGGTCGTGGTGACCTTCGCGCTGGGGATAGCGATCGAGAATCTTCTGCTAATACTCTTCTCATACAATAACAGGACCTTGGCCACGGGCTATCTGCTCCAGGGGATCTCCTTGGGCGCCGTCCAGCTGCCCCTTGTGATGGCCGTCGACTTCGCGGCGTCCGTCGTGGTGCTCGCGGCGCTCCAGCTGATAATGGGACACACGATGCTGGGCAGGGCCATGCGCGCAGTGCCCGCGAACGAGCCCGCGGCGCGCATAATCGGAATACGTCCAGAGCGCATCTATCCACTCGCCATGGGGCTCGCCATGGCTGTCAACGCGGTCGCCGGGGTGCTCTTGGGATCTACGTTCGTGTTCTACCCCAGCGTCGGCCCCGACTACATGCTGATAGCCTTCGGCACGGTGATACTGGGCGGACTCGGGAGCCTCCTGGGTACCTTCATCGGGGGCCTCGTGATGGGGGAGGTGTTCGTGCTCTCGGGGTATATGTTCGGTGCGACCTATCAGATGATGGCCACGCTCATCGTGATATTCGTGATAATGGTCCTGAGTCCCCGCGGCATCCTGAGGGGTGAGATATTCTGACAGAGAGGGGACGGCGTGGATCTCATCCCGGCATGCACTTGTTGTACGTGCTGTTGCCCCTCCTAGTGGCAGCCTCTGCGCCAGTGTGGGGGAGCGGCTTACTGGAGGGATTTCTGACGCTCGCGCTCATCTACGGCGCATCGGCGCTTCTGTGGGGGTTCCTAGCGGAGTACGCCGGAATGGTTTCGCTTGGGCAACAGCTCTTCGTGGGGCTCGGCGCCTACGGACTCGTGATATTCGGCTCCCTCGGAATGTCCACGCTCCCAGCGCTGCTGGCATCTGCCGCGCTGAGCTCCGTTGTGGCATTCGCGCTCTCCTTTCCTCTGTTGAGGCTGCGGGGAGCATACTTCGCGCTCGGCACATGGATAGTCGCCGAGATATTCGAGCTCGCCTTCAACAACTGGAGTTATGTCGGCGGAGGAGCCGGCGTAACTTATGGTCCCGCGCTCATTATGCCAGTATATTTCGTCTTCTACGGCTCCCTCGCGCTCCTAGTGGCGTCATCGATCACGGTCTACTACATATACAGATCCAAGCTCGGGCTGGGCCTGAGGGCAATAGGATCCGATGAGGAGGTGGCCGCCGAGTCCGGAGTTAGCGTGTTCCGTAGCAAGATCGCAGTATTCGTCACATCCGCGGCGGTAACATCAGTGGCCGGCTCCTTGTATGCGCTCTACGCCGCATATATAATTCCGAAGTCAATATTCAACATATCTTGGGTCATAGGATTCATATTCATCGCGGTGATAGGTGGTATGGGCAGGATATTCGGCGCGCCCATAGGATCGCTCGCATTCATAGGCCTGCTCTACGCGACATCCGCGTATGCCGGCTGGAGCCTGCTCCTAGAGGGAGTAATAGCGATAGCGGTCTGGTTCCTCATGCCCCGCGGCATCTGGGGGGAGATAGCGTCGAGGCTGAAGCTAGGCCGTCCACTCTGATGCACGTCCGTGTCGTAATACATCCACCTAGGCGATGTGGATCAGGTGAGAGCACACTGGAGCTCTAGATCACATGAATTATTTGCACGGATGATGCAATCACTTCACGGCGCGACGCCGATGCTGAGCATGTTCTACATTTCATTGATTGATAATTAAAGTAAATTATGGCGTAATCGGGTGTTAGGATCGATTTAAATAGAGCTAATTGCCTAAGCGCGCGAAATGCACAGAAGAAACGCGGCCACTAGGGCACAGTACGCGATACTGATCTTGGCGGTCATAGTGATAGTAGGGGCGGCCGCCGCATACGTATGGTGGCCCAGGGCCCCGGCGGCGCCGTCGGTGATAAGGATAGGCGTCGTGGCTCCCCTCACGGGTCCCCTGGCGTCATTCGGAGCTCCCGATCCGTGGCTCGCATCATATGTTCAGAACTACATAAATCAGAACATGGGAGGAATATACATGCAAGCGTACGGGAGGAAGATCCCGGTCCAGATAACGCTGGTGGACACGCAGAGCAGCGAGAGCACGGCCGCCACGGTCACGCAGCAGCTGATCACCCAGGACCATGTGAACCTATTGATACTAATGCATACCCCGGAGACGATAGATCCCGCGAGCGCGATGGCCGAGAAGTACGGAGTCCCAGCGCTGGCCATAGAGGGTCCTGTCGACGCCTGGGTCGTGCAGGGTCCATATCACTGGGTGTACATGGTCGGGTGGGCGTTCCCGCAGCTGGCTCAGACCTACATAGACATGTGGAACTTAGCCGGCAACAGGACCAACAAAGTGGTGGCAGTGATATCAACGAACGATGTCGGAGGTCAGACGTTCGATCACGTTATGATACCGGCGGCGGAGGCGGCCGGCTACAAGGTAGTAAACCTGGGCCTAGTGACTCCTGGGACAACGGACTACACGCCCTACATACTGGAGGCCAAGGCCGCGAATGCCACGATATTGACGGGCGACCTAGATCCGCCAGACTTCGCCACCCTCTGGAGGCAGGCCCACGCGGAGGGATGGGTCCCAGAGGTCGCCACCGTCGCCAGGGCGAACGTCTTCCCATCCAACGAGGAGGCCCTCGGAGATAGCTTGGCCTACGGAATAAGCGCGGAGGTCTGGTGGTTCCCATCCATATCCACCTACTACTCGCCGCTGCTGAAGATGAATGCCTCGCAGTGGGCCCAGACATACGAGCCCGCCACTGGGAGGGAGTGGGACATGTCCATTGGGTACGATCTTGGCGCGTACGACTGGGCGGTCAACGTGCTTGAGAGGGCCGGGAGCCTCAGCCCGCAGGCCATCAACCAGTCCATAGCGACTACCGACATGATGACTATGGCTGGGCCTATAGACTTTCAGAATCCATTCCCGCCAGGCGTTGAGCCTCTCATAGCACAGCAGGAGCCCTTCATGCTCCAGCCGCAGAACGAGGGTCACTACGTGCTGCTGCCGCTCTTCGGCGGGCAGTGGGTCCCGAGTGCGAGGTGGGGATGGAAGATAGTGCCCATCTACAGCGCCGGGCTGCCCGTCCAGACGTACCCGATGGTGCTGATACCCCCCAATCCGTCAAACGCGTCGAACGTCAACGCGACTGCCCCGTGATCCCGGACAGCATCCCTAGATATTTCCAAGTTTTTTCATCATCTCCCTGGCATTATCCAGCATTGCGTGGTCGTTATTGAAGAATAGGTACGCGCTCGATCCTCCGAGCGATGCTACACGCGATGCTATCTCGTCCAATTCTTCATCCGAGTATACGTGTGCATACCACGCGGTCCTACCGTGCATCCTCACATATGAGGAATCACTGCTCCTGGCGTAGAAAGAGATCCCCGGAGCGTCCACGGATACTACAGTTATTCCCCTCTCTCTAGCCCTCTCCACCCACTCCTGGGAGAACCAGCTTGGATGCCTCCACTCCACGGCCATCCTGGAGCCCAGGCCGGTCGCTTCCTCCATGGACTCTATCCTGCCCCAGTTCTCATCCCCCGCCGTGAACTGCGGCGGCATCTGGAACAGGTAAAAGTCAATGATCCCCGCTTCCTCCATAGGCCTGAAGATCTCCATGAACCTTAGAAATGCCTCCAATGCGTCCGGTCCCTTCATCCTCCTAGAGTGCGTAATGTTCCTATGAACCTTCACGCTCCACCTCAGTTCATCCCTCCGGGCCCAGCTCCTCACCATGGAGCTGAAGGGAAACCTGTAGAAGCTGGCGTTCAGCTCCACGGCATTCAGCCCCGAGTTGGACGCGTACCATCCGATGCCGTCAGGGTTCCACTCGTAGCTCCAACCGCTGGTCCCCACGTAGAATTTCACGAGGCGCTTCGCGCCTCGGAGCTAATAAAATGATCTCGCCTAAAGCTTATCAGCGGCCCCGCGCTCGTGTGCGCGAGTTGATTAACCTAGGAGTTGCGGCGCACAGCGAGCCGACCACCGGCCTCATGGATAAGGCACAGCGCTTCGTCTCGTCACTGTCCCCCGATGAAGCCAGATTGATACTCGGTGGATACTGGGGCGCCATGGCATACGTGGCCGACGCGGCGCGTGCGCGTGGCATCGAGGTGGTGTTCGTGCTCCCGCACGACCCACCGGTCATCCCGCCCAGGGGTAGGGGACTCGTATCGATAGACACTGGCATGGACTTCAAGGGCAGGAGCGTCATCCTGGTGAGGAGCTCAGACGTGCTGGCGGCGCTGGGAGGGGAGTCCGGGACTATGCTGGAGGTGCTAATGGCTTACTCGATGGGCATACCGGCAGTCGTGCTCAGGAGCGGAATGCCAAGTGATACCTTGGAGAGGCTGGGATCGGGCGGCGGCCGCGTGGACTCCAGGGATGGACCGGCAATATCCTTCGTCGACACCCCCGAGGAGCTTGCGAGGAGGTCGCTGGAGGCGGCGAGTCATGGACGCCAGATCTAGGCTCGAGCTCGCGGCGGAGGGATACGACGCCCTCGTAGTGGCGGGCGACGCTGACGCCGAGTACTTCACCGGCTGCCACTGTCCCGGCTCCGCGCTCGTCTACTCATCGGGCTCCGCAACACTCCTAGTGCCGGCCCTCGAGTACTACAAGGCCGTGGAACAGGTGCCCGGGTGGATGGAGGTTAGGCCCGTGCTCAGGCGCTCCACGGAGAGAGTTGAGCTGCCGGGGCTCCTTCAGGCCACAGTATCGGAGGCAGTTGCATCGATCGCGAGGGGCAGGGTCGCCGCCGACATCGGCTCACTGGGCAGGGCCCTCGCGGAGGACTTGGTGCGCAGAATAGACGGAATAGCAGATGTGACCCAGCGCATACTGGAGATGCGCGCCGTGAAGGACCAAGGCGAGGTGGAGGCGATCATCGAGGCTCTGAGGATCACGGAGGCGGCCATGGGGAGGGCGCTCGCTGCAATCCACGAGGGTATCCAAGATTTCGAGGTGGCCGCTGAGTTCGAGGCGGAGGCGCGCAGGCTGGGTGCTGAGCGCTTCGCCTTCGACACATTGGTTGGTGTCGGGTCTAACTCCGCGAACCCCCACGCGCTTCCTCGCGGCATCCGCGTCGCTCATGGCGACTACGTGGTGCTGGATGCAGGGGTGGTCAGGCACGGCTACTGCAGCGACATGACCAGGACCGTGGCCACGGGCGACGATGCCATCCTTAGGGCGGTCGCCGCGGCCGTCGACGCGGCATTTGATGCGCTCGGCCCCGGGATCCCGGCCCGGGAGGTCGATGCGGCCGCTAGGAAGGAACTCGCCAAATACGGGCTCTCCGGGTACTTCCTGCACAGCCTTGGGCACGGAGTTGGAATAGAGGTCCACGAGCTGCCCTACTTGGCACCGGGCGAGGAGAGGAAGCTCGTGCCGGGCATGATAGTGACGATCGAGCCAGGAGTCTACGTGAGGGGATCCGGCGGGGCAAGGATAGAGGAGATGGCCCTCGTGACGTCCGACGGAAACAGACCGCTGAACAGCATGCGCAGGATATTCTAATAGTGAGTTCGCGGAAAGGAATTATAGAGGCAGACCATCTTCGGCTGGCGTGAAGCACTATGACCTGATAGCATTCGGGACCGGCTCCGCCATGAACATAGTGTCGGAGCTCATAGGCCAGGACCCCAGGATCCGCGTCGCCGTCATAGAGAATGCGCCGGTTGGCGGGATATGCCTAACTCGTGGATGTATACCTTCCAAGATGATACTGTATCCCGCTGAGATCATGTACAACGTGAAGCGCGCCAGGGACTTCTGGATAAATGCCAAGGTAGACGGCGTCGACTTCACGAGGATCATGGAGTGGGCCCACGGCGAGGTGATGGGCGAGAGCCGGATGATAGAGGAGAACATAAAGCGCGATCCCAGAATCCACCTCTATCGCGCCACCGGCGAGTTCGTCGACGAGTACACGGTCAAGGTCGGCGACGAGATCATAAAGGGCGACAAGATACTTCTCTGTACGGGATCCCGCCCCCTCGTCCCGGATATTCCGGGATTGAAGGAGGCCGGATACGTAACGAATGAGAACTTCTTCGAGCTCAGGAAGCTTCCCTCGAGGACCGCCGTCATAGGTGGCAGCTACATAGGTCTGGAGTTCGGCTTCTTCTTGGCCATGATGGGTTCTCACGTGACCATCTTCGACATGCTTCCCAGGATCGCGCCACAGGAGGAGCCCGAGGTGTCCTACCTGCTGGAGACCGAGCTGTCGGGGCACATGGACATCGTGCCGGGCCATCGCGTGGTGGAGATCAGGAGGAGAGGTGATTCGAAGGTGGTCGTGGCGGAGGGCGTGGATGACCACGACTCCGTCGAGGTGGAGGTCGACGAGATAGTTGTGGCGGCGGGGAGGAGAAGCAACTCCGACCTGACGAAGCCGGAGGTGACGGGCGTCAAGACCGATGAGAATGGGTGGATAATAGTCAATGAGTACTTGGAGACTACCAAGCCCAACATCTGGGCGTGCGGGGACGCCCTTGGAAAGCATATGTTCAAGCACGTGGCGAATTACGAGAGCCAAGTCGTCTACTACAACGCGTTCAGGGGACAGAAGGTCAGGGTAGACTACCACGCGGTGCCCCACGCGATATTCGTGCAGCCAGAGGTAGCGGCCGTGGGCTCGAGGGAGGAGGAACTGAAGGGAAGGGATTACCTGGTCGGGTATTACCTGTACAAGGACACCGCGAAGGGCCTTGCAATGAAGGATGAGCATAACTTCGCCAAGGTGATAATGGAGGAGGAGTCAAGCAGGTTGCTGGGCACTCACATTATTGGTCCATATGCGTCCTCCATGATCCACGAGTCAATAATACTGATGAACACGAGGGATCAGTCCGTGATGCCAGCCTATAGGAGCATGCACGTGCACCCTGCGGTCAATGAGGTGCTGGAGAGGGCGATGTTCAGCCTCGCGCCTCCGGATCAGTGGGAGGACTTCAGGGAGCACTTAAAGGAGCACGCGATGGCCGTCCGCGAGGAGACTCTAGGGCGCCTCTCACGGGCGTCTGCCTAGGATGGAAA
>ERZ1669250.834-NODE-834-length-11895-cov-5.145101_pt1 | contig 11895 bp, 14 predicted proteins | sample MGYA00579295_ERZ1669250 | MGnify/ENA primary metagenome ERZ1669250 (study PRJEB41166, sample SAMN08046056) | hot springs metagenome | biome: hot spring; feature: acid hot spring; material: thermophilic sediment; isolation source: thermophilic sediment from acid...
CTCCCTCGGCTCCTTGTGCCATAAATTACGGACCGCTTGGAAGTGAGTGTTGAGTTCGTGATTAGAAACTAAGCACGGAAAATAACTTTTAGTTTTTATTAGGCTGATTGTGTCGATGGAAACAGCGCGTTAAATGTATTTATAAATATGTTGATTTTCTATTTATTGTAATGTTTGATATTGTAACAGTTGGGTCGGCGACGAAGGATGTTTTTCTTTTCACTAAACAAGCAAGCCTAAAATTTGGCATCAACTCTCATTTTCTTGAGCTTCCCTTGGATAGAAAACTGAATGTCGATACAAAGATGGAATTCACGGGAGGGAGTGCGACGAACACTGCGGCAACATTTTCAAACTTCGGAAAGAACGTGGCTGTGATATCAAAAATAGGTAATGATTCGAACGGAGATTTTATACTTTCTGATCTAAAAGCACGCAAAATAAACACAGACTTCTTGATTCGCGCTGAAGGGGAAACACCTTTCTCTACAATAATTGTTTCGAAGATGAATAAGGCCATAATCTTAGTTTACAGAGGCGTAGAAAACACCTTGACTTTCGATGAATTAAGGGACGATTTTTCAGCCAAGTGGATGCTCATAGGGCCTTTAGCCGGCGATTCCTTTTCTTTGCTGAAGTCTTTATTATCTTTCTGCGAGGAGAGGGACATAAAAGTAGCTCTAAATCTTGGGGCGAGTGAGCTTTCTTTAGGGATAAAGAAGTTAGGTTCGATTATGAAAAATGTAGAAGTGATAAGCATGAACAGTCTGGAGGCGAGGGAATTTGTCGGTTTAAGCAATGATATAAGAAATATTTTGGAGCTCAAGAAAAAGGCGAAGATAGCGATAATAACCAAGGGAGCGGAGGGATCGATAGTGGCGGATTCCGATCGCATCTATTATGCTCAGGCACTGAAGGCGAATCAGATAAATTACATAGGAGCGGGAGACGCATATCTTTCAGGCTTTGTTACTGCTCTGATGGATGGAAAGGACATCAAAGAAGCAATAAACCTAGCAGCTCACAATTCAGCGGCCGTTGTTCAGAAGTACGGAGCAAAGAGCGGACTTCTTTCAAAATATCCAGATACAATGATTAAAATCAAGGAAGTAGAATATAAAAAGCAGTGATGCTTAGATATTAAAATGAAATTGAGGATGAGAGGGGTGTTTTTGGCTTACGACCATGGACTTGAGCACGGGCCGACAGATTTTAATGATGTGAACATTTCTCCAGCGTATATTCTGAATATTGCACAAGAAGCAGGGGTCGATGCTATAATCTTTCTTAAAGGTCCAGCTATGCATTTTTACACGCCTGATATAGGGATACCTTTGATTCTTAAGTTGAATGGGAAGACGAAGCTCTACAATGGTGAGCCTTTGTCTGTTCAGAGCACAAGTGTTGAGGAGGCAGTGAAATTGAATGCTTCGGCTGTAGGATACACGATTTACTTTGGGAGTAAATACGAGCATTTGATGATAAAGGAGTTTGGCAGGATAGAGGAGGAAGCCCACGCACGCGGATTGCCTGTCATAATGTGGGCGTACCCAAGAGGGAAGGGAATAAAAGATGATGAAGCCCCGGACATAGTCGCATATGCGGCAAGGGCAGCTTTTGAATTGGGTGCGGATATCGTGAAACTGAAGTATCCCGAGGACGATTCAAATCTGGAATGGATTGTCAAATCAGCCGCGTCGACGAAGGTTTTCATGGCTGGCGGAAAGAAACTAGAAGGAGATGAGATAGAGTCAAGAGTGGAGAAGGCGATAAAGGCTGGATTCAGCGGTATTGCTGTTGGCAGGAACATATGGCAAAGCGAGGATCCAATAAGCAAGATCAAAAGACTTAAAGAGATGATCGGGTGATTTATGACCGATTATATATGCGCGGACATCGGCGGTACAAAAACAATCATCTCCCTCATAGATAAAAGGTTTAGGCTTCATAAGACACAACATATAGATACTCCCAAGAGTTTTGAGGAATTCAAGGATCTGTTTGAATCTATAGGTGAACTCTCTAGATATTCTGACACCCTGAACATCTCGCTTGCTGGCAGGGTAGATAAGAGAGGCAGAATACTGATGCTGCCGAACATCAATCTTAAGAAGGGATTGAACATCAAAAGGTTCTTTGGCAGCAAGTTCAAAAGAATAAATATAGAGAATGATACCGTTTGTGCTGCTCTGAAGGCGATCAATGATAAAAAGATTAAAAATGGCTTAGTTATAACCTGGGGCACGGGGATAGGAGGAGCGATAGTGATAAATGGCAAGGTGTTTCTTGGAAATGGTGCGGCCGGGGAGATTGGCCATGTTTATTTTGATAATGGAGAGATAGAGAACAGGATAGGCGGGAAGGTCATGGTGAAAAGATTTGGAATGGACGGAAAGAAAATGCAGGAATTAGCTAAGAAAGGGGATAAAAAGGCGCGCAATATGTTCTCTGTCATAGGAGAAGAGTTCGGAAGTTTCCTAAGGTCATTGATCTATATTTTTGATCCAAGCGACATCGTACTAGTGGGTAGTTTCACAAGATCATGGAACTTCATGAAGTCATCTGTCTACTATACTTTAAACAAAGGTTGGATGAAACCACATGTGAGGATACACGTTGTGAAGGATAAATTCTACACCCTTAAGGGGAGCTATCTTTTGGGAAAATATGGGGATTCTGATTATAAATTATAAGAGTTACAAGGAGGCGGTAGATGACGGCTTATCCATAGCAGAAGCAGCGAAAGAGGTATCAAAAGAGCTTAATGTTAAGATAATTCTCTCCCCTCCTTTCACGATGCTAAAGGACATAGCGAGGGTTTCCCCCTCGATAGCTCAGGGCATGGATCTAGAGGAACCCGGAGCTCATACAGGGCATGTATCTTGGTATGAGATCAAGAAAAGCGGTGCGGTTGGTGTCTTGCTAAATCACTCTGAAAACAGAATAGCATCCAAGGATGGGAAAATTGACTACGAGAAGCTCTCCTCTCTGATACATCTTTGTTTGGATCATGATCTAGACTCATACGTGTGTGTTGAGAACATTGAGGAAGCAGAGAAAGTGGTTTTATTCAATCCAACGGCGATAGCCTACGAACCCCCAGAGTTGATAGGTGGAAATATCTCGGTTTCAACGGCCAGACCTTCAGTTGTCAAGGATTTTTGCAGTACCGTCAAGAAAGCGTCAAATTCTCTGGCTTTGATAGGTGCAGGTATAAAGAGTGGAGAAGACGTACGTAAGAGTTTATCTTTGGGAGCCGATGGTGTGCTTGTAGCATCGGGGATAATTAAAGCAAAGGATTTTTCAGCGGCGATCAGAGAACTTTCATTGCCACTGAAATAAATTTTTCAAATCATTTATACTCGCCGGAGAATTTTTCTACAGTAGGGTTGGAGCAGATTTGACTTGAATTTTCATATTCGCATAGCAAAGAGTCCATAAACATTACGCTTCTATTAAAAAGGAAGGCGAGACTTTCATTTTCACTGAGTTTTTTCTCTATTTGGCTCTGATTTAATCCATTAAAGATATATGGCTTGAGAGGAGATGAAACGATGACATATCTTCCTCCGATATCAATAAGAGGCTCAAAATTGTTGAATCCAGAGGTGTTATACATATAGAATAGGTTCTGATCATACTGAGCGACCAGTTCTTGTGCTGTGACGTCTGTCAAGTCAGAGATATCATATGCTTTTATCTGAAAGTATCTGCTTGAGTAGTTGCTAGCGCTAAGATCGTAGGACAACTGCGGTCCGAAGGTGATCAATCTACCTGCATTGATAGATGAGGAGTAATATGTCACATTCCTTGAAAAGCTTCCAAAGTTTTCGAGGGCATCTCTCAGTATCAATGATTCAAGTCCGCTGAAGGGAGAATTTCCATATATGAAGTATATATCTGTCTTGTTGTTTGAGTTCAATTGACTTGCATTTATCTCCTCTACTACAGTTGTCGGGTTTATCACATCTCTTTCCAAAGGGTTTGTTGTGCCATAAACAAGGGTATGGTTGAGTATATCCTTAGAGGTGATGATCCTATTCTGAAGGGGGCTGTAGTACCTTATCGGTCCGAAGATAGCCGATGAAAAAGGGGTGTTAAGTACAAATTCTTCCTGTCCTTGATTGAAGGTGAGTATATTTCCATACAAAAGGGTTGAAATTATTATAGAAAGGTTGCTGTTACCATTCAGTGCACTGGCGGGGAACACAAGCGAAGGAAGGGCGGTGACGACGTATTTTTCTGTTAGATTATTTCCTTCTTTACTTCCAAGATAAAACGTTAAATTATTTGGTGAATAGTTGTATGCTTCAAGAAAAGCCCTCACCGAGTATGGGAGCGAGTTCGTACAGGAAGCGCAGTTTGAATCGACAAGCGCTATTTCTGTTGCTTCTGTTGGGATAGTCAGAAATTGCGTTTCAGACCAAAAGAAATAGAAAGAAAGTATCACAGCTACGACTATTGGGAATATAACTAATACAAGATGTACCTCAGGCTTCATTGAAAAAATACAAGCTTTAAGCGGATATAAAGTCTTCACCCGAACAGGCTGCTAAGTCCAGCTGCAGTCTCTTCTGGTTTAACAGCAGCCTCTTTCTTCTCTTCTTTCTTTTCCTCGCCCTGCTTTGGTGCAGCAGCCTGCTGTGCAGCAACCGGTGCGGCCTGGGCCTCACTTATCACCTTGTCTATGTCAACCCCTTTCAGCGCAGAGACGACCGATTTGACTTGAGCCTCATCAGGTTCAACACCTGCTGCGGCGACTACTTTTTTAAGTGATTCCTCATTTATTTCCTTTCCAAGGCTGTGCAACAGCATTGCAGCATATACATACTCCATATTTATTTGACCTCCGATGATCCACTTAACGCAGCTGCCTGTGAAGCAGCTTTGAGCAGTAGATCTTTGATCGTAGATTTCGTTATAATATTTCTATTTACACTTAAAAATCTTACTCCTATATAAAGCTTTTTAATGATTGGAATGATGGAGTAACGGTTCAGTATCCCAGCGCCAATGGACAGGTAAAATGCACGGCTGAATGAATCCTTTATATCGTTTATGTAATCTTCCGTGCTCCTGAAAAGTAATTCATGAGGGAAAACTACCTTTCCATCGGTTGCGAAGACTATATTTATCATCACTTCGTTTGGTCTGATGTCCATACTTGAAAGTATCGCTGCTATTTTTTCATCAGCTTTCTCTCCTTTCTTGAGAACAACAGTGTCATTGACTATCGATATCTTTCCTCCCTCTGTTTTTGTCTTGACCCCTATGGATGAGAACTGAGAAAGCATCGGGCCTGGAGGGAAGGGTGTTGGCCCGGCTGGAAGAATGATGTCCTCTACAGCTACCTGGCCGGCCTTTATTTTTGAATACTCCTTGTTTTCGCGTATTATCTTGGCGATCTCAAAAGGATCCGTATTTGAGAGCAGAAGCAAAGGGATCTTTATTTCTTTGACCTTTTCAGCTAAATTCGAGCCAGCCTTTTGCAAAGCCTTGTATATTATGACCTTTTGAGCGTATAGGAAAAGCACCTTTTCCCCAAGCAATTTCCTCATCCTTTCTAAGGTGCTTGATGGCAATCCGCTGGCTTCGGAGAGAAGAATATACTTATATTTAGAGATCATCTTTGCGATCTTATTCACACTCTCCTCTTTTCTTGCTGCTCCCTTAGATTTTTTCATCATATTGAAACTGGTTTGCCCATCGTTGTTTTAAGGTATATCTTCCTTATATTACTTTCCCCGCTTGGCAATAGTTTGATGAGCGTATTTTGCACGTATTTCAGGTTTTCTATCAATTTGCTGTTATCCCAATCGGCATCCCCTATCTTTACGGAAACAGCGAGGTTCTTCTTATTACTTATCCTGAAGCTTCTCCTCAGATTTTCATTTAACTCCTCTATTTTTGTTTCCGGATTGATCACTGTGTTGGTCTTCGGATTAGGCATTTTTCCTATCCCAGTTAGCTGTTTACCGAATTTAGCAGCTATCTGCGGCATTATTCCCGCCTCGCCGACGAAGAAATCGTATTCTCTGGAGAGCTTCTTTATCTTCTTCTTATCGTATTTATCAAAGTCTTCCCTGTTGATAGTATTATCGAAGACCGCCTTCGCTCTCATGTACATGTCCTTGTCAACCAGTGCGCAGACTTTTGATGTTTTGACTGGGTTTGGAGGGGATATCAATGTGTCTATCTGTATATTCTCTTTAGGACTTGTCTTTTTGAGTGTTATCACAAGGTCAACAGACTGCTTAAATTTTCTATTTTTTGAGGCTTCCTTTATGGCATTCAACACCTCTTCTATCTGCTTTTGTTCCATTTGAAATCACCATCCTGACCAAAAATCAGGGGATAGTTAAATTACGCTGCGCACATTATAAATACTTTTGATGTCGAGAATCTATAAATATTAGATAAGAATTGTAGTTCTTATGGAAGCGAACAGCACCCTCGGAGCTCTAATATACATAAAAGTAGCTGAGGGCGGGAAGGTTTCTCCTCTTGAGGTTGCATCAGATATTTCTAAGCTGGATTCAGTCGAAGAGGTCTTTTTGGTCAGCGGGGAGTGGCCGATAATAATAAGGGTCACATGCAAAGACATGATAGAACTTTCAGATTTTGTGATTTCAAAGCTTGGGGCGGTTAAAGGAATAGAAAAGACGGATACCGTGATAATAATGGATAAGATCAAATGAGGTGAGGGAAATGGAGGAAAAAGACGCGGATGAGAATGATGTGAATGTAGATAATGAGAATAGCGAATACAAAGATATCGAAGATCTACCAGGAGTTGGGGCTACAATCGCGGCCAAACTGAAAAGCGAAGGATACGTTGATGTAATTTCTTTGGCTACCGCAAACCCAATAGCTCTGGCGGAGGCATGTGAGATAGGCGAGGCCACAGCGAGGAAGATAATTGCTTCAGCGAGAGAAGCAGCCAAGATGAATTTCATGTCCGGTTTAGAATTCGAGGACAAGAGAAAGCAGGTGCAGAGGATCACCACAGGTAGTAAGGCACTGGATATTCTTTTAGGCGGGGGTGTTGAGACTCAGGCGATCACGGAGTGTTATGGTGAATATGGTTCAGGGAAGAGCCAGATAGCTTTTCAGCTTGCGGTTAACGTTCAGCTTCCGGTTGATAATGGCGGTCTTGAAGGTCATGCGATCTGGATCGATACAGAAGGCACTTTCAGGCCATCAAGGATACAACAGGTTGCAAGCGCCGTGAACCTGGATCCTAGGGAGGCTTTACAGAACATAAAGATAGGTAGGGCCTATTCATCGGATCATCAGATTCTTCTTGTCGATAAGATACCGGATCTGGTTAATGCAGATCCGAAGATAAAATTGATAGTCGTTGATAGTATGATGGCCCTTTTTAGGGCAGAATATGTCGGCAGAGGTACCCTGGCTGACAGACAGCAGAAAGTAAACGTTGTTCTTCACAGTTTGCAGAGACTTGCTGACAGATACAACTTGGCTGTTTACATTACAAACCAGGTTATGGCTAGACCGGATGTCCTTTTCGGAGATCCCACAGCTGCGGTCGGCGGTCATATCGTCGGGCATGTAGCCACATACAGAATATACCTGAGAAAAGGAAAGAAAAATATCAGGATAGCCAGGCTTGTTGATTCTCCCAACCTTCCTGAGGGCGAGGTCAGTTTCCAGATTCTTCCTGAAGGGATAAGGGACGTGGAAGAAGAAAAGAAGAAATGAGTTTTTCTCATTATGAAGGATGAAGACAAGGAAAAGATACTGCAAATTCTCGATCGTGTGAATGATCCAGAGATAGGCATAAGCATCGTGAAGCTCGGAATGGTCGGAAAGATTGAGGAAACTGATGGAATTGTTGGCATAGAGATAAAATTGACCGTACCAGGTTGTCCACTGATAAAGACACTTGAGTCCCAGGTAATATCTGTCCTCGCGAATGCTGGTTACAAGGCAAGGATCGATTTTTCTTACATGAGCAAGGAGGAATTGGAGAGAGCGAAGAAATTTATCACATCACAAAGAAGTTCCATACCTCTGACGATAGCTAGATATACCAAAAGAGACACCAAAAAGGACATCTCCCGCATCATAGCTGTTTATTCTGCAAAGGGAGGGGTCGGAAAGAGCACCGTTGTTTCGCTTCTTGCGCTTGTTGCGCAGGGGCTGGGTTACAAGGTCGGAATAATGGATTGTGATATCTCTGGACCATCTATAAAATCCCTCTTTGGGATAGATGACTTTGCGTCCGCTCATCAGGACAGAAGCATAGAACCATACGAAAAGGATGGCATAAAGATGATCGGCCTTGATCTGCTCAGTGACGCAAGGGTCGTCGTGTGGCGCGGTCCGCTTGTTTCCGGAGCGATAAAGCAGATGTACGATGACACTATTTGGGGAAAATTGGATCTCCTTCTTCTTGATCTCCCACCAGGTACAAGCGACGCTCCAATCACAGTTTTTCAATCTATACCAACGGATGGAATAGTCATTGTAACAACCCCTCAGGATCTTTCATTTATAACCGGTACGAAGACCCTTTTCATGGCGGAGGAATTGAAAGTTCCCGTGTTAGGGGTCATAGAGAATATGAGCTTCTTCATCTGCCCTCACTGTGGAAAGGAAACCCCGATAGGAAAGGGGGGAAGAGATTATAGTGTCAAGGTGCTTGCTCGTCTTCCCTTCATAAATGAATTTCAACTGAAGATCGATGAAAAGATAATCTCTGAATTGAAACCAGTAATAGAAAAGATAATGGGTTAGTCTTACGAGATCTTTTCTCCTCTGAAAAAGACCATCGATATCATATTTTTCATGCTTTCTTCAATGATCTCATCCATATTGAATGACTTTTCAAGCTCCATAACTTTTTCCTTTTTAGCATATGTATTCGGATGTTTCGAAACAAGGGAGCAGCAGTCCCTATATTTTTGGATCGAGAGGTCATACACTCCGTATTTTTTTCCGAGCGCGATTATCTCCTCCTTGTTGAAAGTCGAAAGTGGTCTCAGAATAGGAAGATCAATCCCATAGCTTATCGCGCTTATGTTCGTCAATGTCTGTGATGCGACCTGAGATATCGAATCGCCGGTTGCTATTGCCTTGTAGTTGTATCTGCTGGCGATCTCGTTTCCGAGTCTGAGGAGGAATCTCTTGAACATTATGAGATCGTATCCTCCTCCTATTCCAACAGTCTTTAGACTGAATATGCTGAACGGCACAAGGTAAACCTTCACCCGTTCCACCATCGATATCCTCTCTATTATTGGTTTTATCTTGCTTCTCATGGCGATTTCTATAGAAGGAAGCGAATAGACATGAATAAGATCGACGCTGCATCCGCGTTTCATCAATTCAAAAGGTACGACGGATGAGTCTATTCCGCCAGAAAAGAGGGAGATCACTTTTCCAGCGCTTCCCACCGGTAGACCTCCGATCCCTTTCTCTATATTTTTGGTGAGAACAAAAAAATCTGGAAATATCTCTATCCTTATTTTAAATCCAGTTTTCTTTGGTTTGAATTTTTTGTTTAGAATATCCTTCAATTCAGCGGATGTATATTGGAAGGTTTTATCGATACGTTTGACCTCTATCTCAGCGTTTTCTATCCCTTCTATCGTTTGAAGCTCTTTTTCGAGTGTATCAATGTCCCTAGGCAATTTCACACTCTTTCCAAACCATGCGATCCCTGGGGTGATCTTGAGTATTTTCTCTGTCTTTTCGTCGGCACCAGGTATTGTCAGTCTTCCATTTAATCTTTCTGGCTTTATCTGCGTTGTGTTTTCAATATTTTTGATCAGCAATTTCTCAAACATCCCTCTATTTTTTCCTTTGAGGGCGATTTCATTGTAATGTATGCTGACAAATTTTTCAGCCATAATGCTCATTAATATTTGGATAATATATAATAAATCATGGAATTCAAAAAGATTGATGATTTGATGTGGGAAATAGATAAAGATTTTAAGAAAGGCATGAACGTCCCGATAAGAATCCTAGCAACTAAAAGCATGCTTGATTCCATGGATAAACAGGTCTTTGATCAGGCAGCAAATGTTGCTTCCCTTCCAGGGATAGTCAAGCACATGTATGTCATGCCGGATGGTCATTCTGGCTACGGATCACCAATAGGAGGTGTTGCGGCCTTTGATATCGATGATGGTGGCGTCATATCCCCCGGCATGATCGGTTTTGATATTTCTTGCAGTGTCAGACTGATACTCACAAATTTGGAAGAGAAAGACGTCAAGCCCAAAATAAAGGAGATAGTCGATAAACTTTTCAGGAAAATTCCTTCTGGTGTTGGTGCTGTGGGCAATGTAGAGATGAGCGATGAAAAAATCAGAGAGATGCTGATGTATGGTGCGAAATGGGCTGTGGATAATGGATATGGATGGAAGGAAGATCTGAGCAGAATAGAGCTAAATGGAGTGGCTCGATACGCAGACGGTGCGAAAGTATCTCAGAAGGCAAAGGTCAGGGGAAGAAATCAACTGGGAACCCTTGGTTCGGGAAATCATTACTTAGAGATCGAAGTTATAAAAGATGAAAATATTTATGACAAGCCAATAGCGGAGAGATTAGGGTTGTTTTCAAATCAGGTCGTCATCCTGTTTCACACAGGTTCAAGGGGTCTTGGTCATCAGATAGCATCAGATTACCTTGAAAAATTCAATTCGATAATGAAGAGCAGGTATAATATAATTGTGAATGACAGGGAGCTTGCAGCTGTTCCATTCAATAGCGAAGACGGTCAGGATTATTATGGAGCGATGGGCTCCGCGGTTAATTTTGCATTTGCAAGTCATCAGGTGATAACACAGCGTGTCAGGGAAGTTTTCTCAGAGGTTTTCAAAAAATCTCCAGATTCCCTAGGAATGAATGTGCTGTTTCATGTTGCTCATAACAGAGCCACCCTTGAAAGGCATGAGGTGGATGGAAAGATCAGAAACTTGCTTGTTCATCGTAAAGGAGCTACAGCTAGCTATTATCCTGGGAGAGAGGAGATACCAGAGCCGTACAGGGACTATGGTCTTCCCGTACTGGTTGGCGGAAGCATGGAGACAGCGAGTTATCTTCTTTTAGGTTCAGAAGGATCAAGAGAAACTTTCTGTTCCACAGTTCATGGTGCTGGGAGAGTTCTGAGCAGGGCTGAAGCAAAGAGAAGATACAAGGGGGAAAAGATCAAGGAGGCGATGATAAAAAGGGGCATATACATAGATGCAACCTCTCTCGGAGGTCTGGCTGAAGAAGCTGGAAGCGCGTATAAGAACGTCTCTGAAGTCGTCGACGTCGTAGATAAACTTGGAATCTCCAAGAAAATTGTTAAAATGTTGCCGATCGGAAACATAAAAGGTTGAGAAATGGGATATAGGTTTTTGTCTGATGTGACGAGTGCTGACATCGCTTTGAAAGTGGAAGGCAGGACCAAGAGCGATCTGTTTAAGTCGGCGGCTATCGCAGTGATGAAAGTGCAGATCGACGATTCAAAGCTTTCAAATAGATTGAAAAAGGAGATCAGCCTGTCTTGCAAAAATCTGGACTGTCTCCTTTTCAGGTTTCTTAATGAGATCATTTTTTTGAAGGATTCAGAGCGTTTTGTCTTCGGAAAAATAAACCTAAAAATTGTAGAAAACAGAGATGGGTATGCTCTTTCCGCCATTGTTCATGGGGAAACGATAAGTGGCAAGCACAAGCAAATGGTTGATGTTAAGGGAGTTTCTCTTCATAAGTTCAATGTGAGAAAGTACAGAGGAAAATACTACGCAACCATCGTTTTAGATGTGTGATATTTTACTCCAATTTGGGTCTATCTCAAATTTGAACACGCGAAACCATCAACCGAAACACTTAAATATCCCAACTTCTATAATAATAATTTATGAATACAATCCCTTA
>ERZ1669250.835-NODE-835-length-11873-cov-4.965646_pt1 | contig 11873 bp, 12 predicted proteins | sample MGYA00579295_ERZ1669250 | MGnify/ENA primary metagenome ERZ1669250 (study PRJEB41166, sample SAMN08046056) | hot springs metagenome | biome: hot spring; feature: acid hot spring; material: thermophilic sediment; isolation source: thermophilic sediment from acid...
GTTGCGATTCGATGAACCCTCGCCCATGGTTGAGGGGAAGGCCAGCAATAAGCTCTTTAACGAGGAGTAGCTGACTTCCATTGAAATTAAATATTATTTTGTATTATCATACCTTAAAGGAGGTATTCTTATGAAATATGAAATACCATATCCATCAAATGAACCAATAATGAGTTTTGGTAAGAATTCCGTAGAAAGGGAAAAGGTCAAGAATGAAATGGAAAAGATACTAGATTCATATCTGGAAGTACCGTTGATAATAGGTGGGAAGGAGATAAAGACAGCTGAAGAGGTCAAGATCACATTACCACATGATAAAAACAGGGTGATTGGTTCATATTATAAGGCAGGAAAGGAAGAAGCGGATAGGGCTATTGAAGAGGCATTGAAGGCCAGGGAGAAATGGGCTGATATGGAATGGGATCACAGGTTATCCATATTTATAAAGGCTGCAGAACTACTATCAAAAAAGTACAGGTATTATATGGATGCAGCTGTCATGTTGGTTTTCAACAAAAATCCATACCAGGCAGAAATTGATATTGCTGAACTGATAGACTTCTGGAGATTTAATCCCTATTACGCACAGGGAATTTTTGAAAATCAACCATTTTCACCTGTAGGAAATCTTAACAGAATGGAATACAGGCCACTTGAAGGTTTCATATTTGCAATACCCCCATTCAATTTTCTTTCAATAGATGGCAATCTTCCCACTGCACCAGCAATGGTCGGTAATGTGGTATTATGGAAACCTCCTAATCAGGTAGTTTATGCAAATTACATACTATACAGAATACTAAAAGAGGCAGGCCTTCCTGACGGTGTTATAAATTTCTTACCCGGTGATTCAGGGAAAATCGGAGATTATATATTAAAAAATGAGAACCTTGCCGGGGTACATTTTACAGGTTCGACAATCACACTGCAGCATATATTCAGGGTAATCGGTGAAAACATCCAGAATTATAAGGTATATCCGAGGATAGTGGGAGAAAGCGGTGGAAAGGATTTTGTATTTGTACATAAAAGCGCAGATAAAAGGGAGGTTCTTGTTGCATTGCTCAGAGGTGCTTTTGAATATCAGGGTCAGAAATGTTCAGCTGCGTCAAGGGCCTATATTCCAAAATCCATGTGGCTTGAGATGAGGGATGAATTTATTGAAGAGCTGAAAAGGATTACGATGGGACCACCCACAGAAATGACAAATTTCATGAATGCTGTAATAGATTCATCTTCATTCAAGAAAATATGCTATTACATTGAGCAGGCAAGGAAAACTCCTGACAAAGCCTCAATAATATATGGTGGGGATTGCGATGACTCAAAGGGATATTTCATAAACCCCACATTGATTCTATGCCAGGATCCTCAATTCATAACAATGAGGGATGAGATTTTTGGTCCTGTATTATCCATATATGTATATGATGATGAAAAATATGAAGAAACAATGGAAATATGCAATAAAACCTCGGTTTATGGTTTAACAGGCAGCATTTTTGCGAGGGATAGGGAGGCAATAATCAAAGCCGAGAAGAAGTTGAGGGATGCAGCTGGCAATTTTTACATAAATGATAAGCCGACAGGAGCCGTGGTAAATCAGCAGCCTTTTGGTGGTGCAAGAGCTTCGGGAACAAATGATAAGGCAGGGAGCATGTGGAATATAATCAGGTGGCTATCACCACGGGCTATTAAGGAAAATTTCAATCCCCCCACAGACTGGAAATATCCATTTCAGGAATAAAATTTTTTATATTTAATTTTATTTTTTTAATTGATGAATTTATATGATAGGGGAGTAGCGCCAATAGTATCGGAGATCCTTCTAATAACAATATCTGTTCTACTGGTTATTGCGGTGATATTTTTCAGCATGGATATTTTGAATGGTTCAAATGTGAATGGAAAATACTATTATTTTCAGTTCATGTTGGAAGAAAATGACCAGAATTTAACACTTATGGCCGTCAGCGGGAACATAAGTGTGCCATTCATCATTTACGTAACTAATTTTCAGAATATATCGGAAAAGATCAATATCATGGATCTATCAAAAAGCGATTATTATCTGAATTTATATGGTAAAAACATAACAATGCAGATTTATTCTGTAAACAGATATTATTTCACAGGGGGTGATTACATATCTTTTATAAACATGTTCTCTCAATTAAATCAGGGTCAGATAATTTCACTGCATTTAATGATAATCATACATAATCAAATTATAATAAATGAAGTTTTATAAATATGCATGAACAAAGGATTTAAAAATTTAAAAAACATATCCAATAAAGTTAAAATATATGAGAAGATACCATAATGAAGGTGTAGTTTATGGCTAATTTCAAGGTTGTTATATCTGATCCGAAGACGGGGAAAACATTTCAGAAGGAGCTGGAAGAGGAAAAAGCCAATATTTTCATAGGTAAAAAGATAGGTGATATTGTTGATGCCATGCCCCTTGAAATGGAAGGTTATAAAATAAAGATAACAGGAGGTACAGATAAAGATGGTTTTCCCATGGCGCCATTTATACCTGGCGGTGTAAGGAAGGCCGTAATTTTAACAAAGGGATTTGGTTTTCATCCCAAAAAGAAGGGATTAAGAAAAAAGAAACTTCTGAGGGGAAATATAATAACACAGGAAATTGTTCAGATAAATACAATGGTTACAGAATATGGAACTAAACCATTTGAAGAATTCATGCCAAAGAAGGAATAAAAAATATGAAAGAGATGCCAAGACAGCCGGAAGTAAATATAGGGATGGTCGGACATGTCGATCACGGTAAGACCACCCTGACAAAGGCCATAACCGGTGTGTTTACGGATACATATACCGAAGAAATTAAGAGGGGTGTATCCATAAAGCTTGGTTATGCGGATGCAGCATTTTACAGATGTGTTGAGGATGGTAAAGAAAGATATCTGAGCCACGTTAATCTTGATTGTAAAGGAGATCTTTCTTTGAGCAGGGTTGTTTCTTTTGTGGATTCGCCCGGACACGAAAGTCTCATGGCAACCATGCTTTCCGGTGCGGCAATAATGAATGGGGCACTGTTGCTTGTAGCTGCTAATCAGCCAACCCCCAGGCCTCAGACAAAGGAGCATTTAAAGGCCCTTGAAATTGTTGGTGTTTCACAGATAATAATAGTGCAGAATAAAATAGACATTGTAAATGAGGATAGGGCAAAAGAAAATTATAATGAGATAATGAATTTTATTAAGGGAACAATAGCTGAGAGCGCACCCGTGATCCCCGTAAGTGCCCAGAGGAATATCAACATAGATATCCTGATAGAGGCGATTGAAAAGGTTATAAAAACTCCGGCACATGATGTTTCAAAGCCACCAAAGATGTATGTTGCCAGGTCATTTGATGTCAACAAACCCGGTACTTTTCCCGATAAGCTTTTGGGAGGAATACTCGGAGGTTCTCTCATTCAGGGGGAATTCCATGTTGGTGATGAAATAGAGATTTCCCCCGGAATTCAGGTAACACAGAAGGGAAAGATCATATGGGAACCTCTTCATGCTGACATCGTTTCACTGTTTTCAGGTGGAAGGAGCTGGGAATCGGTAAGGCCCGGAGGTCTTGTGGCTATTGGAACAAAGCTTGATCCTTCATTAACAAAGCAGGATGGTTTGACTGGCAGGATGGTTGGAAAACCTGGAACTCTCCCCGACATCCTCATGGATATAACAATAGATGTCCATCTCCTGGATTATGTTCTGGGGCATGTGGAGGAAATAAAAGTTGAAAAGATAAAGACGAATGAAACATTAATGCTGAATGTGGGGACAACAACAACAGTTGGAGTGGTAAGAAGTGCAAGAGGAGATGTTGCAGACATATCCTTGAAATATCCCGTAATAGCGGAAAAGAATCAGAGGGTTGCCATAAGCAGGAAGATCCAGAATAGGTGGAGATTGATAGGATACGGTATCCTTAAATAAATTTACAGATCGAATTTTTTCTGTGTCTGTTTCTGTATTGTGAATTTCTGAAGATTGAACCCCTTTTTTATTATTTTAAGTAATAGATCTATGAAATCATCCTCATATTTTTTCTTGGGAAGATAAAATGGTGAATTTTTCTGTACGTTAAAACCCATTGAATTAAGCTGATCTATCAAAATTTTTCTCTCATCAAAAGCAACCTTTTCAGCATATTTTATATTTGATCCCTTGCATTTTTCGACTTCCCATTTCATTACAGGTCTTTCAAATAACTTATTTAGGATATATATGCAAAGGTCTCCGCTTTCAGGATATCCACTGATAACCTCCCCTACTATATCATAAATCGTGTTTTCCTTATCATTCAATACAGTATATACCTTTGATGGTAGTATCTCCTTTTCCCTGAGGTATCCGAGATCTCTCAGGGCCTGCAGATATCCAGTTAAAACAAGTCTGTGTATCTTTATGCCCTTTTCGTTAATCCTTTTCTCTATTTTTGAAATGCTCATTTCATCTGATGAGAGTAAAATCATTATGACATCCTTCAGAGTTGAAAATGTATTGACTTGTTCCTTGTCACTGTTTTCCATTTAGAATCATTAAAATTAACATTCTATAAAATTATTTTCACGATTTAAACCAGCATAACATTTTTTCAAAAACTTTTAAATTTTTTGAACTTTTTACATATTTCTAATAAAAAAATTTACAGATAAACGTTAATGTTAAATTGTGGTAATTGATTTTTGTAAATATGAAGACTAAGGTGAGGATTCTTTCGGGATCCTATGACAGATCGGATGAAAAAAATGTTGTGGTTGAACTTTTCGGCAGAACGGATGATAATAAAAGTGCTGTGATCAGATATAAGAATTTCAGGCCATATTTTTATGTTGTTGATCCCCCAGATATGCTAATAAATAAATGGAAAAATGATCCTGAAATCATTAAAATTGAGGATGTTGAATTATTTTTATCCGGTCAGAATAGAAGATGCAAGAAGATAACACTGCATGGTCCATGGAAGGTTCCTGATTACAGAAAGGAGGCACAGAAATATTGTGTGGTTCTTGCAGCCGATATACCATTTTATCAGAGGTTTATTTATGATCTTGATATTGGTGCCTGCGTGGAGGTTGAGGGCGATGAAATAAGGAATGACAGGTATTCCGCTGATGTTGTTATAGATGCAAGGGAAATTAAAAATGTTGAACCATTTTATCCCGATCTTAAAATAATGTCTATTGATATAGAAAATTCTTTGAAATCCAACAGAATTTTCACAGTTGGTATTTCGATATATCACATGGGAAATTTTAGAAATATGCATATCGAGGGAAAAAATAATCGTGAGATATTGAAATCCTTGAGGGATCTGATTTTAAAGGAGGATCCCGATATAATAACCGGTTACAATATCGACGGATATGATATTCCTTTCATTCTTGATGCTGCAAGAGAAGAGAGGTTAGATATGGATATTGGAAGGGATCATTCAAAACCTATGAAGATCATGGGGCAGTTCTGGAGAATTCATGGGAGAATTGTGGCCGATGCATGGTGGAATGTTAAAAAGGAAATAAGGCCAAAGCAGGAAACACTGAATGCCGTGTCTAAATCGCTTTTGGGAGAAGAAAAGCTGGATGTAGATAGAACCAGAATGGATGAGGAATGGGAAAACAACAGAGAAAAGGTAATTGAATACTGCATGAAAGATGCCGAGCTGGCGCTTAAAATCCTGTTGAAAATAAATGTTATAAAAAAGTACGAGGATCTCTCTGTTGTCAGCAAACTGCCAATGGATGATGTTATGAATTCAGGAGCCTCGACGCTTGTTGATTCTCTTCTTATAAGAGAGGCGGATAGAAGGAAAATAGGCGTTCCCCTCATGAAAGGAATTGAGGAAGAATCCGAGGAGGAAAGGATTGAGGGAGGGTATGTTCATACCATTGAACCCGGTTTATACCATTGGGTCATTGTTCTTGATTTTAAATCAATGTATCCATCAATCATAATAAAATACAACATATGTTTTACAACGCTGAGCAAAGAGGGGGAAATCGTTGCCCCCAACGGTGTTAGGTATATTTCTCAAAATGTCAAGCAGGGAATAATCCCTATGATACTCAGGAATCTCATGATTCAGAGGGATGAGATAAAGAGAAAAATGAAAACTGCTCCTTTGGAAATGAAAGGATATTATGATGGTCTTCAGCAGGCCATAAAAATACTGATGAATTCATTTTATGGTGTACTTGCCTCCAATTTTTACAGGTTTACCAACAAGGAAATAGGTTCAAGCATAACTGCATTTTCAAGGGAAACAGTAAAAAGCGTTATTAAGGATCTTGAGGCAATGAATCTTAAGGTCATTTATGGTGATACAGATAGCGTATTTTTCCAGAGCATATACAGTGATCTCGAACATACCATTGAATTCGGTGATAAAATCGCGAATGAAATATCAAAAAAACTGGATCTGACATTTGAATTTGAGGAAATCCTAGAACCTTTCTTTTCGCACGGTGCTAAGAAAAGGTATGTTGGGAGGATTGTATATCCCCCAGAGGAAAGGGGACAGATCATTGTGAGGGGTTACGAGACAAGGAGAACAGACAGCTTCGATCTTCAAAGCGAAGTGCTGATGGAGATTTTTCAGCTCTTGCTTGATGGTAAAATAGAAGAGGCCAAGAAAAAAGCAATGGAAACAATCGAAAAAATAAAAAATGGAGATGTGCCAATAGAGAAACTTGTAATTTCCAGATCTGTAAGGGCAATAGACGAATACAAGAATCCAGATTCAATGCCAAATGTGCAGGCCTCAAAGAAAATGACAGCCATGGGATATCAGGTTATACCTGGCATGAAAGTTTCATGGATTGTTGTAAACGACAGGAAAAAGCCTCAGGAGGTTGAGCCATTCATTCCAGGAAAACCTTTTACAAAGAAACCAGATTATGAATATTATGCAAGAAGGATGGCCGAAACGCTTTCAAGGATCACAGAGGTTTTCGACATAGACTCGAATGCTCTTTTATCAAAAAAGAAGCAGACAACACTGTTTGAAGATGAGGATAAAAAGGAGGAGAAGGTAAACAGGCAAAAGAGATCCGGGACACTGGACGATTTTCTATGATTTTCTAAGTATTATGAAGGTCTTTTCTATGCATGATATAATTTCTCCTGAAGTGGTGAAGAAATAGGAAAGTTGTTCCAGTGTTGAAGGGTCCAAATCCTTTTCATTCTTATACAATTCTATGAGTAAATTCCTCAACATCTTTTCCAGCTCGGAAGAATTCTTGAGAATGGATGCCAATTTTTCATCCCCGGTTTCATCGAATAAATTTTGAAGATTTAAAATCAGATCACTCATACCATTAAAAAACATCCTGAATGAATCATCCCTGAAAATATTTGAAACCCTGAATGGAATTGGTCTCTTCATCATATCCATTCCGATATAAAGGATATCATCAACGATTCTCGAAATTTCATTCTGAATCAATAAGTTTTTAATTGCTGATAAAGATCGCCTTCCCTTCAATTTTTTAGCCATGATATTGGAATAATAATTTTCCCGGATATCATAAATACGGTCAATGATTTCAGGCATATCCTTATAATTTATGTTCAGAATGATATTATAAATATCTACATATATTTTTGATAAATTTGAAAACATCTCATTAAAAAATACTTTTTCTGTATTTTCATCCTTCTTTTTCAATGCCATGACACTGTTATTGAAACTCAAAATATAAATTTCCCCTTCAGGTATTCATAAAATTAATTTATATAGAGATTTTTAACATGATTAATGAGAATCGAAATAGATGGATGGCAAACGAATATAAGATTTTCGTCATCCCATTTCATACCCTATCATGGAAAATGTTCCAGACTGCATGGACATGATTATGCCGTAAGATTATATGTTGAAGGAGATTTGGGTGAGGATTTCATATTACTTGATTTTGTGGAAACAAAGAAGATACTCAGGGAAATTGTGGATTCCCTTGATCATCATGTTTTAGTACCCAGAAATTCAAGGGATGTGGATGTTGATGAGGTGGAGGCACAGGTACTCATATCATTTGAGGACAAGGATTATGTTATTCCTGTGGACGATGTTGTTTATCTTGAGATAGAATCCACAACGGCAGAAAAACTTTCAGAATATATACTGGGCAAACTTCTTGAAAAATCAGTATTCCCAAAAAATGTTAAAAGGATAACGCTCTGTGTTGATGAGGGTCCGGGGCAGGGAGCATGTTATGAAAAGGTGATAAATAGATGAAGGCCGTGGCCCTTCTATCTGGAGGCCTGGATTCAGCAACATCAATGGCAATTGCCATATCTCAGGGGTATGAGGTATATCCTCTGACAATATCCTACGGTCAGAGACATTCGAGGGAGATTGAAAGTGCGGGTAAAATTGCCAGATATTATGGTCTGAATCTGAAGACCGTTACTGTTGACCTCAGGAGTATAGGTGGGTCTTCCCTTACCGATGATATAACTGTTCCGGAAAACAGGATTGAAGAAATAGGCAAGGATATACCGGTGACATATGTACCGGCACGAAACACAATATTTTTATCAATTGCACTTGGATATGCTGAGGTCATAGGTGCTGAAAAGATATTCATAGGTGTAAATGCACTGGATTATTCTGGTTATCCGGACTGCAGGCCGGAATACATTGAAGAATTTAACAGGCTTTCAAGACTTGCCACAAAGGCTGGTGTTGAAGGAAAAAACATTGAAATTGTTGCACCTCTTATCAGAATGACAAAATCGGAGATCATAAAAAAGGGCATGGAACTTAAAGTTCCATATGATCTTACATGGTCATGTTATAGAGGAGGTAAGAGGGCATGCGGAAAATGTGATTCATGCTTATTGAGACTGAAAGGATTCATGGAAGCAGGGTATGAAGATCCTATAGAATATGAATATTATCCCGATTTCTATAAAAAATATCTGGAGGAAAAGGGAAAATGATGCTTGACCTCTGCTATATATGTGGAAGGCCAGCCACACACAGATGCAGGATGTGCGGGAAAGCAGTATGTGATATCCATTATGTTCCAGAGCTAGGATTGTGCGTAAAATGTGCATCAGGGTATGGGAAGAGATTTTAACATTTCAATATCTGTGAGGTAGAGGTCCCTGATATTATTTATGTTATAATAAATCATTGCAAGCCTCTCCAGTCCCATTCCCCATGCAAGAACCCTTTCCCTGATTCCCATGGGTTCGGTGACCTCCGGTCTGAAAATCCCGGCTCCTCCGAGCTCAATCCATTTCCCATTATATTCAACGTGAATTTCTAGGCTTGGCTCTGTGTATGGGAAATATGAGGGTTTGAATTTTATTTTTTTGAATCCAAGCAAATAATAAAATCTCTCAAGTGTTCCAAGGAGCATGGGGAAATCCGAATCTTTTTCCATTACAATACCCTCTATCTGGTGAAATTCCGGTAAGTGTGTGGGATCCATGTTTTCCCTTCTGAAAACCCTCCCAACCATAAACGCCTTTAAATTTTGTTTATCACTATTTTTATAAAGATATTTTATTGTATTTACCGTTGTGTGTGTTCTCAGGAGCAATTTTTTTGCCTCATTTTCATCCCAGTCATATTTCCATCCCCTTGATATACCATTTCCATTTTCATGTACCATTTTAACGGTTCTGTAATAATCAGGCAAATCCGCATTTCCCTCAATATAGAAAGTATCCTGCATTTCCCTGGCAGGATGATGCTGCGGTATATAGAGTGCATCCATATTCCAGAAAGCACTTACAATATATTTACCATATATTTCCTCAAAACCCATTGAGAGAAATATCTGCCTGACCCTGTTTATAAAATATGTGAGTGGATGTTCCTTACCCATAAGAGGAAAAGGTGAAAAGAGTGTTACATCATACTTTTTGAAGTTTGCATTTTTCCATGTTCCTTTTTGTATGTGTTCCGATGTGAGCTGTGTTATTTCTTCGGCAATCTTTAAATCCTCATACCCGATTTTTTTTCCTATTTCGGTCAATTCAGCCTCTCTCAATACACTCTCCTTCTTCTTAATCAGATTTCTCCTCATTAATATTGACAGGGATCCCTCATCCAGTCTTTCAAAATTTTTCAACATTTCCTCATTTTTCTTTATTATATTTTCGGCCTTTTCGGAATCTTCAATATAGATTTTATTATTCTCCACCTTGATCCCCTTTCCATTCAGTTGCGCTATCCCTATATTGACATTGTTTTTTCCTATCTTTTCCTTTAACTCCTCAATATCCCCTACACCATCCCTAACATTTTCAAGCAAAATTTTTTCCGGAAGCCCATATTTGAGGGCCTTCTCTCCCTCCTCAGTTAACATGTAATTTTTCTTTATTTTTTCATGCAATTTGACAATGCCCTTCATCTTCAGCCATGATAGAGAATTCATCACCTCAACCTGTTTTAATCCTGTCAGATTTATTATATCCTCTATTGATAATGCATTTCCAGAATCCTTCAATACCTTTATTATAATCTTTTCGTTATTGCTCAAATTCATGAATTTAAAAATGTTAAATATCATTTTTAATTTTTCTAAACTTATATTTGATCTGAATCATCAATATTATAATTAACGTAAAAATCGGTGATAAATAAAACGGGAAAGTTTCTGAATAAAGTATGAAAAATATGATGAAAAAAGATATTATTATGGAAATTGAAGGTATCAGCATTCTTTTTATTACATATTTTTTTTCATTAAAATAATTCTTTATGAGACTGAGATTAAGAACATCGTGGAATAACAACCAGTTTATAGATGCTATTGAAGTTGCCAATAAAAACGTATCAAATATTCCGAAATATATTATGGAAAGTATGGAAATTATCATGATGAAAAGAATAAAATAATTTAAAAGATCAGAAAAATTCATTTTTTCTTTGAGATATGTGTGATAAGTCCTTGTGAAAGATATGGAATATAACAAAAGGATGCTTAAAAAACTATTTATGAGCAATACCATAAAAATTAGGTATATTAAAAATCCAGAATTTTTTATTATCTGAAGTATAGGTATTACTGCATTCAAATTCATTATCATGCCGGAATCGTAAAGAAAAATACCAAGAACGAATGAAGAAAAGATAAAAACGGAACCTTCAATTATAGCAGAAATCAGTATGGAATTTTTTAAATTTTTATATGGATTTTCCAGCATATCTCCAAAACTTATAGGAGAACCCAGACCAGCAAAGATTAATACTGAAAATATACCTCCAATAAAAATATTGCTTATAGAAGAAATTTTTAGGGACGGTATTGCGAAATGTGAACTTAAAAGAAGAACAATTGAAATGATTAATATGAACGATATTTCTAGTAGTGCGCCTACGGAGGCATATCTTATTGAACCTCTTATGCTGTATTTTATTATAAAATATATAAACAATAAAATTAAAATAAAAATAATGTAATAATAAATGGATTGAATTTTTATAACATCCGGAAAGAGTATAAATGAAATGAATGTTAACAAGGAAATTATTGATGAAAATGAATAAATGAAATAGATATATATGAAAATGGAATCGTTTTTGTAATAATCCTGGACAAAAAGGTAATATCCACCTTTTCCAACTTTGGTTCTGGACATTTCATAAACTGCATTGAAAAAGGTAATGAACAGAATGAATGCAAGTATAAATGATATAAAAATCAAATCCGATGCGTAATAATATGAATATGATATAAGTATTGCAAAATTAACGAGTGGACCTGCACCTGATATAGAAGATAATATGGTCTCTGATTTTGATACTTTATTTTTACAATTCATCTGATAGACCATTTAAAATATTTATTAAAATCTTTTTAATTTATAATAATTTAAATATTTTTT